>ENA-ORBV01006055-ORBV01006055.1-microbial-mat-metagenome-genome-assembly--contig:-NODE-6055-length-21625-cov-5.672777_pt1 | contig 21625 bp, 22 predicted proteins | sample MGYA00237777_ERZ505514 | MGnify/ENA primary metagenome ERZ505514 (study PRJEB26160, sample SAMN06269048) | microbial mat metagenome | isolation source: Oligotrophic lake microbial mat | place... | reverse complement strand
AATCCATTCTCTCCCGCTTCTTCAAGGGGGGCGTCAGCCCGTTGGGGTTGCTGCTCGGGGCGCTGGTGCCAACGCTGATCGCCTATGCCGCGTTCGCCCTGCTCCCGAGCCCCCGCGAGGTGCCGGAGTCGAACGATCCCGGGAGCCGGACCCCCGCCACGGCCCCCGGGGTGCCCGGACATTGACCGGGCCTGCAAGGTTGCGGAGACGACGGCGCGCCGGTAGAATGACATCCATGAGGTGCCTCGCTCTCCCCCTCCTCCTCGCCGTCGCCCTGATCCCGCCCGCCGTCACCCGCGCGGAGCCCCCGGCGTATCAGGAGCTTTACGAGCAGGCCAACCGCAGTTCGCAGATGTGGAAGGAGCGCGCAGCGATTCTGGAGAAGGAGAACCAAAACCTTCGCGACCAGCTCGCCCGGCCCCGCGGCCCGCAGCCGCCCATGGCTCCGCAGGCGAACCGGATGCCAATGCCCGCCCAGCCGCGCAAGTCGCAGATCGAGATCCCAATGTACGGGGCCGTGAATCTCGAGAGCTACGGCGGACCGGCGATCAAGGTGAACATCTGGTCCGCATCGGTAAAGGGGGCGTTGGTCCAGGTCGGCAACGAAGCGCGACGCCAGGTTGACTTCGGCCCGGATGGTCGCGTGCTGCTGCACCGGGATGCATCGGGCGAGTTTCAGGTCTTCCTCCTCGGCACCCTCAGCAGCCCGAGCACGGTGCGGATCGAGATCGTGCAGGCGCCGCGCTGAGAGACCCCGCGCTCGCGCCCCCCAAGCACCTGGCTCAGTCGGCCGGGGTCGCGGGCGGTTTCTTCGCCGGCACCGGGCTGCCGCTGCGAAGGATCTCCTCTTCCGGGGTCAGCTCGTTGCGTTTGCCGCCCCAGATGAGTTTCGAGGGGTTGGTCCCGAGCGTCTCGGTCATCGCCTTTGCGTGGGTGGTAACCACCTTCAAATTCTGAAAGATCACGGCGAGTTCCGCCATGCGCTGGCGCAACTGGCGCTCGGTCACGCTGACGAAGCCGTCGGCGTTGCCGAGCAGCTTTTCGGCCCCGGCCACGCCGCGGTTCGCCCCCTCGATGACCGAACGCAGTTCCACCAGGCGGGCGTTTACCTCCCCTTTGTTGTCGGCGATCAACGCATCCATCCGCTTCAGCGCTGTGTCGGCCGACTCGATGGCGGTCTTGGCGGAGCCCACGGCGGATTGCACCGAAACGGCGGCGCCCGAAACCTGCGGCCCGATCTCTTCGACCGTCTTGCGCATGCTGCTGAGCAGAATTTCCGCCTCGCGGAGCAACGGATCCAATTTGGCGGCAATTGCGTCGATGTTAAAGGCCGGTTCGCCCCGCAATACTTTTCCTGCCGCCAACGGCTCGCGATCCGCCGAACCGGCGGAAAGGGTGACATACTTTTCGGAGAGCATGGTGTCGGACCCGATACCGGCGCGCGCATCGGCTCTCAGCTCGGGCGCCGATTCCTCAAGCCCCAACGTCACCCGGACCGCCGACGCCCGGTCAATCGCCGCGGTCCGCTCCTCCATCGTCAGCGGGCGCATGGAGAGGACCTTTCCCACGGGCAACCCTGCGTAGCGCACCTCCGAATGCACGGAAATGCCCGCAACATCGGCGAAGTCGATCTCCACCGAGCGACCCTGGGGCGGGGCGTTTTTGGCAAGCGCACGCGTCAGGGCAACGAGCACCACCGCGGTGCAGGCCACCAGCAGCAACGACACAACAATATCCGAAACGCGTTGGTTCATGCGGGATGCAGGGGGAGATCCCCGGACGTTTGACCCCGCTTCTATAGACCCGCATCCCCCCCGGGCGCAACCCCGTCCGCGCAGGGGCGGCGTGCAAGTGCCGGGCGGCTTTCCGGGCGGCTTTCGGGTTGATGCGGCCCCGCCCAGCCGTTAGGGATCAAGGCCGACACTTTTCAGGAGCCCCTTCCCATGCCGATTTCCATCGAAATGCCCAAGCTGAGCGACACGATGACCGAGGGGGTGCTGCTCAAGTGGCGAAAGCAACCGGGGGACAAGGTTGTGATGGGGGACATTCTCGCCGAGGTCGAAACCGACAAGGCGACGATGGAGATGGAGGCCTTCGACGATGGCACGCTCCACAAAGCGTATGTCGCGGAAGGTGACAAGGTCGCCGTGGGTACCCGCATCGCGCTCCTCCTCGAACCGGGCGAAGCCGCACCCGCCGACGATGGGGCTCCGCAGGCCCAGGCACCCGCGGCGAAGCCCGCCGCCCCGGGCGCACCGGCAAAACCAGCCCGATCGGCCGCACCCGTCGAACCTGCCGCTGTTTCAGCCGTTCCGTCAGTCTCCGCTCCGACCGCCTCCGGCCGCGTGAAGGCCTCTCCGCTCGCCCGCAAAATTGCTGCCGAAACGAATATCGATCTTGGCTCCGTCCGGGGCACCGGTCCGGGCGGAAGAATCGTGAGAGCCGATGTCCTTGCGGCACCGGCGGGAGCGGCTCCCCCGGCGTCGGCTCCCGGCGCGCCCGGCGTCCGGGTTGGCGACCTGCCCGCCGGCGGAGAACGGCGAGTGTCGCTGAGCGGCATGCGGCGGGTCATCGCGGAGCGGCTCGTGGCGAGCAAGACGCAAATCCCGCATTTCTACCTGACCATCGAGGTGGACGCCGCCCCGTTGCTCCGCGCCCGCGCAGAGCTCAAGACCGCTGGCGAGGGCACCGGGCTCGACAAAATCACGATCAACGATTTCATCCTGCGTGCCGCCGCCATCGCCGCGGCGCGTGTTCCCAAGGTGAACGCCGCCTGGGACGGCGACGCCATCATCGAATACGGCAGCGTCCACCTCGCCGTGGCCGTGGCCATTGAAGATGGGTTGCTGACGCCCGTGATCCGGGATGCCCACTCCAAGAGCCTCCGCCAGATCAGCATCGAGATGAAGGACCTCGCCACCCGCGCGCGTTCCAAGAAACTCAAGCCGGAGGAATACCAGGGCGGATCCATCAGCGTCTCCAGCCTCGGGCAGTTCGGGGTCGAAAGCTTCCAGGCGATCATCAATCCACCGCAGGCCCTGATCCTCGCCATCGGGGCGATCACGAAGAAACCGGTCGTCAGCGCGCAGGATGAGATCGTCGTCGGGCACCGCATGAAGCTCGGCCTGAGCGGGGATCACCGCGTCATTGACGGCGCCCTCGGAGCCCGCTACGTCGGTGAGATCAAGAAACTCATCGAGAACCCGGCGCTGCTGCTCGTCTGACCCGCCCCGGGCCGCCGCGCAGCCAGCACCACACGGGCCTCCGTCCGCTCAAGGCGGCCGGGGGGCTCCCACCCACTTCGGATCACGCCCTTGAGCGATGGATGGATCAACCCGGATTATCCAGCTTGACCAGATGGATCACCGGTGCTTATGGTGGAACTCAGTATGAGCGACGCAAAAACGACGGAGCAAACTGAGTCCTATCAAGCACCCGCCATCGAGCGGGAAATTTCGCCGGGAGCAGTTTCCCGCGAAAGCCACTACGCAGGCAATCCGATTTCCCGTGCGGATTAGCCGACACTTTATGGAACATCCCGAACCGTACACCCCACCGGAGATCGAGCGTCAGGTGGACGCCGCCGGTCTTGGCCGCGAGAGTCACTACGCAGGGGTTATTAACAGCAACTCGGACGCCTGAACCATGACCACGAATTCTTCCTACGAAGCACCCGCCATTGAACGTACGCTGCTCCCCGATGAACTCGCTCGGGAGGGGCATTATGCCGGCGTGATCAACAGCGACCCGTCGTGAGCTTCGAGGCGTGAAAGCTCAAGTCGGCGAAGCAGTGCGGATTGAAGGTGAGTCGGACCCGTCGCTATCGGCGCGGGAAAGCCACGACGCAGGCAGGGTCCGCACCGCTCAATAAACCTCCCGCGGCCGAACGCGCGGCCCGGCGTTAAGTTGGGTCAACCAGCCGGTGGCGGCGAAGCTTTGGAAATGCCGACTGTCTTTAAAGCTTCGAACGAAGTCGAGACCTCCCAGGCGGGAGGACGGGCCGTTCTTTACAACCGGGAGACGGGCGGTGCGACCATCCTCAACCCGACCGGGAGCCTCCTGTGGGCCCGCCTGACCGAGTGCCGCACAGCCGACCAGCTCGCCGCGCATCTGGTGGAGCAGCACCCAGGTCTCGAACCGGCCGTCGGGATGCGGGACACCGACGCATTTCTCGCGCAGATGGTCAAGGCCGGCCTGGTCGTCTCCGAAGAGACGTCCGCAACTCCCCCGCATGCCTGAGGTGGACACCGCGGCCCGTTCCGAAACCGCCGCGCACCTGGAGATCAGTGCGCCCCGACCCGGGGCGGATTGGTCATTCTCCGGGGTCTCCTTTCACGCGGAGTGCGCACAGCGCGGGGTCGTTTCAGGCGCACAATCGCTCTTCCAGCAGTGGCGAACCGGTCTCCCGATCGTTGTCCGGAAGGCCTGGCAGATCGAGCCGGTCGGGAACCAATGGTCCGTGATCGACGCGGGCACCGGAACGGAAATCTCCCGCGCGCGGTCCGAACCCGTCGCGCTGGCCCATCTCGAAACCCACTCGATCACTGCACTGATTGAAGGGCCGGGCACCCCCCCCTCGCTGCACGCCTGCATTGTCGTCCGACCGGACGGGGCCGCGATTGCCTGCGTCGGGCGGTGCGGTTCAGGCAAGAGCACGCTCGCGCTCACGCTCTGGCATCACGCGGGTTGGCACCTCGCCTGTGACGACGTGGCGTTGATCGATTCCGAACCCGGGTTTGTCCTGCCCGTGCCCCGGCGTGTCTCGGCCCGGAGCAGTTCGCGCGCGCTCCTTGGGGAAGCCTGTTGGGAGCGGATCCAGGGCTCCCCGCATTGCATCCCGACCGTGGAAGGGTTCCTCTTCCACCCCGCTGCGGCCCCCGTCGTTCCCGTGGCGGCGCGCCTCTCGGCCATTTTCCTGCTCGAACGTCTTGAAGGCACCGCCGCGCCCGGCCGGACGAAACCGGTTGCGCCCGCCGACGCCGTTCTCGCGCTCGCACCGTATGGCAGCGCCCGGCTCCGTGACGGGCTCGGCGGGGGCATCCGGGCCGTCGCGCCCCTTGCCGATGCCGTGCCGGTATACGAACTCGGACGTGGTGAGCCCCTTGAAATGATCCGGTCCATCAACGCGGTCCTCCCATGACGACGGCGATCGAAACGCTCACCGGTCCGATCCAGACTCCGGACGACATCGCCTGTGACGGCACGCGCGCCGCCGCCCTGATGCTCACCCGGCGCTGCAACATGACCTGCGGCCATTGCAGTGTTGCCAGCGGGCCCGGCATCAAGAAGGAGCCGACCGATGCCGAAGTCATCGCCCGGGCCGACGCGTTGGTCGCCGCCGGGGTCCGCTCGGTGCTGCTCACCGGCGGGGAACCGATGCTCCGCGAAGCCCTGGCCATTGGGCTGGTCGAACGCCTCGGGAAGGCCGGCATCCCAACCTCCATGACCAGCAACGGTTCGTGGGGTGCCGACCCGGCCGACGCCGGTCGGATCGTGCGGGCGTTGCACCGCGGCGGATTGCGGCTGCTCACCATCAGCTACGACCGGTTCCATGCGGACTTCATGGATTGCTCGCCGGTCGGGAATATCGCCCGGGCCTGCTCGGCGGAAGGTCTTGCGATGAACCTCAACATCACGCGCACTGCGCGCGATTCGGAGCTTGCCGGCATCATCGCCAAGACGCGCGATCTGCCCGGGATCCGCACCCGGTTTTACGACGTGCAGCCGGTCGGCCGCGCGAAGCACCTCGACCCCGCGGGGATGCGTTCGAACATGGAGGGATTCTGCAACGCCGCGGGCATCCCGGTCATCACCGACGACGGGCGTGTCATGGCCTGCAACGGCCCTTCGTTTTTCCAGCCAAGCACTTCCCCGCTTCACTGCTCAGGCGCTGACGAGCCCATCGCGAAGGGTCTCCATCGCCACACCACCAATCAGATCCTTGAGGGAATCCGGGTGTTTGGCCCCGGCCGGCTCCTGCAGGAACTCGCCACCCTTCCTGCGTTTGCCGACTTCGCCGTGCGCGACGGCTACCGCGGCATGTGCGATCTCTGCCTCCATCTCACCGGCACCCCTGCGGCTGCCGAGGCGCTGCGAACCCACCTCGGATCCCCGCAGCTCCAGGCGGAAATGCAGGCCGTGCGTCGTGTGATCCAGGGCACCGGCCGCCAGCTCCGCTCCCTTCCCCTCCTCAACGAGATCGTCGGTCCCAGGCTCCTGTTCGACGCCACGTTCGATCCTTCGCACCGCCTGCCCGCCAGCGCCGTCCAGGTCTTCGGCCGCGCCGACCTCGATTGGAGCCGCCTCACCACTTACCTCACCGCGTGCGGGCTGTCCGGCCCCATCCTCCCGATCCTGAAGGATCCCATTCTCGAACGGTATGCGCCCGGATTTTTTCACGACGCCATCCGCCGCGGCGGCGAAGCCACGGCGATCAAGACCCTCGTCGCGCGCGAGGTCCTGCGAACCATCGGCCTTGTGCTGGATCGTGCGGGCGCCACTGCCGTCGCGCTGAAAGGCGCCTCCCGGCTGCTGGAGTCGGACCCCTCCCCTGTCGGCCCCGCCCTCGGTGATATCGACCTGCTCGTGCCCGGGGGACGCGCCGCCGAAATCCATCGCCTGCTGATCGAGGCCGGGTTTGGCGTTTCCCGTTCGAATCCGGGCACCCAGGGCGAGGCCGCCCATCACCTCGCACCCCTCCACCACCTCGGCATCGCCGTGGAGATCCATTCGCGTGTGGCGGAACCACACACCGGGATTCCCGAAGCCGCGTTGCTCGCGGGGATTCGGCCCCTCCGCGGACCTTTCCAGGCACTCTCTCCCGAGGCGCATTTCCTCCACGTCGTGGCCCACAATGCCTGGCACATGTTCAAGCTCGGGCTGAAGTCCGCCTGGTCGGCCCGGCGCATCCTGGAAGCCCACCCGGATTTCGATTGGACGGCCCTGCTCGCGCTCGTCCGTCAATTCCGCGGGGCCCGCGCATTCTGGGCGCCGCTGCGAGTGTGGCACCGCGAGCTCGGCCTGGGCGTGCCGGAGGCGGTGCTTGCGCACGCTCCGTGCGACCGTTTCCAGAAGCGGGTGGACCGCATCGCCCGGGCTCATCTGTTCACTTCGATTGGGAAGGCCGGGGAGAAGGAGCCGTTTCTCGTTCCGGCGCTGGGTCTGCTGCTGGCCGGTGGCCCCGGGACCTCCCTCGCCCAATTGCCCGGCTGGGCCGGACTTGCCGCCCGCGAACTCGCCTTTCGCTCCAAGTGGAGCCTGCAAGCCCTCCGCACCGCCCCATCCCCGGCGGTCTGGGCACAGAACAACCTGAGGTCCCTCGCGGGCACCTACCGGCTCATCGTGGCCGGGTGACCCGCGTTCCGGGTTGAAAAACCGCGCCCCCTCGCGGAACCTAGGCCTCCTATGACTTACGACCTCATCGTGGTCGGCGGCGGACCCGCCGGTTATGTCGGTGCCATCCGCGCCGCCCAGCTTGGAAAGAAAGTCGCGTGTGTCGAGAAAGAGCGCGCCGGCGGCACCTGCCTCAACTGGGGTTGCATCCCGACCAAATCCCTGCTGCGCAATGCCGAGCTCTACCACCTGCTCACGCATAAGGCCGCCGAGTTCGGGTTCTCGTTCGACAATCTAAAATTCGACTGGTCCACTGTGATCGGTCGCAGCCGGAAGGTCGCCGACCGTCTCGCCGGCGGCATCGAGGCGTTGTTCAAGAAGAACAAGGTCGAGTATGTGCGCGGTGAGGCCTCGATTACCGGACCCGGCAAGGTCGCGGTCACCGGGGCCGACGGCAAGAAGACCGAGCTTTCCGCGCCGAAGATCCTGGTCGCCACGGGCGTCGTGTCGCGGGAGTTGCCCGGGCTTCCGTTCAACGGCACCACGGTGATCGGCAGCCGGCAGGCGCTCGCACTGGAGAAGCAGCCGAAGGAGATCGTCATCGTCGGCGCCGGGGCGATCGGCATCGAGTTCGCCTACTTCTTCAACGCGTTCGGCACCCAGGTGACCGTCGTCGAGATGCTGCCCAACATCCTGCCGGTCGAGGACACTGAGATCAGTCAGACACTCGAAAAATCGCTCGCCCGCCAGGGGATTCGGATGCTCACGAACACGAAGGTGACCAAGGCCTCGGCCGATGCCAAGGGGGTCACCCTCGAAGTCGAGGGCAGGCAAGCGGAGACCTTGCAGGCTGAGATTGCCCTGATCGCCATTGGGGTCCAGCCACTCCTGCCCGGCGGCGCCAGGATCGCCCTGACCGACCGCGGTTACATCCAGACCAACGACCGCTACGAAACCAACCTCGCGGGCATCCACGCCGCGGGTGACATCATCGGGCCACCGTGGCTCGCCCACGTCGCCAGTTTCGAGGCGATCCAGGCGGTGAACGGCATGTTCGGCGCCGGCACGCCGAAGCGAGTCTCCACGTTCCCCGGTTGCACCTATTGCCAGCCGCAGGTCGCCAGCGTTGGTCTCACCGAACGCGCCGCCAAGGAAAAGGGGATTGCCTTCAAGGTCGGCAAGTTCCCATTCATGGCCTCCGGCAAAGCCCTCGCCACCGGCGAGCACGAGGGTTTCGTCAAACTTATCCTCGGCGAAAAACACGGCGAGATCCTCGGGGCCCACATCATCGGGAACGAGGCGACCGAACTCATCGCCGAACTCGGTCTCGCCATCACCCTCGAAGCCACGCACGAGGAGATCGAGGCCACCATCCACGCCCACCCGACTCTCAGCGAAGCCGTCCACGAGGCCACCGCCCAGGCGTTCGGACACGCGATTCATATCTGATCCCACGCCGACCGGCGCCCCCCTGCCATGGCCGACCTCGATCCCATCCAGCAGGCCGCCCGCGACCACTTCGCGCGCCAGAGCGCGAATTACGGGGCGAAACACATCCTCGCGGCCGCCGTGGCGACGCTGGCGATGCCGCCGTGCGCGCGCTGCGTCGACGTTGCCGCAGCGACCGGGCACACCGGCCTTTACCTGGCCTCGCTCGGACACGACGTCACTCTCTCCGACATTGCCGAGCCGATGAAACAGCCGGATCTCGAGTGGTATTTCGAAACGGCAGCCACCCCGCCCGCCAACCGGGAGGCCGTGATCGAGCTGGTGCGGAACGCCCCTGGCGAGGCCCGCGAAGCTTTCCGGCTCGCCGAGGAAGCGGGTAAAATCATCTGGTGGTGGTCCCGCCTCACGCTCACCGCGCGCAAGGAATGAAGCGCCTCGTCCTGACGCTCGTGGTGCTTGCCGGCTTCGCGGCCCGTGGGTCGCCCGCCCTGGAACAACAGACGGTGACCCATGCGGGCAAGGCGTTCCTGGTATTCCGGATCGATCCGCTCGCCGACGACCTGCGCCTTTTCTGGAAAGGGGCGGACGGCAAGCCCTTGTCCACGCTCGCCGCTCTCGAAAAGCATCTCGACGATTCCGGCGGGGAACTTCTTTGGGCCATGAATGCCGGAATGTATCACGGCAACCTCGACCCGGTCGGGCTCCATCTCGAAAACGGGCGGTTGCTGCGCCCTCTCAACCTGGATCGAGGGGAGGGAAACTTTTTCTGGAAACCGAACGGCGTGTTCCTCGTGACCCCGCGAGGCGGCTCGGTCGTGGAAGCCACCTCCTCCCTCAAGATCCCGGCGGATACCCGGCTCGCCACGCAATCGGGTCCGATGCTTGTGATCAAGGGCCGGATCCATCCGGGATTCCGCCCGGACTCCACCTCCCGGCTCACCCGCAACGGTGTCGGCATCCGCTCGCCCCGCGATGTCCGGTTTGTGATGACCGACCGCCTCGTCAACCTCCACGAGTTCGCCGCGTTCTTTCGGGACGGACTCGGTTGCCGCGACGCCCTCTACCTCGATGGCACCATCTCCAGCCTCTACACGCGTTCGCCGCGCCGGTCGGATTTCCGAATGGCACTGGGGCCGATGATCGGGCTCGTCGCGGATCGGTAAGCGGCGGAGGATCGATCGGATGCGCAAAGAATGGCGGATCGCGTTGGGAACCTTGCAAGCCCGTCGTGGTTTTGGCCCGAAAGTTTTTTCTTGAAAGTTTTTGCTTTGACACCCCCAATCCGGTTGATAGTTTTTTTGCCGCTTTTCCCGAGATGGGCTGACCGCCCTTTCGCGCCCGGAATTTTGAGGTTCCGGGAGCGGAGGGCGGTTTCGTTCTGGACCGGGGGAGGCGGGGCCGGGATGCTGCTGCGTGCGGTGCCGGATGCGACTCGAGAGTCGTGGTCCGGCCGGTGCGGCGGTTGAGCGGCCGGTGTGTGAAGTGCCCATGTAGCTCAGTTGGTAGAGCACGTCCTTGGTAAGGACGAGGTCACCGGTTCGATCCCGGTCGTGGGCTCCCGCACCGGGACCCGAGGCGCACGCAGGCAGCGAACAATTTCAGAAACAACCACCAAACCAACCCCAGGAGAACCCAAATGGCCAAGGCCGCATTCGAAAGAACCAAACCCCACGTGAACGTCGGCACGATCGGTCACGTCGATCATGGCAAGACCACCCTCACGGCAGCGATCACGAGTGTCCTGGCCAAGAAGGGCTTTGCCGAGGCGAAGAAGTACGGCGACATCGACAACGCGCCCGAGGAGAAGGAGCGCGGCATCACGATCAACACCGCCCACGTCGAATACCAGAGCGACTCCCGCCACTACGCGCACGTCGATTGCCCCGGGCATGCCGACTACGTGAAGAACATGATCACCGGGGCCGCCCAGATGGACGGGGCGATTCTGGTGTGCAGCGCGGCCGACGGCCCGATGCCCCAGACCCGCGAGCACATCCTGTTGGCCCGCCAGGTTGGCGTGCCGGCCATCGTGGTTTTCCTGAACAAGGTCGACATGGTGGACGACAAGGACCTGCTCGAGCTGGTTGAGATGGAGGTGCGCGAGCTCCTCAGCAAGTATGAGTTCCCGGGCGACACCATCCCGATCGTGAAGGGCTCGGCCCTCAAGGCTCTCGAGGGGGACGCGGCGTACGAGGCCAACATCCTCGAGCTCATTGCGGCCATCGACGAGTATATCCCGGTGCCCGAGCGACCGATCGACCAGGCCTTCCTGATGCCGATCGAGGACGTGTTCAACATCGAAGGTCGTGGCACCGTCGTCACCGGCCGTGTCGAGCGCGGCATCCTCAAGAAAATGGAGGAAGTCGAGATCGTCGGCATCCGCCCGACCGCGAAGACGACCGTCACCGACATCGAAATGTTCCGCAAACTCCTCGACGAGGCGCGTGCGGGTGACAACGTCGGCATCCTGCTCCGCGGGCTCAAGAAGGACGACGTCGAGCGCGGCCAGGTCGTGGCCAAGCCCGGCTCGATCCACCCGCACCGCAAGTTCAAGGCCGAGGTGTACGTCCTCAGCAAGGAAGAGGGCGGGCGTCACACCCCGTTCTTCTCGAACTACCGTCCGCAGTTCTATTTCCGGACCACCGACGTGACCGGGAACGTGAAGCTGCCCGAGGGGGTGGAGATGGTGATGCCCGGTGACAACGTCTCGATTGAGGTCGAGCTGATCACCCCCATCGCCATGGAAAAGACCATCCGGTTCGCCATCCGCGAGGGTGGGCGCACCGTCGGTGCCGGACGCGTGGCGGAAATCCTGGATTGATTCCCGTCGCCGACCGGTCCACAGTCACCAACCTTGACGCCGGCAGGGGTGGCCCACAGCCACCCCTGCCTCGTCCCGGGACCAAACCCAGAAATCACCTTGGCGATCAATCACCTTAGGCCGGTAGCTCAATGGTAGAGTAGCGGTCTCCAAAACCGTTGGTTGGGGGTTCGAGTCCCTCCCGGCCTGGTCCCCTCTCATTTCCCGTTCTCATGGAAAAAATCCGCAAATTTATCGGTGAAACCAAAGCCGAGTTGACAAAAACCAGCTGGCCCTGGGATCCCAAGGAGAAGGGGTCCAAACGCTACAAGGAACTCATCGACTCCACGCTCGTCGTCGTCATCGCCTCCCTTCTCCTGAGCGGCTACGTGGCCTTCAGCGATTTCATCCTGGTCAATCTGGTCGGTGCGCTGACCCATTTCTGACCCTTTTCCCCTCCGTTTACCGTCCATCATGAACGTTGCCCCGCGCGAACAGTGGTATGTGGTCCATGTCCTTTCCGGACAAGAACAGAAGGTGCACGACAACATCGCGCGCCGCATCAAGACCGAGGAGATGGGCGACCTGGTGTATGAGGTCCTCGTCCCCACCGAGCGCGTGTCGGAGATCAAGCGCGGCAAGAAGACCGAGACCACCCGCAAATTTTTCCCCGGCTACCTGATCGTCAACATGCACCTGCTGGATGACCAGGGGAAGCTGATGGATCGCACGTGGTATTTCGTCCGGGAAACCCCCGGGGTGCTCGGATTTGCCGGCACCAAAGACAAGCCGATCCCGATGCCCCGGCACGAGGTGGACGGCATGCTGGCCCAGCTCCGCGAGCGCAAGGACAAGGTCAAGCCGAAGGTGACTTTCGAGGTTGGCGAAACCGTCAAGGTCGCCGACGGTCCGTTCCAGAACCAGAACGGGGTGGTCGAGGAAATCGATCTCGACCGTGGCAAGCTGCGCGTTTCTGTGAGCATCTTCGGCCGATCCGCGCCGGTGGAGCTCGAATTTTGGCAGGTCGAACGGGCCTGAGGAACGTTGAACTCTGAACGTTGATTCACTGACCTGAAGCAAAAACCCACCGGTCGCTCCCGCTCTCCTTTCACCACTCTCAACATCCCCGCAAATGGCCAAAGAAGTCGTCGCCCAAATCAAGCTGCAGATCCCTGCAGGACAAGCCAACCCCGCACCCCCGGTCGGCCCCGCGCTCGGCCAGCAGGGTGTCAACATCATGGCGTTCTGCAAGGAGTTCAACGCCACCACACAAAAGCAGGCGGGTGACATCCTCCCGGTGGTCATCACCGTCTACAAGGACAAGTCGTTCACGTTCATCACCAAGTCGCCGCCCGCGGCCGTGCTCCTCAAGAAGGCCGCGAATATCGCCGCCGGCTCGAAGGAACCCAACAAGATCAAGGTCGCCAAGCTGACCAAGAAGCAGGTGATGGACATCGTCAAAATCAAGCGCAAGGATCTCAACGCGAACTCCGACGAGGCCGCGTTCCGCGTCATTGCCGGCACCGCCCGTCAGATGGGCATCGAAGTCAGCGAGTAACGCGCGCCGGAACCTTTCCCGCCAGGCGTCGGAGGTTCCCGCAAGGGGATGTTCGGCGTGTTGGTTCAGCTTCAAGCCCCTGACTCACCGAAAATAACGAAAAACAGATTGACTTATTGGCCGCTTGTGAGCGAGGCATTCTATTCCTTCCATGAAAAACTCGCTCCCGCGGTTCTCCCGTCTGCTTCCCCTCACCGTGGTCTCCATCGCCGCGGCCATTGCCCTGAATACCTCCGGTTGCGCCATCGCGGCCGTCGGCCTCGCCACCGGCTACATGGGCAACCAGGACAAGTCGGAGTTCCACAAACTCAACCTCCAGCGTGAAAAGGCGGGACTCCGCCCCCTCAGCCGGGAGGAGTGGAAACACCAGATGAATCCGGGTGAAGTCCGCCGCACCAAAGGGGACGTGGCCGGCTTGCACCACGGCGGCGACGTGCGCCAGGGCGAGAGCCGCCCCGCCCACTCGAAAGTCCCCCCGAAGGCGGACTGATCCGACGAACGGTCGTGGGCGTCGTTCCCACGGATCCTCTGTAGCGTCGGCCTTGTCGGCCGATTCTGCTCGGGCGGGCCTGTGACGACGGCCGTGCCGGCCGATGCCGCGTGCCATCGGCCACCCGCAATTCAGAATCCGCCCTGCAACATTCCTCTGGCCCCGCAACCCTTCGGGTTGTTCGAATACCAACATGCAGCCGGCGTCGAAGTTCAAAATGGATCGACCCGGGCCTCCCGCTCAGGTTTTACGCGGATTCGAGGCATCGCTTGTCGGGCGGGAGGCTTTGGGCGCCCTCACCGCTGCCCTGGGAACCCCCGTGGTGCTGCTACCCCCTGAGGCGGTGGATCGTTGCTGCCATGTGCACGAGTTGCCCGACCCCTCCCCGTGCAAGGCCCTGGCCACTCAACGTGCCGACTCGGGTAGAGAGTTGCGCGCCTGTCTCCTGGCCCCGCAGGTCTGTTGTGTGAGGATCCCCCTCCACCTCAACGGGGAATGCCTGGGTCTTCTCCAGGCCGGACCGATCGTGCAAGAAGACGCGCAGCCAAAGCGCCGCCGCCCCCGGCGTCGCTCCCGCGATCCCGAGGTTAACCGCTTGCTCGACGCAGTCCGAACCGTGGACGGGCAAGGGCCGGGTGCCTTGGAGGCCGTGCTCCGGATGGCGGGGCGTCATTTCGAGGAACTCGCCCGGAGCGAGTTGGCCCGGATCACTCGCGCCCTTCACCCCGCCGCGCAGCGGGCGATGGAACTGGTCGAGGAACGCTTCGCCGATCCTGCCTTCGGATGGCGGCAGGCGGCGAAGGCTGTAGAAGGCTGTAGGGATCGCCCCAACGCACTTTTGCAAGGTGTTTCGAGAGGCGACGGGGCAGACCTTCAACGCCTACCTGAACCGGGCCCGCGCAGCCAGGGCTCAGGAGCAGATTGAATCGACCCGACTCAATATTTCAGAGATCGCGTTCGCATGCGGATTCGCGAGTCTGGCCACGTTCAACCGCGTGTTTCGGATGACTCACAGATGTGCTCCCACGGTCTTCCGAGATAACCGACCCGGTGGTCGCCGGCAGCGTTTGGTGTAGTGACAGAAGCACGGTTTCAATGGTTCAGGGTTTGAGGATCTAAACAGAATCAGTGAGTGGATCCAGCACTGATCAATCACCAAGATCACCTCGATGAAAACTACATCGACTGGTCGCGGCGTTGTGTCGCGTTACGGCGTGGAGTCGGTCGTGCGCAAACTACTCTACACAGGCTTTCACATTGCCCTGTTCGCCTGCGCCGTCCACCCATCAATCATCTCTGCAATGCCCCGGTTCCAAGCCCCCACTTGGACTTCCATTGGTATTAGTGCTGATGGCTTTGTCGTGGCGGATTTGAATGGAGACGGGTTCCCGGACGTGGCGATCCGCGACTCCAATGGCGTCCGCATCCTTCGCAATAACCAAGTAAGCGGCTTCACCACACAGCAGATCTCGACCCCTTCCTACTCCGACCGCACTCTGGCGCTCGGGGATGTCGATGGGGACGGCGATGTCGACATCGCGGTCTCCTCGCGTGAGCAGTCTTCGACCCAGACGTGGGTCTATCTCTACCTCAACAACGGATCCGGCCTGTTCGCATCATCCGCGCAGTTCCTGTTGATGTATGACTATTCGGCGCACTGCCGCCGCCTCCGGTTCTCCTACGTGAACGGCGACGCGATCCTCGATCTCGTTGGGGCGGTCGACGGTGGGACCACCGATCTTGGGCTGATCGTGCTCCCGGGGACGAGCCCTGGCCAGTTCGGGGCCGCGCAAAGGTCCGACGTGCCCAATTCGCCAACCGGGCAGTGGGACAGCGCGGGCGACTTCGTGATCACGGACGTCAACGGCGACGGAAAGAAGGACGCCGTTTGCGCCAACACCAACAGCATCACCCTGATGAATGGCACTGGCACAGGAAACTTTACCCATCCCGGCCCAACGGGTTTCCTCAACCTCGGACAGATTTCGCTCAACCTCGGAGTCGGGGATGCCGATGGGGATGGGCGGGTGGACATTGCTGTGGCCGGTGGCACGGACTTGTTCTATCCCTATCGCCCGGCGAGTTCGCAGCTTCTGTACGGCCTCTCGAACACCCTCTCCGGGGCGCTCATGCTCGATTCTGCGGCGGGGTCGGACACCTGTGTTTCGATGGGGGACTTGGACAACGACGGCGACGCAGACGTGGTCGTGGGCCACGACCCGTGGACCGACAACCAGGCTCACATCACAATCTTCGATAGCACGGAATCGGGCTTGTTGCCTCCCGATGAAGCTGGCCGATCGATCATGCTGAGCATTCGCTACTCACTGTGGAACTACGAGTTCGGCCGGATCAACGATCTCCTGATCGCCGACATGAATGCGGATGGCTGGCTCGACCTGCTGGTCCTATATAGCGATGGATCCCATTTTGTGGCCGACTCCTTGTCCTTCTTAGGCGTGCTCCTCAGCGAAGGAGATGGATCGGTAACCGCGCCTGCGATCAACCTTGCTGGCAACCTCAACTTTGGACCAGTGGCCGTTGGCAGCAGCGCCCAGCTCACTCTCGCGATCACGAATCCGGGGGGGACGGATCTCTCTGTGACTGGTATAAGCTATCCGGCGGGCTTCAGCGGGAACTGGTCCTCGGACCAAATCGCCGCTGGCGGGTCGCGCAATGTGACGGTGACCTTCAGTCCCGCGGCGGTGCAAGGCTATGGCGGCAACATTGTCGTCAGTTCCAACGCGACCTCGGGAAACGGATCGCTCTCCGTGAGTGGCGCCGGCATCGTGTCGACCGGCCCACCGCCCACCCCGACGGGGGTATGGGTGGAGCGGCCGACTTCCAGCACGCGGATTTTGAGGTGGAACGACGTCGCTTCTGAGACCGGCTACCAGGTCGAGAAAATGACGAAGAGAGGCTGGGGCAGTTTCGCAACGCTCGGGCCGGATGTGACGGCGGTGAACTTGAGCGGCAAGAGAAACCTCAACGCCAACTACCGAATCAACGCGTTCAACGGCTTCGGCACCTCCGCCCCGACGGCCACGTATTCGGTGAAGTGACGGGCCTGTTTAAGAAACGAACCGAAACCCCGCCGCCTACTGCGGGCCCAATTTTTCGCCCAGTTTCGGATCGAGGGTGAAAACCTCATGCTCCGGCCGGGGATGACCGGGCGGGTGAAGGTTGATTGTGGCGTCGCCACCGTCTGGCGCCTTGTCCGGCAACGTTTGATCGATTTTGTGAATCTCGATTACCCACTCTGAGCCCGGCTGTGGACGGGTTGCTGTTCCCGGTGCTGGCTACCCTTGGGAATCGGGGCAGGCCTCCCATTCCCGCGCGATCTCCGGGAACCGGCAGTTCGTGCAGTCGGAGGCGTCGCGCAGGCAGAAATCCCGGTAGATCTGGAGAAGTGCCTGCTGCATCGCGAGCGTGCGCACCCGGCGGGGCCCGTCCTTACCGAACAACCGGACCGCCGCCGTGGCGACCCGGCGATTTCCGAGAGTGGCGGGAATCCGGGTGTAGGCCTCCCACAACTCGGGCCGCGAGGGGAGCAGAAAGGGGTAAACCACGTTGGCGAGAATCTCGGCAACCCGGGTCGGGCCGATCAACGCGATCTTTCGGCCGGCGGGCTTGGAACGGAGCGAGTATCGGAAATCCCAGAACGGATCGGTCAGCGATTCGAGCACGGCCCGCACGCGTACGGGATTTGCAGACTCGATGGCGCTGCGGAACGCCCGCCAGCGCCGGGCCAGTGCGACCAGGGCCGCCAGTCGGCGATGCGGATGGTTCGCCGGTCGAATCCCTGCGAACTTCCAATGCGCGGGACCGACGGTCATCCGCTCATGACGGGCTCGGAGCCGCCACCATTCCTCCCACAACTCCCGCACGTGCGCACGGTTGGGCTGCGGGAAGCGGGCGAGGTCGGGTTCGCTGAGGAATCCGGCCACCCCGAACACCAGCGCGGGCGCGGTGGGGCCGGCGTCGCGCAGCGTCGCCAACGGCAGGCGTTGGGCGATCAGTTGAAACGGCAAACGGTTCTCCTTGTACCCAAGCGCCTCAGCGACCATCTGCAAAAGCGCGTCGTCGTGCCCCCGCAACTCCGCAAGCCGGCGCAGCCGTTCCGATTTGTGTCGCATCCGGTGACGGGCCGACGCATCGAGCAGACTCTCCATTCGATCCGGGTCGAGATCCCGCAGCGGCGCCACACAACGTCCGGGGCGAGCCAGCGGCAGATCCGCCGGCAACTCCGGAGCCCCCACGGAGGGGTCGATGCGGACCTGTGGAACCTCGCGTCCCGCGCGGGTGCGGGTGAAAAAGCGCGCGCCACCCGACCGGATGAACACATGCAGCACCACCGTCTCGTAAGCCGGGTTGGACGCATGCCCGTGCCGCTCCCAATCCCGGAGGTCCCGGTCGACCTCGATGTTCCCTTTCAGTGGCGGTCCCGCATCGATCCGGATCACGGCCTCTGCAAAGTCAGGCCCGGGCTCGCGATTCCAAACACCGGGCTGCACGAGCTCGATGGCGCGGCCATGCTCGTCACGGAAACTGCGTCCGAATTCGCCCGTGAACCAGCGTGCCTGGATTTCGATCTCCGGCACGTCGCGCGGGACCTGCAACAACGGGGTCTCGGCAATCTTCCACCGCTCCAGCATGCACGTATAAGGGTTTGCCTGCATGGCGGATGCTGATCCTACCGTGGCGGCCCCACACCGCAATGCGTATTGCCTATCTTCCTTGATTCATTTTCCGATTCTGGCATAGTGAAACTATGAAAATTACTGTCGTCATTTCCGACAATGATATGAAGGATATCATGCGGTTCACTGGCGAAAAAAAGAAAGGCCCGGCCATCGCCAAGCTCGTCGGGGATAGTCTCATGCTCAAACGCCGACGCGAGCTTTCGGACGAGGTGATGTCCGGCAAAGTGAGGTTCGAGTTTCCCCACTATAAGGGGAGGCAGGAACTCGACCGGAAAAGCCCGTGGGACAAATAATCGACACCTGCGTATGGATCGATCACCTCCGCGAGCGCACGCCGGACGCCACGCGGCGGGTCGCGGACACCGCCATTCTCGCCGAGGATGCGCTGATCTGCGAACCGGTGCGGTTCAGACTGCTGTGCGGAGCCTCGCGCCGGGAACGCCCGGCGCTCCTGCGTCGGCTGGAGACGATGCCGCTCCTGGACATCCCACCCCGCCTTTGGCCCGAGGCGGCCGCCCTCGCCACCCGGGCGTGCGACGCCGGGTTGCGCGTACCTTCCGTCGTTCTGCTCATCGCCGCCCTCTGCATCCATCATGAGGTGGCGCTAACGACCTTCGATGCGCACTTCAAGGAACTCGCGGACCTTTCCGAACTCCGCGTCAACCTGCTGATCCGCCCCGCCTGATCCCCCTCACGGACAAGCAGACTGTTCAACGCATTGTCAAACAGAGGGACGGACACTTTATCTCTCTTTATCTCTTTCTCGGAGGAGTCAAACAGAGGGACGGACACTTTATCTCTTTCTCGAAGGAGGAGCCGGATCGCTTCGATGCGTGGCTGCCGGGGAAACGGCGGGGGCGATCATGGCGCGGCCTGAGGCATCGACAACGCGATGCCCTCCACGGGAGCGGGCTCTCGGCATGGAGGGCACCGCGTTGTCGGTGCCCAAGGTTGCGCTTCTACCCCCCAACTATTCGCCTGACGCCAACGCCTAGCCACGGAAATCGGAAAACAGAGGGACGGACACTGGCTCTCCCGAAGGTGTGCCGCCGGGGGCGCGTCCGCACCGTGCCTGCCCGGTGGCACGTCGCTGGCTGGGCGAGGCTCCGCCAGGGACAGATCCACCGCTACCTGACCGCATCATCCGCGGTCCACATCCGGCGGTCGGGACCGGCGGAGCGCAGCTCCATCCGGGTTCCGGAGAGCTGATGGAAAAAGTACGGGGTGCCCCAGGGATCGGTGAGCTGGCCGGACCGGTCGAGGGTGCTCCCCTGCGGCAGCGGGAGGCGCAACTGCCTGAGATTGTCACCCAGCAACGCCGCAGTGATTTCGGCGTTGGTGCCGACCGGGTTGCCGCCGAGTGCGGCCCGGTAGTCACGCAGGGCGAATTGGAGATTATCGAGACCGGCGTCCACCCCGGTATCGACGGAAGGCGATGCGGAAGCAGCGGCCGGGACGGCCAGCGAGGGTAGGGGGGAAGGAGGTGGCAGGGTCGCCCCAATCGCGGGGGAGAGAGGAGCCGGTTGGTTGGTTTGGGAGAACGGACCCGGCTCGTCCGACTTGTCCGAGCGGCCAGCCTCGGGTTGTGCGGGCAACCGCGCGGTGGACACTGCGGCGGGCGGGGAGGCGGGTTCTCCAACCGGGGTGGATTCGTGCTGGGCGACAACCGTGGGTGTGCGCGAGGCGCGCGGGGTGCGAAAAACGAGCAGGAGTATGAGCAGGAGCAGGAGTAGGAACGCCGAGGCGATGCCGATGCGGCGGGGCGGGGTGTTCACAGCATGAACCCAAGGTCCTGGACGGGGAAACGATTGAGATAGGGAAACACGGCCCCGAGCCCATCGTCGCCGACGCCGAACCAATGAGCCAGTGTTCCGGCATACTGATCGACCGCCAGCTTCGGAATCCATCGGCCGGTGCTGGTGTCGTCGGGGCCGCTGACCTGCAGCACGGGAAAGGTGCCGTAAGTGCGTTGTCCGCGCACCGCCCCGCCGACGATGAGATGATGGCTGCCCCAGCCGTGATCGGAGCCTTGGCCGTTCGTCGGGAACGTGCGTCCGAAATCCGATGCCGTGAAACTGGTGACTTTGTCGGAGACGCCGAGTTGCTCCGTCGCCCTCTGGAATGCGTAGATACTCTCGCTCAGTTCGTTGAGCAGATCGGTGTGCGGACCGAACAATGGGTTGCCCGGGTTCTGGTTGTTACCGACCTGGGCGGTGTGCGTGTCGTAGCCGCCGACCTGGCAGAAGAAGATCTGCCGCTTCATGTTCAGAGCGTCGCGGCCCTCGATCATGCGGGCGACCATGCGGAGCTGGCTGCCGAGGCTCGATCCCGGGAAGGGCGTGGTCCAGAATGAGGCATTGACAGTCGGGGAGATGGCCGCGTTGAGAAGGTCGCCGGTCTCGATTGCGTTGGTGGTGATGCCGGCATACTCGGCGCGCTGCAGGTTCGGGGAACTCAATGCGAGCACGTCTTTCATCGCCTGCAACCGCGCCCCGGTGATGTTACTCAGGGTCACCGCACCGGTGGTCGATACGTGGTATTGCTGGTAGACGTTGCCGGCCTCGAAGGTGTTTGCCCCGGCGAGTGAGACGCACATCGCGACCTTGGCGGAGTCCGTGGTCGGGACGCCGGCCTGCAGCTCGTATTGCAGCGGGTGCAGGAGATCGGCGATGCGACCGCCCCACCCCGTGCGGGCGGGTTGATCGGGGATGGAGGTCATCCAATGGGTGACCTGGTCGCTGTGCGAGAAAAGTTGGGGAGGCAGTGCAACCGATCTGGCCTGGTATTGAGCGCGGCTGGTGGGATAGAGCAGCGTCCCGACGTTGAACACCAGACCAAGCTTCCCCTCACCAAACAGCGCCTGGAGTTCGTAGCACGCCGGATGGAACCCATAACTTCGGCCGTCGCTGTTGAGCGGATTGATCCCGAGCAGCGAGAGTTCGGGGATCGCCAGGTTTTGCCGGACGGCCGCGTAGTTGCTGTAGTCGGTGCCGGTCGGGACGATGAGGTTGTTCGAATCATTGCCGCCGGCGAGGAAGATGCAGACGAGCGCCTTGTAATCCGTGAGTGTGGTCGCCTCGTGCGCGAGGGCCGAGCTCACCAACCGCAGGTCGCGCAGCATGGACTGCATGCCGAAGGTGCCGAGGGCGGCGCACCCGGCGGTGCGGAGAAAATCGCGCCGCGTGCGGAGAAAGGAGGGTGGGGCGTCAGCCATGATGGAAGGGCTGTCTCTTATACACATCTCCGAGCCCACGAGACTAAGGCGAATCTCGTATGCCGTCTTCTGCTTGAAA
>ENA-ORBV01006052-ORBV01006052.1-microbial-mat-metagenome-genome-assembly--contig:-NODE-6052-length-21639-cov-5.801549_pt1 | contig 21639 bp, 26 predicted proteins | sample MGYA00237777_ERZ505514 | MGnify/ENA primary metagenome ERZ505514 (study PRJEB26160, sample SAMN06269048) | microbial mat metagenome | isolation source: Oligotrophic lake microbial mat | place... | reverse complement strand
TTTTTTTCAAGCAGAAGACGGCATACGATATTCGCCTTAGTCTCGTGGGCTCGGAGATGTGTATAAGAGACAGAAATGTTCCTTCGTTCCTTTCTAATACACAGACTTGTACGATTACACCTTTGAAGGCAAGGGTGTTGGTATGTTTGATATCATGGCCTACCCCTACGGATTTGACAATGATGGATATTTGCCCGTACACATGAGTGTTTGGGCCAAAACCGCCATTGACTGGTTGGAATGTCAAGTCGTCGACAAGAGTGGCACCTTTGCCTTGGAGCCGGCCGCACTGTCGCCGTCCTGTTTGAAAATAGTCCTCGTAGCGGCCGACGAAAGCATGACGGGATTGGAAGAATACTTGTTGGTGGAAAACCGACAACAAATCATGTTTGATGTTGACTTTTGGGGGTCCGGTGTGGTCATTTATCATGTCGATGAAGATGCCGATGAACAGTACAATCGAGGATATCCAGGACAAGGTGGATGGCCCGGAAATGGAGTAAGTACCATTACATGTGGATGCAGTAGGATGAAGAGCTTTATGATTGTTGCCGTTCTAACGTTGTCTCGTTCTTTCCTTTGTAGAATCATTACCAATTAGCAGTTCTGCAAGCCGATGGACTTTATGATCTCGAGAAAGGAGAAAACATTGGTAATTTGGAGGACATGTGGCAGCCAGGCATGTCCCTGACTCCAAATTACGATGGAAACACGTTTCCAAATACCGATAGTTATCAAATGGGTAACGTACAACAAAGTGGCGTCGTGATTGAAATCTTGGAAGCGGACGGAAGAAATTACAATGTCAAAATAACGGCATCGACGCGAATGGGGGAGCTGTATTTGCGGCCGTCAGCAGCCCAATCGACTCCTCTCAAAGAGACACCAGCTGGAGCAACGGAGCAATTCGAAGTACCCGATGCGGAAGATCATCACATTAGTGGCAAATTACCGGACCTTCCTTGGCAAGGTCAAGCAGCGGGGGATCGCCAAAACGCAAAAGGAGAAACCGAATTCACAATCGACATTTTGGACAAAGCTTCGTCGTCGCAGGGAAGTCGCTCATGGGCGACGAGTCTTGTGTCAGGGGCGTTCATGTGTTTAGCCAGTGCCATGATGCTGCTCTACTAGAGGGAAGCTCTGGAACGAATTCTGACCGGTTGACCAAGGGATTTCGGTTTCAAATAGGAATACTTGTGCTCCGGGAGATCAGACGCTACTTCATTTCGTCAAGCATAGTGTAAAAACACCGTTGTACCGTATACATTCTACATTTACCTCCTAGGTCGAGTAGGGCCGCGTTGAGACGAAGTACGCTGTCGCGTCTCACACCAGCCCTACTAGTACTACTAGGAGAGCCTCAGTTAGACAGTGCACTGTCTCGTCTCACCTAGCAAGATAGAAGTCCAGCGAAGCTCTCAGAAAAACCCAGCTGTGCCAAACCGTGTAATATATAATTATGATATCTTTACATATGAGTTGTAGTTCTAGCTCTGTACTCTGCAACGGCATACTCTTTTCTAACATCCCATGCGGCGCTGCTATCCTATGAAAAGCCCAACGAGGCTTAGGTAAACGGCCTGAATGATGATTCAAACATCAATCAGCAGATCACCATGGATACAACTGCAGCGGCTGCCATACAAATGCCAAAGGATGCAGTCATTGCAGGAGATTCACTTTTGTTTGTGCTGTCCTCCTCCGCAGGCCCCGGAGATGGAGTAGCTTCCTCCGCCACAGATTCACTCTGTGGAGGCAGACTTTTCTCGCCCGGCGCACTATCCGTCTCGCTGCTATCATTGCCTCCATCCGTGAACAACTCGCCAAGACCTGTTTCTTCCGCTTCTTCCGCTGTCTCTTCCTCCTCGTCGGTAGTTGCCACCTCATTGGCAGTTTCATTGGCGACCAAAGATGCATTTTCGATGGCCTCAATCGTACTATTGCTAACCGGAGCCAAGAACAAATCGTCCGTGATTGGCGTATCGTCGTCGTCCTCTTCCACATCTTGATCTTCTTGCCGTGGTGGTCGATCCTGTGGTGGTTCCGGAATAAAGCCAACGTTGCCATCAACACCACTATCGGTCACGTTGTTTTGATTATCAGAACTAGAGCTAGTAGTGTTGCTGGTGGTGCTGCTGTCCGTGGCAGGTTCCTTGGTATTGGTCTGGAACAAATTACCCAATGGAAATGCGTCCAGAGGAGGGCTTCCGCTTCCTCCAAACTCTTCCTTGTCGTCGTCGTCGTCCTTGGGAGGTGCCCCATCTTCGGCTGTTCTCCACCCGTCCATCCAGGGACCATCAAATTTGCCACTAATTTCATTGGGTTTCGGAGCTGGTGTGGGCGGCACCAGGGTATTGTTGACACCTTCCTTTTGTGGTGCACCCAAGAGCGTGTCTGGAAGCGTGACACGAATGACAAAATCATCTCCTATTTGATCCACCACTTCCACAATGACACCGGTAGGATAGACACCATATTGGGTCCCATACGTATCGGTATTGGGATAGGTATTTCCATCCTCATTGGGCCCCAAGGTCATGCCCTTTTGCCAAAAATCTCCTTCATCCCCACGATTTTCACCCTTTTCCAAATCGTACTTGCCATCCGCCTGCAGCAAAGCGACACGATAATGTTGGGCATTGTTGGGCCATCCCTCTTGACCGGGGTATCCTCTATAATCTTGGGACTCCAAGGAATCGTCCACATGATAAATCAACAAGCCACTTCCAAACAAGTGGATGTCAAATTCTTTGCGTTGTCGATTTTCAATGAGCAGATATTCGAGACCCATGAAATTTTCCAAATTGATGCGATAGATATCAGGATAGAGTTCCGAGGGTCTTACGGTGTAAGTATCTTGCAAGGGGGATTCCGTGTTCAAGACGATGGGGTCGACCCATTTCAATTGCTGTTTGGACCACGGCGACAAGTGCGTAGGAAAGTTTTCATCATCTTGATTGACGCCATACGGATTGGCCATAATGTCAAAGGTCCCAATGCCCTTGCCCAAGTAATTGATTTTTCCCGAGTCGGGATCGACGGCGGTATCATACAAATCAATCAAGTCGCGATAGGCATGCATATATTCGTGCGTCATGACACCCATGGCGGCCGGGACAAACTCGCACACACCGGTAAAGGCACTGGCAATGGTATAGGCACTGGTTTGGTAATTGCCATTGGCCGAGACCCAATTTGATTCCGTGGGTTTGAAATAGGCGTGGCTGTAGGAAGATATAGTGTAGATAGAACGAGATGTGCCATAAGTGTTAGAGGATGTACTTGCAATCCATCCACAGTACAGTACCGTTACACTACGTACCTCCAGATGCGTTCGGTCGGTCCCCGATTGTTGTTGCAATCGGTTTGTCCCAATTCGGCCGCATATCCCGAATGCAAAATCATCAAATTGTCCAGGACGCCATCGCCATTGCTGTCGTAGACACTCCAATCGGTGCCTTGGGCATCCAGAGCATCCAAGAGGGGATAAAAGGCGGCTTGTAAATCGGTAGTTCTTCCACTCTTGCCAAACGAGTAATGGGCTTCGGTATTGTCCGTGATTTGCCAGGGAATCACGTCATACCAAACATTGTACTTGTCATACGAGTTGAGCCGAAAGTATTCGGCGACCCTCAAGTTCCATTGAACTTGATATTCATAGGCATCGGGGAGTTTACGGTCAGCGTGATCGGACCATTGCAACAACAAGACCAAGACATTGTTGGCAAAGTTGGGATTGGGTTCCAATTGTCTGCGACTTTGTTGTTGGTCGAGATGATCTAGGTCGAGATTGTTATGGTTGTTGTCGTTGAGATCCAAACGAAACGAGTCGTGCGAAACGGATTCATGCCGTGGTGGAGCATCCCATCGTTGATTGGGAGCTTTTTTGGGTGTGCGAGGAGCTCCCAGGGCCATCACGGAGGATATTCGTAGTAGTAGTAGCAAGCAGAGCATGGATGATGGGGCTGCTGCCCATTGCCTGTTGGCAAAGGATGCCTTCGTCATTCTTGAGGTGGTGGTGGCCGTGGTGGTTGGGCTTTGGTGATGATTTGGAGCTGTGCGTGTAGAACTAACAGAATCGGAGGAGGAGCCACTGCAGCTTACTAGCTAGTAGAAGAGGAAAAAGTGCAGCTATCTCTTGAACGTTTGCCTTTTCAAATTCGGCTGCTTCATTGCTTTTTTGATTTGTGTTTATGTTTTTGCTCTGACTTTTCAGTGCTTGGGGGTTTATCGATGGGTTGATAAAAAGATGACGCCAATAACCACTAGTAGCTAGCTATCTAGCTTGTCAAAAGGAATGCAAGTGTTCATGCAATTAATCCAGATTTCTGTCAGCCGAGGGACTTTCCTACTGCATCGATCAGAACCTTATGTATTGCGGTGAACTGATGTGGCATTTGAAATTACTTGTTGCCATGCTTCCATCCAGACAGGATTGCTTTTGGGTTGCTGGGTAATGCTACTTGTGCAATAAGAATGTCATTGTACTACTGTAACTACGGCAGATGCCAGTTAGTTACTCCAAAAGACTAGCGGTACTTACTAGTAGTAGTAATAGTTAGTTGCTACGTACCAGCACGATTGATTTACCAGTATTTTGGTGGCACAATGAGAGTGGTGGTCGAATAACGGTCATTTTGAATCTTTCGCAGGAATGATGATGAATGACTCAGTAACGACAGAGCGCGTGTAAATAGCAGCACTATCATAGAAGGTGATGATGTCGGAGGGCTAAAGATCACGTTCGGTAATTAGACGAAAACAAATTTCAAATCGAAGGAAACAAACAACGTCATTATTTAAAAAAAACGATCCAGCCAAACTGCTCACATACGATTGACACGTGCAAGGAGACAGACGCACACTGGAAATGAAGCCCCTGAAGAAGGCATGGAAGATGGATGCCAAGCACAAACAGAACCACAGAAATGCTGTCAGATGGGTAGAAGCAGACTGCTGTGCTGTTTAGCTAATGATGCTCCATGCTGCTAAGATGCTATCAACTAGACTGTTAGCCACCAAAATGGTGCAGCTGACTGTGTTTCAAAAAGAAGTTTGCAGCAATCCCAAAACGATTGTCACTCACCTGTTTGTCACAATGTGTGGCGGAAATGGACCATGTAAGACAAACTGCAGGAAATTCTAAAAACATCACATCCCAAACTTCTGCCAGTTAAGCAATGAACATTGCCATTGAATGGAATGTCATTTGGATGACAACCTGCTTGGCATCAGCCAGTTGTTCAATCTTGTCAGATGCATGTGATGCGTGCCACCCCCAGCTGGCACTGATGAGTCAATCAATAACAAAAGAGTCAGCCCAACACACAAAAATACTGCAGATTTAATAGGCACAATGGTTGCCTAGCTGATGTCTAACTGGATGCACTGTGAGGACCAACAAAAAGAAATTGTTTTCTGTTCATTTCCAAAGCACTGGCGTCAGAAACAATTCCAACAATTTGCTGCAAATCAGTCACCCTTTGCTTTCCCAGTGCAACAGAGGGGGGAACTGAAATGTTGACCTTTTCAAAGCCAGACGGATGAAAGTCATCTAACTGTCACATGACAGAGAATGAAAAAGTTTGACTCAAACAAATGACATGACAATGAAGCTCTGTCTTTTTGGCAGACACTTGTCTGGAACTTGATCTTTGTTTGCAACAGCAAAAGCAACATGCATGGTGCATCATCAATGCAAAAAAACATCACATGCGAACAACACAAGTCACACAGACTCTGTCATTTTTAAAGTCAGATGGAAATTGTTCTTCACATGCAACTGCAAAATTTGGGATGTGGTGCAGCCATTTGAGACGCACACATCTGTTCTGGTGTTGACATTGTTGTGACTCAGTGACATCAACAAATTGTGTGACTGAGCATTGCAGTGGAGTTGACTTGGCAGGGAATCGTTGCTCATGAAAAAGAGTTGTTTGTCAATGTGAGATGGTGAATGGAAGTCAGTCCCCAAGGGTCCTTGCTTTGGCGATGGCAGCATGGTCGTCAAGTTGTCTTTGAAATTGAACTCAACCTCAAATTTTTGTCTTTGTGTGATGGACTAAAGAGTCATTTGTTAGAAAGTTGGCACCTCTTTCCAATCCCGGACGCAACTTTGGCATTCTTCTTACGCGCAAACATCAATTGTGCGACCTGTCAAGGTGAATTCCGTCATGCCAAACAATGAACAGGATTGACTTCAACTGAATGATGACAAATGTTGGATTTGTTCTGAGGTTTTTGTTGTGACAAGAATGTGAAATGATCCTTCTGTTGTTTTGAACATCAGACAGACAATGATTGGGAGGGAATGAGGGTGCAAAATTAGCTTTTTTGCAAAGTGTGACCGATCTTTTTGTTTTGTGAAAGTGACATTGCATCACTGGCTTTCAAGTTTGTTTTGTTGTTTCAGACATGCTTTCTTTGTGTTGTTGCACTTAACTTGGCATGCCACCATTGAACTGTTAGAAACGTTGTTTTATCTGCAAATGTCGGCTTCTCTGCCTACTCTGCAACTGCATGACATGAGCTTCCAGTCTTTGAACATTGCACAAGCTAGATCTTTTGCAACAATCTCCTGCATGTTGGTAAACATGCAACAGAAAGTTCAAATGCTTAGTCGCTCATTGTTGATCTTGCATTCAATCTTTTGTTGTTGTTTTGTGCAAGCAAATTGACATTAACCTTTTTGAATTGACTGACTTGATTGTGCTGCTGTAGCAGTTTTTTTTCTTGTTGTTTTCCTGAAATTTTAGAAGTTTTAAGAGATCAGTCTGACATGTCAAAAAGCTTCAAAGTTTTTAGTGATTTCAGTGACTGAATTCTGTTCGGGCAGTCTTTTGTAGACACCTGAAGACATGGCTCAGCAATGTTTTTTTGCAGATGGGGTTGATGTTTGCTACTGGTAGCAGGTGCTTTTGTTTTCAATTTGGTTTCATCATCATTTGATCACATTGTATTTTTATCTGGACACTAGCCTTAGAAACAATTCGAATAATTTATTGTGAATCAGTCACTCTTTGTTGTTGTTATGATTTTGAACAATTATCAATTCTTTCAAATTTTACATGTTGATGTGACGCACACACTTCTTGCTAGTCTCTTTGCTAAGTTTTGCATCTTGGATCTTCACTTTGATCTGTCGCTATGCAGCAGCACAGTTTGTTTTTAAATTACGTCAATTTCATTTCGTTAAGTGTAACTTGATGTTAACAAGATGCAGACTCCTGCCAGATCTGCCAATCATGCTGACTCTTTTCTTTTGGTTTCTTGTGTCTTATGTTCATAACATTTGTCAACACAAAAAACATTGTTGATTGCATTTCAAACTTGATCAGTTCTAGACTTTTCTTAGCAGCTTTTGGGAGAAATAATTGCACATTTTAGTTACAGGATGAAAAAGAGTCTTCATCATTTATTGAGACTATTGTGAAGCTGTTGCAAGCAATTCCTAGGCTCTGAAGTTGATCTGAGGGATCACAGGTTTGAATGATTGTTTTTGACTTGTTGGCCACTTTATTCTTTACAGTATTTTTTCTTCCAAGGCTTACAATCCTGGGGAAGCTCATTTTGAAGTTGTTGGCTGGGACTACAAATCTAGTGGGTAAGTTCCTTCATGGTCAGGATGTTTGTGGTCTTTGATCAGTTGTGCGGGGATGGAATAGCCATTGCATCAAAGTTTTGCACAAAGACATCTTCTTATGTCAGAGAAGACCCATAGTTCTGCTTTCCCCCCTCTCATTTTTTCAGCTAGTTCTTGGGTTTCACTAGCTTGGAGCTTGATGCTCCCTTGGAATTTTGTATAGACGACCTGTGCTGTTCTGAATGAGTTTATTTTGTCTGGTTGAACAACGTCATCTTGACTTCTCAGTTGTTGTAGGCTTTGCCGAATTGTCAGATCATCAAGACAATGCTACTGTAGCTATCATTCTACAAGTAATAAAGAGTTTCGAAACTTTCTAACTGATCTGAGGGAACAATCAGGCACCGATGGCTTGTAGAGGATGCATCAATATTGGATATTTGATTTAGTTACTGGTGCGACAGCGCTACTATGTTATTGCTTTGATTCCTCTTCTGCTTCGATGCGGGTAATAACATCGCAGGCAATATCTCTCTGCAGTGCCGGAGGTAGCGTTGTCAGCTTGGCTGCCTTTTTCTGGAGTTCGAGAAGCTTTTTTTGAGCTTTACTCTCTCGCTCTCGAATAGTGCAAACGACCGGCCCACAAATGGATAAAACCACAGGCATGAGGACCAAACTAACCAAGAGCCCCCACGATACCATCGCCATGAACGCAATGAACTACACGATGAGGAAGTATATAGGAGCAAGCGAGAAAGTGGGTTTGAAACAGGCGACGGAAATCATGGTGAGTTTTGTCCACAACTGTTTTGCAATGACGCCAACCGCAGAATACCCTGCAGGCCATGTACTAACTTACAATTGTGTTGAAAATTTTGGTGGAAGACATGGCTAAAGAAATAACGCCCAACCAAGTCGTAACTCCGCCCATGAGCATGGAGGCCCCCATGGTTTCCAGGGTCTCAAGCACCTTCTCTTCGCGTGTCGCGCCCGTCGTTTCGTAGTAACGTAACAAGACGTGCATCACATAATCCACAAGCAACCCAATGGCTATCACGATAGTTACGTATGTGACAGCGTTGATGAAGACACCGCAGAGTTGGAGCGTCCCTGCGAATTGTTTTGTGACAAGGAGAGATAACCCCGGTGCGAAAGGAAGGGGTAAGGGTTGCGCTGCAGCTATTAGGATGGATTCACGGGCAGACAAACTTGCACGTACCGATCAACAAGAAATAGAGTATGACAATGATTGGAAAGATGAACAGGATCGCTGTCCAATGTGGGATCATTACGAAACCGATCACACACACAGCGACGACCCCGGAGATGGTGGTAAAGACCAACTCGCTTACCGCCTTTGTGTACTGAGTAAGCCAACAGGTAGAAAAATGTTAGTAAGTGCCCCACAGGTGGCCAATCTCTTCAGTGCTGATTTTTTGGGACCACTTACCAATTCCCAGTAGTAGAATAATTCGTTGAAGGCGAAGAAGGAGAGTTCGTTCTTGTTGGGGCGCTCTTTCGGCTGGTACATGGCTGTAATTTCTCTTTGGTTGAATAGCAAAGTTGTTTGTTCTTCTATGCTCTTCAAGTCGATATGCCGAGCAGACAAATAACATCTTGATGTGAGGATGTTGCCGTCTTCATCTCTTACGATATCGCTTCCGTAGACATCACGAATTGTTGGAATGTTCAAGACCATGTCAAGCTGTTGCGTAAAGGTTCGATTTTCACTCTGAACTGCCGCTACGATGGTAGCAGCTTGTTTGGCGTCTTCCTCGCTCATATCTTTATGAGATGCACCAGTCATGTAGTCATAAAGATCAATTACCCAACAAAAGTCAGGGGGTTGCTGAATTTGCGGCAAATCGGACAGGGCTTGAATATAGTTTCGCATCTCGCCCTGGACAATAGGATCAGACTGATTCACGTCCCTAAAATATATGACCAGGGGGACCTTCAGGCTGGAATATTCGTCCACTGCTCACACCCGACAAATAGGGTACAATTTGAATTTAGAGGCGGTTCACATTCAGAACTGAAAGTGGTATGGCGTTTGATGATGATGTTGACTTACGTGTAGAGAAGAATGTCTTGGTGTAGGAGTCGTCCGGCACATAGTCCTCGACATTGAAGGATTGCGTCATTAGCGTAGTTCGATGAACGCACAAGCCGAAGAGGACCGAAAACACGACCAGCACTACGGCTTTGACTCGTGGGCGTAGCAAAAAGGAAGCATACGACCGCATCACGTTCTGCGTGAAACTCTGTTGCTGATCTTTACCTTGCAATGTTCTCTGTTGGTCGAGAGACTCGGATTTAGCGGAGCGAAATTTGGCATATATACCGGCAATGTAAAGTAACTGTCCGTGTTCTTTGGTCCTTTGACGCGCGTTCACCATGCGCCTCTCGTCAAGGGTCAGGAAGGCAATGAATAATGTAATCTGAAAGAAAAAGTCGATGAAGATGGTAAAGCTTGCATCTGTAGGAAAACGAGAGTATTACAGCGTGAGATGACCCACTCTTCTTTGGATACAACCCTTCGCCAGCGTACATCGTGTTGACTTACAAAGACACACCCACCGAATACCAGGGATTGCAGACGCGCATCCGAGGCAAAAGGCAAACACTGTCGTTGCCGATGTCAAGAAGATACTTAGGCCGACCTCTTCCATGACTTCGCCAATGCGTTCCGTGATGACTTCGTCGGTTTGCTTTTCAACCTCCAGCTCATCCTCTAGGAAAGAATCCATTCGATTTTCTTCGGCAACCCGTCTGAAATATGCCCCAGTAATGATAAACGTATCGTCAAGCTATGATGATTCGACGGAGAAGGTTTAGTCTCAGTATCAGGCAGAGTGAAATACATGAAGCAGAGTCTTATTCTTACCCCGACACCAAGAATAATGAAAGGTACCATTTGTGACAGATTGCTGAATGGAACACCAAAGCAAAACATGAGGCCGTATCCTACAAATGAGAGCGGTTCAAGTTCGAGATTGAAGCTGGGTAAGAGAACGGCCCGGGTAGTCAAGCGATACTGCCAGAAGATCATAAAGCGTACCTGCTGTCATGCTGAACCCGATCGTTATAGTTGATAGGATTCCGAGAGAGAATCGCGATGGCTCAATCACATCTGGCGACTTTTTGGATCCAAGTCCCAAGCGATGGAATGCCACACACGTAAATAGAAGCATGATGTAAAAGGTTATAGGAACAAGAGGCATATCCTTCATCAGAGCCCGCTCGTACTCGAGCAAGTAGGCGTAGACACTGAAAAATTCAAGTTCGACACCGCGCGCATTGGTGTCAGCGTCCTCGAGCTCCCACTTTTTCTTCAATTCTCGAAGGCGTTCCAACGCTACTTCTTGAAAGTACTCGCCCTCAACGGTATCTGGTAGCCCCACATTCACAATAAAGTTGGGTACAAATGTCAATAAATCATACGTCTTGTTTTGTCCTTTTTCGTCGATGTACCATGACGGTGTACTGGTATACTTTCCGAAGGATGCTTCCTGTGTTTGAAAAAATGGTGAAATACTCAGTGTTGGCCCACGCTGATAACCAAAGGGCAAAATCACGGTAATGCAATAAAGCTATTGCTTGTACATACCTGGTAGACAGGAGTTCCGTCGGGAAAGGAGTCTTTTGAAATGGTGCGGATCAAGTCGTCATCGTTTGTAATTTCCGCCTTGAATTTTTCCAATTCGTGGTTCCAGAATTGTGTGGTGGACCAGATCCAGCAATCGTTCTCGTTTTTGAGATTGATGTACGTGGAGGAAGCACACAATTCTTCATATCCAGGAGTCTCACGAAGGGTATTCAAGGCTTCAAAGGTTCGTCTCATGGCATCGACATGGGCAATGTTATCTCCATTCGCGTGAATGACCATGACGACATCACTGGAATCTTGAAACCCGGCTTCGTTGTAAATCCAATCCCCATGTTTCTTGGGCAGACTATTCATGGGAGTAAAGAGCTCTTCATGATCAAAGACCATGGTAAAGTTGGTAAGAATTCCGACTCCTGCCAGAACACAGGACAAAAAGGTGCAGACTCCAATGTAGGTGTACGGGTTGCGGGAGGCGTGTTTGCTCAAGGCCAGGATGCATTTCAAAATATTGGCATGCAGCAACTCTTCCGTGACATAGGTCCAAGCCGGAAAGATGGGATCGGGTCGTTCGGGAGTGCCACCAACAACGGTGGGGGTTTCATCGCTGCGCAAGCTACAGTCCGTCCCGTCCAAATTGCCATCACCACCACCACCGCACAATAAAGAAGGTTCTTCTTCCTGACGAATGCTTTGTCGAAGTCGCATAACTTCATCCATGTTCACGGACAAACTCGCAAGACTGGCATCGCTACTCGTAACACTTGCTGGTGCCGTGACACTGGGGGTGTCCTCGTTTTCGGCGCCATTTTTCGTAGAGCTTTCGCCATCCTCGGCTACGCCATGGTTGTTGGGTGTTTCGTTCGGATCCGACTTCATGGTGAAAAAGGAGGACGAAAAAGAAGAAGAAGGTGATTGGGGGGCCACACTACTAGCTGGAAAGGTCAGTTAGTTTTTGCCAGTGTACCGTATTTGTTGTTCCTGCGAGGAAGAACAATGATCCTTTTGTCGATTGTTCCAACGGGTGGGTCGTTTTTTTTGTCGACGATCATGAGCAATGACGTGCCTCCCGATTGAATCTTGTTGCCAAAAGTTTAGCTGGTCAGGAATCTGTCCGAGCATCAGACTCAAGGAAGGATCTTTGGCGCTAGCTAGTGATAGAAGCGGTTTGTACCACTAGCTACTCTAGCTAGCTAGTAGTATTATCAGGAAGGAAGAGCAATATTATTGCGGTGGTCTTGCGAAAGATTTTGTCCAGAGGCGTTACGTTACTCACATTTTTCAATGGAATGCGTTTGATTCTTACTCCAAGTTATTTGGCCGCGGCCGGCGGCATTTCGCGCAGGGGGATCCGATCAGAGTCAGGTATTTGGGTTGAGTACCGGGTTTCCTACAGAGAGAACATCCCGAACCCTATCTGACTCCAATCTGAGGCGGAATCATTCGTCGAGCCGGGCGGAGCTAATTATTGCAGACCCGTCGCTCAAAACGATTCAGAAATATGCCGCCGCCAATTTGTGCGAAAGAACCTCATACATCACGTACGTACCTGTATGTATGTAGTATGTATCCTGCCCATCACGGTAGGTTCTCAATCAGGCGAACCCAACCCTGCCTTGGTGTGAACACACGTGCAAACACGTGCTTTCCAGTAACGGACAGTGCTTTCCAGCAAGTGTGGATGGAAGACCTTAGTTGTCCGTTCTCGTTGCCAATTTATCTGGCATATATCTATCTAACCATCTAACCATCTATCCTCTATATCCTCTCGCACTGATCTAGAATTCTTCTCTATTACATTAGTGCAACATCAGATAGCCAACTACGATTACAGTTAGTAGGTGATTAACAAGATTTGATATCTTTCTCTTTCTCTTTTTCCCGTCGTCCAACATGGAACCTCGGCCCAGCGAGAATGAGGGAAAGGAGGAATTGACGAAAGCGGAAGAAGGTGAAATAGTGCCTGCGGATCTTCTTCCTCCGTCACTGATGGATGATGATGTCACTCATAATGAACTGGAAGCACAAGAAGAAGGATCTGCACCAGCGGCAACCAGTAGTATCAATCCTGCCAAGAATCCAGCTACCACGACACCTGCTTCTTTTCACCAACCAAAGAAGGAACCCATCAACAAGTGTTGGACGCACTTTACCGAAGACTTTATCCATCATGGGATTCGTCAGTTCAATGTCAAGTTGGCAGTCCTTGCGGCCAGATATCCCAAACGGTGCATCTCGTTGATTACGGTGCTCAGTTTTGGATTGGTGATCGTAGGATTCATGACCAATTTTCAAATTCTGTACAGTCACAGTGATATCTTTACACCGCTCGGATCCAAGTCGTACGTCCATCAAAAATGGATTGACGACAGGTCCAACTTTACCGTCTACGAAGAATTCATGTTTATGATTCACGCGGATGGAGAGGATGTCATGAATACCGACGCGATTCGACGACTCTTTCACGTCTTGGATACGGTTCGAAATACTTCCGGGTATGACGAGATTTGTTTGCAGTCCGACTATTTGAACGTGAAAAATGAACCCACCTGTTGGATTTGGAGTCCCACCAATTTTTGGAGTCACAATGTGACCTTATTCGAGTCGCAAGTTCATTCGGACGAAGACGTTCAACGTCAATTGAGTGCACCGCGATTTCCGGATGATACACCCGTCTTTCAAGAATCCTTGTTTGGACGCTTTGAAACGACCAATAGGACCTTTGTGTACAATGCCTTTATTGATCAAGCGTTTCAATATCCGCATGCCCATCCCTATTTGACTTATGTCCCGACCTTGTTTGTCATTATTGGACTGCCCAACATTGACGATACCTGGCCCTTTGAAGAAACCGTCTTGGAACAATTGGTGGGAATACGGGACTATTGGCTCGAACAATCTCCACAAGACAATCCCCACAATTTACAATTGGAATTCTTTAGTTCCTATGGATACGAACTCGAATACGAACGAGCCTTGAACAATGATATTCCACTTGTTCCCATTATCTTTTTCATCATGATTGGCTTTACCTGCTACATCTTTCACAGTTATGGAGCCGCACAACCAGGGTCACCCACCCGAGCTACCGTCGGTTTGGCGTCGGTGGCGACGATTGGAATGGCCATGGTACGTTATGTTACATTGCGTGTGTAGGGCAGTCCTTCTGCCTACTAGTAGTAGCGACTACAGTTTCGACTGGTCACTTTCTTACTCGTCCATATGTTTTTTACACCTTTGGCAGATGAGCGGCTTTGGATTGATGTTTTGCATGGGTGTTCCCTTTACCAATATCACACTCATGGCTCCGTTTATCATATTGGGCGTTGGGTAAGTGTTTGACATGCCGTGCCAATGCTGCGTTTGTGCTTGAACCGATGGATTTGCCATTTGGTTTCTCACTCACTCTTCTATCCTGCGCCATCGACCAGACTCGATGATACGTTTATAATCACTGGAACGTACTTTCGAAAACTGCGAGAAGAAACCGAACATCGAAGACTGAGCGAAGAAACTGAAAAGCTGGATCGGAAAAATTCGACAAAAGAGAGCATGATGGATATGGAATCCTTTGAGGATATATCCGGAGGCGGTGACGTAGTAGCCCACGAGCGCAAGCCATTGAGCGACAACAGCAGTGCCAGTCCTATTGACCAGCTCTATAACGAGACCATTATGGTGGAAAGAATACGGTCCACTTTGGAGGAAGTGGGCCTCTCCATTTCCATGACCACCATTACGACCGCCGTAGCGTTCGTACTGGGCTGTACCAGCTCTATTCCAGGGATTCGGTGGCTGTGTCTTTGTAAGTTCTTGCTTGTCTTTGGTCGTTTGCTTACCCCACCGGTGCGTCCGTATAGCTCTTATGCAGTCATCCTTCACTGTTTGTTTTACTTTAGATGCCAGCTCTGCCGTTGTCTTTGATTTCGTTTACCAAATCACATACTTTGTGGCGCTGTAAGTACTAGCACGACGATGCTCTCATGGCTTTTCCAGAAGTGGCGCTTCAACATTTTCATTCCGCACCCTTTCACACCTCCGCCTCGCATATCCATTCGACAACTGAAAACAGGCTGGTTTTGGATGAGCGCCGTGTGACCCTTGCACAAGCCAAAGCCATGGTCCGTCAAGACCAACAAGGCCGAGAAAGTCAACCAAGCACGATTTCGAAATGTTGCAGGGGCTGGAACCCGTTCTGCCGCAAACAGGCTAGCAGCGGCGATGGCGAAGAAACTGACAATGATAAACCGGAACAAGACGAAGGCGAAAACCGTGTTTTTATCGAGAAGATCATGGCGTGGTACGCTCGAAAGCTGGTGACCCCTCCTGTGAGAAATTCCGTTCTATTTCTCTGTACCGTGCTCTTCGCTGTGTGTTTGTACAGCACAAGCCAGTTGGAACAGAAATTCGAAGCTTCTGATTACGTTGCGAAGGACAGCTATGTCCGCGGATACTTGTCAAAGTGTAAGTAGTTGCTTCCTAATTGGGACCACGGGACGTTTTATATGAAATGACGAGGGCTTGCCTAACCGTCTTGTTTTCGTTTGGCATACACCTGATAACAGTACAAGAATATTCGGCCGTGTCCGTAGCGTTGGAGCTCTACTTTCGCTTTGTTGATCAGTCTGATCCATCGATCCAGCGACAAATGCAGGATTACGTCTACGAAATGTCAGCGTTGCCAGCTATCGGCGTAGAGCCGGATTTTTGCTGGGTAACTGACATTCTGCATTTTCTAGACGGGGACTTCTCAAATATGGATCTAACAGAAGAGCAAAGCCAGGACGCACACTTCCTTGCAGATACACTGCAGCACGGAAATTTCACCTTCGAGGAAAAGCTGGACATTGTGTTGAATGTTCCCGCTATTCGCGACGTTTATGGCATCGACATCGTCAGGGACAAAGAGACTGGCCAAATCACTGCATCCCGTTGCTACTTGTACATTCGGGATTTTGATTTACAGAACATTAACTATGAGATTAACTTCTTGTACGACACAAGAGCCATAACGGAGGAGCAGCCAATAAATCATTTGCCTGAATACAAAAAAGATTGGGCCTTCTTCGGACACAGCACCCTGCATGGCTACTGGTAAGCGCCGACCAGACCCTTTGGCTGCTCTCGATTGCAAATTGTTGTGCTGGCTAACGAAGTTGTTGCTGTGCGTTGCAGGGAAGTATACACTCGTTCAATAACAGAGCTCATATGGTCAACAGTATTTGGAGTCATCGCAGTATGCACGATTGGGTTGGTCATGATTCCTCATTGGACTGGTATCTGCTTTGTGGGCCCTCTGATTATGATGCTCTATTTCGACCTCCTAGGTGTCATGCAGTTCTGTGGAATCAAAGTCAATGCAGTCACTTATGTGACGATTGTAATATCCATTGGTTTATTGGTCGATTTCCTCATGCACATGTTGCTTCGCTACTATGAAACACCTGGATCTACGCGAGAGGCCAAAGTCATTAAAGCACTCGAGACGATGGGGGCGTCTATGATGCTTGGAGGTGAGGCGCTTGCGCTAGCTCTACCGTGGATCGACTCTCATCCTTCTATTCTGTACTAAATGGCTTTGTCTTTCTATTCGCAAGGGTTCACCACGTGGCTTGGTGTGACTCTCCTTGTTTTCAGCTCCACCAAGATATTCATGACACTTTGTGAGTCTTCATCTTATTGTTTGACCAATATGCATTCATATTCTAGACTCGATCCGATCCGATCTCACCATGCCCATCCTTTGCGTCGTAAAATTGTTGCTGCTGCTATAGTCATTGCGTTTCTAGCCATGGTGTCGCTCGGACTCTTGATCGGTCTAGCTTTTCTCCCGGCCTTGCTGTCACTTTGTGGGCCGATTGTTTGCGTCAGCCATACTCATTCGGAAGTGGCTAAGAAGTCATCGCAACATCCGCAAGATCCTGAGGACCCCACTACAAAGCAGTCTGTACACACGGCGGATCCTTCCTTTGGAAGTCGGTCCTCAAATACGGAAGACGACAATAAAGCATATCGGTTGACAGACTCAGCACTCGAGCCAGAGAACAAGCTGGCGCCTCTTGTTGAAAACCGACTCGAGGAGGAACAAGAGCAGGAACCACAGAAACAGCAGCAACAGGAGAAAGACGAAGAAGAGCTTCCGTCGCTGATTCTCCAGGATGAAGAATATGAGGAGGAGGAGGAGGAGACACAGGATGATGACCAGGAAATGGAGGAACCCCAGAAACAGCAGCAGCGCGAGGAGCAAAACGAAGAGGAGGAGGAGGATCGGTCGCAGCTGCGGGAGGAGGAGGAGTCGCCGCAGGATGATGACCGGGAACTGGAGCAGAAGAACCGGGAACCACAGCAGCCAGAGCAGCGGGATCAAATACGTCAGCAGCAACAACAACCGCGGGAGGAGGACCATGAACATGAACAGGAGGAGGAAAAAGAGGAGGAACAGGCACAGCCGAAGCACCGACAGGAGGAGCTGCAGGACGATGGCCAGGAATTGGAGCAGGAGGATCAGGAACCACAACAGGATCAGCAGGATCAGATGCCTCAACAAGAACAAGAACAGGGCGAGGAGAATCCGGAACTGGATCAGGAACTCGATATGGAAAAGAAGGAGGAACAGCAGCAACAGCAGCAACAGCTGGAGCTGGAGGAAGGAGAGCAGAACAAGAATCCGATCCAGGTTGAAGAGGTGGTGACACAGCACGTGGACCAGGCGCAACCAGTGCAAGACAACGGAATAGCAGATTGCACAAAACTGATGTCAAGTTCTCCGGGGTCGAGAGATAGCTCCGCCGATTCTGTTTCAGAAGATGACTCCAAAGTATATCAGTCGACACCTGCATCAGACGATGTGCTGGCTCCTCTTATTGAAACCCAAATTGATCATAGGAAGGAAGAGAAACAGCAGTTCGTGCAAGAGAACGGGCCAGCAGAGGACACGGAATCGATGTCCAGTCCAGGGTGGGGCGATATTGCCGGTGAGGCTGTCGCGCCTGCGGTATATCCCGAAGAGAATGTGGCGAAGATGTAAATTTAAAACAGAAGCGGTGTCAAGTATGATGGCATTCTATTATCCTTGTATCGTTTTGCTGGTGTAAATTATATAACGCCATTATAATATGCGAGTCACAACTAAGGTAGGGAGTTGCAGAATGGGGCATGCTTTCCTTCCACTAGTCGATTCTGTGTGAATTAGAAAAGACATACATAGAGAAGATTCTCAAAACTGAAGTAAAAAAATTATGGTGGTCTATTGGTTGGTGCTTATTCGTCTTTCCCGGTTGCAAGCGTTGCAAGCAAAAGCTATTGTAGCTTCAGGCAGGGATCTCCTCGTTGCTGGTTTCGCAGGGAGAGTTTACTTCGACTGCCCTCATCTTGATTTGCAGCCGTTCCGCATGGCCCTTGCGGATGGATTCAGCTTTTCTCTGCGTACGCCTTTCGTTCCTGTTAGGATGAGTCCTATTGGATGTCGGACGGCCTCTACGAGGACAAGATTCTTGCGAATCTTTGGAATCTTGAGACTCTTTGGAATACTTGCTGTCGTCCATCCCGTCAACGTCGTGGATGGACGGGAAACAGAGCTCGTTGGACCATTGATTCATATCGACCGGAACAGCGGGCGATTGTACACACGTGCATTCCGATGATGCCCCACTGACCTGACAAGGGGCCGCTCGCAACCAAGTGCATTTGGAGGATGCCCTATCGACTGGAAATAAGGACGATAGAACCGAATGACATACGGATGATGATGAAGTACTCGACATGTTGCTATTTAGATTATTGTGAGGTATTTGGTGTCTCTTTTTTCTTTGTGCAAGGCTGCTTAGAATTTTTGTGAAAGTTCCCGCGCACTAGTAGAAAAATAACAAAAAACGTTTGTTTCTCTTTTTTATTGTGCCAGCTTTGCCGCAAGGAAGACGGAGACATCAATCCATGCATGACTGGGGCAAACTGCCACTTAAAGGGGAGGCGAGGCACGATCCATGTTCTTCATCACCTCCAAAAAGAAAGTAGCCTACAGCCTACTGTTCTTCCAAATCAGCAGCCGACAGCCACAACGAGCTCCTGTGAATTGACCGTGGACGCCGGATCGCGCAGCCATTTAATCACTTTTGCAACTGATACATACATTGTTGGAAGGTCACTTGGAACGAAAATGACTCTTCACTGTTGACACCACCTCAGAAAGCCATCAGAAAGAGCACTTCCGAAATAAGAGGAAATCGAAAGAGGGGGTCTTTTTTCTACTTGCGAGACGACTCAAAGATCACCTTCTCTTTCTGCATGTGCTTGAAGTAAAAACTAAATCCACCCATTATTTCAAACACGACGAAGTCGGGCGGTCAAATGTGGCGAATGTGCTTTCCAAAAAGAAAGGTGACAACAGGTTGCCATTTGGATCACCGCGGATTTTTTTCACGAAAGTCACGTTCCGGCTTACTCCACCATCCACCGGGTCGTCCAGACGAACAGTGCGGCAATCGTGACAACCACAATTTCCTGGCTTTTAGGGTTCTTTCCAAAGTTAATCCGATCCGCCATGTCACATTGACATTTCGTGAAAGTCGTCATCAGGATTCCATCAAGATCTCAGAGGATGCCTGCTCCTCTGTCAGGTCGTTTTGGTGGGTGTCTTTGCAAACCAACCACATGCTCATCAGCCACAAAAAGTCACAGCCAGCACTCGAAGGAGGTCCTTCCATGTCTCGTGTTGCCTCAAAACAAGAAACACAGCACCATGTTGTCTCAATTCTTCCTGTGAACTTCCACCTGGCCCAGCACATTGTCTCCTGTCCCCAGCAGTGATGCCTCTTTTTGATCTCCTTCCAATGTCGCTAGCAGCAGCAGCAAACAAGGAGGACGACAAGCTGCCATGCAACAAGCCGCCCTCATCAAACAAAACAACGCTGCAGCACAACAGATGCGGTCCAAACTGCGCAAGCACCATGAATCCAATTCCAGCGCGGCAGCTCAAGTGGCATGTTGCGGAGACATGGTTCAAGAAGATGCCAAGACAGTGCGTGAATCCCTCAAAGCCATGGAAGAAGTCATGTTAGCAATGAGACGAGTTGTCAGTGCCAACAGCAGCATGCGCAGCATGTGAATGCACAAACAAATGAACACATGTTTCGAAGTTTTTTGGTTCTCTTTTCAGGCCGGTCAGGATTCTTTGCGGAGGAACTGAACGTCAAGACCAGCTGCTGTCGCTGTGGCTGAGCACATCCACCAGTGAAACACAAACGAGCCAGGCATGACGCGCTCAGCCCGCAGCCCAAGTGTTTGCACATTGGCGAGGGAGACTGTTGATGCACGACTCAAATTTGGAACATCAAAGAGTCCTGAAAGCGTGGAAGCGATCCCGTCAAACTGATGCGAAATGCCGCTGAAAAGCAGATCCATGGCTGGAGAACAAGGAAAGAGTCGCTGTCAGGGTTGGCCATCATCAACATCATCTTGTGCTCTCCTCATTCCAGTGGAGAATCAATTGTCAAAACATTTCTGGAACTCTTGCACCATTGTGTCCAAATGGGAAGGGAAACAGTCAGTTGCCCGCACACAGAAATCCTTTCCACTTTTTTTTGCTTGTCTCGAACACAACGTGGCCATCCCTTGCTGTGGAGCACCACCGAAGAGCGATGCCCGCTGTCCAGATGCTGCAACGATGGGACAAAATTCCAGCAAAACGAAGTCTTAGAAAAGAATGACTGGGACTCGGCATGATTTGAAACACAACACTGGTTGAGCACATGGTGGAGGAGCGTCAATCCAGATTGCCTGTGGGCACGATTCCCGGATTGATTGCCCGGGGTGACTCAGAAGACAGTTTCCTCATCACGCACACAATTTCCCCACCCTCAAAAAGTTCACTGACTTCCCTTGCAACCCTGTTTCACTTGCAACCCTGTCTCCCCAAGCAGATGCATCCATCAGCTGTCAGCTGGCTGTGGCTGGCAGATCACCAACATGTGGACGACGGAAAGATTGAGCTCATGGTCAACTGACAGCATTGGTCATCGTCTGCCAAAAAAAGAAGATGTGACTGTCTGCAGCAACCGAAACACTCAAGAGAGTCACTGCGCAAGTCTGCTTTGAAGAAGAGCAACCAAATCAGTGGGGTTCAAAGAGAATTTTGAAGGACATGGTGCTTTCTGCATTCCTCCAAACAAAATGCATTCTGCAAAAGTTGCATTCTGTCCCAAACTGAATGTTTTGCCAATCACATGATCATCACCATGGTCCTGATCTCAACACTGTGGTTGTTCAGGTCCACGTGCAGAGCTGAGAAACTTCTGCACATGCTCACTCATGCCCCAATGGTGGTGGGTTCGGGCATGTTTCCACTGTTGCTGCTCACTTGACAAGCACAGGTGCAGGCACAACTGGTTGCTTTTGGGGACATGCAAACAGTTGCACATGTGACTTTGTTCTTTGCAAGTGAAAATGATGTTTT
>ENA-ORBV01006048-ORBV01006048.1-microbial-mat-metagenome-genome-assembly--contig:-NODE-6048-length-21644-cov-5.722029_pt1 | contig 21644 bp, 11 predicted proteins | sample MGYA00237777_ERZ505514 | MGnify/ENA primary metagenome ERZ505514 (study PRJEB26160, sample SAMN06269048) | microbial mat metagenome | isolation source: Oligotrophic lake microbial mat | place... | reverse complement strand
ACTGTCTTAAAAACGTCTTAAGACTAATTAAGAATTTTTAAGACGTCTTAAAACGTCTTAAGAATTTCGGTAATTAAACAAAAAGCACGTTCTGTTATTACGTTTCGAATAGCCAAAATTGGAATTTATCGATAATAACCCACTGGTACATGTAGCTACCAGTACGGTCGCACGGGGGCCCAATTCAAGTGGATCTTCCAATAGTTTTCAGTCCCGATGTTTCATGACTTGACCGTTTCTGGTGCCGACAGCAGCGAGAATGAACAAGAAAGCACAAAACACAAATAAAGGACCAACCAAAGCAGCTAACTCGAGGAAAGATAGCCGGGAAGAACGCAGCTACTATAGTAGCTAGCTAGCAACAGTAGAGTTGCTATATGGACTACAGCTTTACTACATACTATGAGCACTCCCGCTGCTGCTGCTGCCGCTGCAGCGAAGCGTCCTTCAGGAGAGAGCACAGCCTCGCGGCTATCGGTTGCTACCAATAACTCCAACATTGCCAGTGGGGGCAGCAATGTGATTCACGGAACAATGAATTGGGAACCTGTACGACAGCGCCTATTGGGCCCTGACTTGAAGGATGCTTATTTGGCTGCAACAGAATTAAGAGAAGGCATTGAAATTGTGCATACGACAGAATTTCCCTTGATGCTGTCGGCCCTCTTGCCCGGGTTTTCGTCCATTCTCGCACACAAGACACGCCCCAGTGCTGATACCAATTCGATGGAACACAAATTGAGAAATGCCGTCTTGGAAATCATCAGTCGCATGCCGTCCAATGAAGTGTTACGGCCACACGCACCACATTTGGTCGCTTTGGCCATTGATATTTTGAACAGAGATTACGAAGACAATGCTTTGTTGGCGTCGAGAATTATTTTTGATCTCTACAAAGTGTATCGATCCTTGCCACAAGATTATGTGCAGCCATATTTGGATTTTGTCCAAGCGTCGTATCGATCGCTTCCTGCGGCCGTGCAACGGAATTTTGCCATGCAACCATCGCCATCACAAGAACATCCCTCTGCGGCATCGCCTGTTCCTGCGAACGCAACAACGGCAAGCAATGCTAGCGCTACTGAGAGTACTAGTAAGAATACCACAACTACTGCAGCTGCAGACCCTGCAACAACAGCTCAAACAACACAACAACTGTCACCAATTCCAGCAGCTGCTGGTGCCAATACTGCAAAGACGCCAGCATCGACTGCCGCAAATGCTCCAGCGTCAGCATCGTCGCCACCAAAAGGTACAGGAACCTCGAATACAAATACAACTCCAACTGGGACCACAGCTGCTACTACTGCCATTGCCAACACTCCGGACTCCTTGTCCTCTATTAGCCCCATGGGGGGGCTCAACCCGGCTTCCCCGCGACCACGGCTTGCCTTACGCTCCAATTCGAGTTTTCGGGTTTTGGTCGAGTGTCCGCTGTGTGTCATGCTCATGTTTCAGCTCTATCCCAAATTTCTCAAAAGCAATATACCTGTCTTGATCAACGTCATGATGGAAGCCTTGTCGTTACGGGCGCCGCCGATGCAGTCTTTAGTCCCGTCCAATACGACCATCGATCCCAGCAATAAACGTCTGTACTTTTCGAGAGCACGAGAATTGGTAGCGGCCCAGGCCAAAACACTATCCTTTTTGACCTATCTCTTGAGGGGATTTTCCAATGAGCTCAAGCCCTACGAAGATCGATTGGCCAGTAATGTGGTAGCCCTCATGTCGACGTGTCCACGTGAATCCATTAGTACCCGGAAAGAACTTTTGGTAGCCACACGTCATTTGCTCAATAGTGAATTTCGAACAGGATTCTACCCTCACGTCGATGCGTTGCTTGACGAACGGGTTCTCATGGGATGTAATCATCGCTATTCGGAGCAAACTGCTCTGAGGCCGTTAGGTTATACAGCCCTTTCGGATCTCGTTCATCATGTCAAGACAGGTCTGACCATGGCGCAAATGTCCAAAGTCGTTTGTATGTTTTCAAGGATTCTCCATGATTCATCCTCGACATTGCCACTGTCGACCCAGTACACGGCCGTACGAACCTTGCTTAGTGTGGTAGAAATTATCTTTCAAAACAAAGATTCCGACCCCCAAATTGGACGTGATATGCTGGTTCGCATTCTGAGCACCTTGGTCAATAAACTATCCACTCTGAATGAATACTTTTCAGCTGTCAAGAAGAGTGATGGTGGTAAAGACTGTGGTGATGATGATGACAACAGCAACAACGGCGATGTCGGCGGTAATAATGACAGTGAGTTGGTTCTGATGAATCTTGCGGCGTCGCCTTATGCGCCCTTGGCATTCGCGGATGATGACCACCATCATGCCTTTTTGTCGGACAAGGGAGATTTGAGGGAAAGGAATACTTCCTTTGACGGCAACGTGGACGTGTCGGATTCTTTGCGAGATCTGAGAAGCATGATCCGAGCGATTGTGGTAGGCCACAAAACTGTCATTTGGTACATCAACAACTATCGCAGCCAGCGAGAAAAGGATAAACCCCGAGAAAAAGCTACGCTGCCTTCTGGGTCAAACGAAGAAGTGTCATCAGCCATGCTCAAGATGACCAACTCAGAAAGAGCGCTGGTAGACAAATACATTTTGTTGGCAATTCCTTGCATGAAATTTTTGAAGGACGGGAATGAGGCGGGGGTGAAGCCCAACAAGGGGAAATCAACACCTTCGGATCAATACAGGGATGTGCTGTCTTATTTCGCGGCTGCATTTACCACCTTAGATGGATACGACCTCAAGAGAACGTTCGGGAGGCGTTTAGATGTGCTCGTTGACGCCATCGTGGACGATCAAGCAGTAATGGTGGTACCTCGGCATCTATTAGGCTCAAATGCAACGACGAGTTATGAATTTAGCTCAATTCTGTTGAGATATTTGGTGGAACGAATGGATGATTTACGTGCGTGCAAGTCAAGTGCCATTCGTTTCTTTGGCCCGTCACTGGGACTCAACCTCCGGGATGTGGAGTCACACAACGTACTTTTGGAGGAGGCTCTTCACCCAGAGAAAGAACCCTCAGAAAAAACTGGGGAAAGAGCCGTTGCGTACTTGCAACTTTTCGAGCGAGTTCTCAAGTCGCTCACCGTTTATCCTGACAACGAAGGTGCCCTTCGACCGCATTTACGTAGGATAGTTGCAACTTGCCTGCGGTCCTCAATGGAAAATGCCGGCCAGTGGCCAGACAACTACTGCATGCTACTTCGATATGTCTTCCGGTCGATATCGGCGGGAAAATTTGAAGAATCTTACAAGGAGCTGCTCCCTCTGATACCAGCAGCGCTGAACGGTCTCTACCGAGTGATCATCGCAACGCAATGCTCCCTCATCAAGCATACCATCATCGAGCTTTGCTTGACAATCCCAGCTAGGCTTTCTTCCCTCCTCCCTCATATGAATCTTCTACTTCGAGTAATTGTCCAAGCGTTGTCGTCGCACTCTGGAGATCTCGTGAACCTTGGTCTGCGGACTCTAGAATTTTGGATAGACAATCTCAACCCTGATTTCCTGTATCCTGAGCTATCAAAACAAACATCTTTATTCACAGACCTCATGCAGGCGTTATCTCGCCATTTGAAACCCGCTCCGTATCCTTATGGACTTCTATCATTGAGGCTACTTGGCAAACTGGGCGGGAAAAACCGGCGTTTCTTAAGGGAGCCAATGGACGTGTGCACGGAGGAAAAAGTCAACGGGTGCCCGCAGGCGCCAATTTCGATCCGGTGCGAATGGGCCCCACCCCAACTTCCGCTGAGCGACTCGCAGATATCTGACTCGGAGACCACTGTACTAAAGGGGTCATTTTTCGTTCCTCTTCCTCTGGAAAGATGTGTGGGCATTTTGAAGCTTCTTGCCGCAACTGAGGATGCAAATATGTCAAACAGTAAGAATCTGGACAAGACTATAAAGCGACCAAGTTCTGTACGTGAAGAAAACCAAATATTGATAGCATGGAAGGATAGCAAAAAGCTATGGGATATGAAAGTGGAGGAAGTCGATTTCGCCGGCTATTGCTCAGACGTGATGGAGCAGAGCCTGCGCCACCAAGCAAGATCAGCTTTTCGGATCATTCGTGCAGCGCTCGCAGGAATTCTCGACACGGACAGCATGGTAGCAAACGCCCTTCAAATCGTTGAGCGAGCCGAGATTCAGAGTGCCATGGACATTGATGACGATACGGAAGGAAACGAAGAGTCAATGAGCCTCAGCAGTCATGACGTACTGACGCGCAACAATCATTTTCTGCAGATTTGTTTCGGGCTGATGTATAGTTGCCTCATTGAATCCACGAAAGAGGATGGAGTCACGATGCTCGAGGGTATCGCTTCTTACATTTTTTATTTGGTGTTGACACACGAAAACTCCTTCGCAAGAATCGACGCCAATGGATCTAAAATTGCTGATGACCTAGGGGAATGGCCAGAGGCCAGTTCCATAGAGAAGGACGAAAAGCAGGAAATGGGTGAAGCGGACGGGGGCTCTAGTGACAAAGACGAGGCAAGTGCTAGCAAAGAAGAGCAGCCCAAAGCAAGTTCGCCCGACAAAGAAGGGGACAAGGAACAGAAGGTGGGTGCTAACAAAAGGGACGAACAGCAGGCGGCGAAACCAGTGAGTGCCTCAGAAGAGTACGAGCGCTTGGGCTCGTTGAAGCCATTTGGTTATTTCCACCCGGACCGAGGTTTTCTCCACTTTGTGAACCCGCTACTGTTCAACGAGGCCATTGCAGATTTTTTGGCAACAGCATCCGGTCGCTCAACCGACATTGTATCTCGCGTTGTGAGAAAATTGTTGCAAGAAGCAAAATCTTCGAGTTCCCCCAAAGGGCGGTCGGGTCACGATTCCGCAACTTTGCACAGAGGAGCGCGTGTCTTTTTTGAAAATCTTTTGAGTAACCTGTGCATGAGCTGCTTTTCCAATGAATGGAATCGGCGCTATGGCCTGCAAGAAATCATTTGTGTGGTCCTTGAGGGACTTGGAAGTGAGTGGGGCCTGAAGTATGAGAGCGAGGTAATGGACGCTTGCTTTTTTGTGTTGAAGAGTGTCCCACGCGAGCTTTCTTCGGCGGCAGTGGATGCTTTTGGCTTTTTTGTTCGATGCTGCTGCAGTCTCTATGGTAAACCACGACCAATGCAAAGCGAAGACCATGTGATATGGGATTCCTTAAAATCCCAGAAAGATGTAGAAAAACGAGGGTCGGACTCCGCAACCCGTACTCCGTGCTCGGCCGTTCTGCATGTAGTTTTTAACGAAATGGCGTCTCCAAAGCAGATCGTTAGGTGAGGAATGTTTCTAGCATTTTACTGCCAGTGTTATTGAACACTAAATTTGGGACGCGCACGCTAAAATACTTTCATTGTTCATCACAGAATTGCATCCAGGTTCTTGCTGAAGCATTACGTGACTGCTCAAGCAACAGACGATTGCGAAAAAGTGTTTTCAGATCAGATGTCTTTACTTCGGCGTGTCATATTTTCCAGGTCGCTTCGGCTATTGCCTCTCGCTGAGCAGGTGGGGGCAGTCGAGGCCCTGGCCTTCATCGTGAAAGAGGCACCACGCATACTTCCACTTGCAGATCCGCATCTTCTGGCCTTCCTCTCCGAACTTCTGAAAATGTCCTCCGTAGCCGATGGCGAGATGGCAGACTCTGCATTGACCGGATACGTTGTAGATAAAGACGGGAACGCTTTGACAGGAAAAGCGAGCCCCGAAAGTGGTCAGAGATCAGAACGGTACCCCTCACACGCCTCGGCAATTTTCTTTCGAAGAGAGAGCATCCTTGAAATGGAAGGTGTCAAGTTTGTGCTTCCTGAGGAGCTTCCTCACGGTGTTCAGTTGCGGGTGTCGTCCATTTCGCTTCTTCATTCTATCATTTCTGTGCACCCGAATACTTTTTTCGATGCGGAAACGTCCACTCCTATAGGTAATACATGTTTGTTGTCTGTCGTTGCATACATTGTAAATCGTCCGAACTCATATATATTTTTTAAAATTCTCGCAGGAAACATCCGGCCTCACGTTATTAGTCTTCTCTTCCGGTCACTTGTGTCCAGTCCGCTGACAGCAGTTGTGACGGCACATGAAGCCTTACGCGAAGTCCTGACTCTTAGCGTCGCTCCCTCGTCAGAAGGCCAAGAAAAGTCAAGATCGCAGTCCCGATTGCCCAAGGAACTACTACAGACATGCATAAGGCCTGTTTTGCTGAATTTAAGAGAGTACACGAGGCTCTCTGTTCCGCTTCTTCGTGGGCTTTCTAGATTGCTTTCCCTCCTTTCCTCCTGGTTCAATAAAACACTGGGCGAGAAGTTGTTAGATCATCTCCAGAAATGGACCGATCCCGCTTTGATCAAGTCGCACAAGATCTGGAGCCCAGGCGAAGAACCCAGCGTTGCGGCTGCTATCATTGATCTTTTCTCGCTACTCCCTCACGCATCACAATTCGTTGAGCCGCTTGTCAAAACCACTATCAAGCTTGAGGCATACCTCCCTGGATTCAATGCTCATTGCGTGTCCTCGCCGTATCGAAAACCGCTCGCTAGATACCTTAACAAGCACTGCCAGTATACAGTCGGGTTCTTCTTTCAGCGACTGAAGGCTCCAATCTACAGCGAACTCTTCCAGCACATTGTAAGACTCGACGAGTGTAAAGCGCTGCGGACTTATCTCAGCGGTAGACAGTGCTCTGTAATGATGCTAAACGTCTGCTTCGAGCGACCGCTGGCAATCATTAGGTCAGAAAAAACTTCTTCATCTTCGGGGGCTTCGCCATCCGTCAAGTCTAATACCACCAATGCATCCTTAGAATTGTTCCACTTGCATGGAATTCGGACTGATGCGCCTTCGTCGGAGCAACGTGAATCCATCATGAAGCAAGATTTGGACCTGAAGAAAAAGCAGCTGGCGTCGCTTCAACAAGATTTCAACAAATCAAAGGAAGCATTGCAGGGCACGACAGGGCAACCAGAGGACGAGAGCGTAAAGGAAAAGCACAAAGAAGTTGCGGCGGCTCTTGATAAGGGAACAAAAGATTTAAATGACGCAAAGCAGCGTTTCGCTGCAGAGTTTGCCATGTCAGGAAATAAACGCGACGTCGCAGCTCCTGCAATCTCCATTCCACGTCCCATGAACACAGAATCCTTAGAGCTTCAGCATCAGGGTTTCGTACTGGTGGAGGCGCTGATAACGAAGGATGAAAAGTATTTGCAAGAACATAATGACGTGATCAGGGCATTCCGATGGCTCTGGCGGAGTAAAGGCAGGTATCTCCGACTTCAAAACGAAGACCTGGTCTCGCCCAGATATCACGAGGAGTCAAAAATTCTTGTCACCTTTCTCATGAATTATGCCAGATGCTTCCCCAATGACGTCGACGTTCTCTTTGAATTGATTCGCATCTTTCTTCAGCCCGCCACTACAGACTTCTCGTTTGTCCGCCTCTTCTTGGCAGACACAGTACACAACCTAAAAACGGACCAAAAGAAACAAGTTGTGCAGCGTTTTTTTGCGCTACTAGCTGGAGAGAGCACCGAAGAGACCAAAGCTTTGAGCATCCAATTGCTCATCTTCCCTTTGCTTTCGTCTTCCTTCAAACCTCTTGCAAAAGCACCCACACAGAATGCCGGAAACAAGAGTGCAGATCCTTCAAGCGCTCGAGAAGAAGTCGAAGAAACCATTGTTGATCAAGCAATGATTAATAAGTTCGTCCGCGAGGTCATTTACGACAACAGTGGCCACCCTATCGGCTGTGGTGATAGGCTCAAGGTGGAGCTTCTCAAGCTTTTGAATCTATTATTAGAATATGCGCCAATGCAATTAGCTGAGTTTCAGAAAGAGATTATTCGGTTTTGCTGGAGTCTTATAAAGAGCGAGGATGCTCTGTGTAAGGCTTGGGCATATTGCGTGGTCTGTCGCCTAATTGCTTTGTTTGAGACTCAAGCAAAGTATGTGCTCCAGGTTTATGCTGCGATGCTCGGGTCTCACCAGCAGGAAGGAAAAGGCTTGGTCCGTGTGGCTCTGAACCTTCTGGTCCCGGCGCTTAAAATGCGCCTCTCAGCAGAAGATTTCCAGAAAAGCATAGATTGTACCAGCAGGATCATGTTTGAAGACGGTAGTGTGCCGCAGTTGGCACATATTTGGACAACAATAGTGTCCAATCCAGAGATTTACTATCCGCACTGCCAAAATTTCGTGAGATATATGGTCAACTCGCTTAATCGCTTGGGATTGCCGCCAAATTCACCTTCTGATAATCGCGCATTGGCCGTATCGATTATTGCCCTACTGATGAGCTGGGAAGAGCGACAAAGAACGAGCGATTCTGCGAATGCGTTAAGCGCTGGTGGCGATTTGCCCTCGAAAAGGACATCCAGTAGCGACGAAGCGTCGCCCACTAAAAAAGTCAAAAGCAATGCAGGTGTAGCAGTACCAAGATGGGTTTCGAGTGAGGAGAATGTCCTTCTCGACAAGAGCATGGTAAGTATGCGGGATGTATGTCGACTGCTGGTTTCGTTGTCTCCCTCTTAAACATCGTTTGCTTCGTTTTATTTTCTGGTTTTGCTAGGTCGAAACTATAGTCAATTTCTTAGTCAGGCTGAAAGTTCTGATTGCTGATCCGAAAGTCGACGTCGGCGGTTTGAATCTCGACCCTCGAGTAATGCAAATCTTTCGCTCGGTGATATTGAGATGGAAGAAAAGCATCATCCGGCCAATTTATTTTGAGAAGGTAGTTAGTCTTTGCAAAGAGGAAGAGGAACTTGAGTCTTCCAATACGAAAGAAGCTGGGAATGACAAGACTTCAAAAACAGGACGAAACTCATCTATGAAGTCCCAGACCTCTTCTCCTGGTGCCGGGAAACAGGCAGAAGCGAGCTTAGTAACGTCGGAGATGCTTTCTGCTTGTCTCGATATTTTTACAGCATTGACCGAAGAAGCCCCGGAAAACGATTTCCTGGCTGACAACGCAGATCAACTGCAGGCAGTACTTGGCTCGTGCTTTCGACATGTCTGCGATAGCGATAGCTTGGACATACGCTTAAAGATTCGTAAGTTCATTGTGGGCCTTTACAGAACAAGTGTGAGACGAATCCACGTTTATGAACAGGTACTGTTGTTCATCAATGCCTCTCTGGAGAAGTTGATCTTTGAAAGTGAGAGACTTGATAACGAGAAAGGTGCAGACTCGTCAATTGCAGAATTTTCACTTCAAATTATTGAAGAGGTGTCAAGGCATTCGACCGACTATTTCATGACATTTTCTTCGTCGCTTCTTTCCTTGGGAAATCGCCTGGTGAAGAAACACCTTGCTGACACTACCGCGAAACAACGTCAAGGAGCTTCGCACTCTCAGCAATCGGGTCTGTCTGGGATCCCCCAGATGTACGCGACGCCTACAGCGGGCATATTGGATGAGGCATGTGTCGAGGACCTATCATTTGGCATGTCCAGTGTGACGACTAAACCCGCGCCACCGAAGCACGGGTCGCACTCGAGAGACGCTATGGCAGTAGGGTCGCCTCTCCGAAGTCTAGTTGTCATATTAAGAATGCTGGGAGCAAGCGACATGCCGTTTGTATTTTCAGAAGACCGAAAATCGCTTTTTCACATCATCAGCAGTATCCTTGATGGCAGCGACAATGTTCAGCTTTTGATGACTGCAGTGAAAGTCGTCGGAACATGGCTTCTTGCAGATCGATCCGGAGGGGCCGCCCTGACCGTGAAAGAAAGGAGCAGCTTTCTGTGGAAGATTGCATCTTTCGATTTCTTCAACGGTCTCCCGGATGTTGATGCGCAACCCCTCGCTGACCTCGTCGCTCATTATGTCATCACTTTTTTTGGCCGCAAATGGGGCGGAAACGAGAACGACGAAGACAATCTTCAGATACATGGGAATACAGGTGAGGGGCTGATTCAAAAATGCTCGGAGAACGAGGACATTATTTTGAATAAGTCGCTTGTTGCGTGTCTATTGAACGCGAACACGCGCTTAAGGCATGCGCTCCTTCACATATTTCGGGCGCGGGGCTCTTATGGGTTCATCGGTGTGCTTGGCGAAGCCATGCAGACCCACGATAAGAGCTCTTCCACGCCGCGCACAGCGTCAGATGTGCTGTGGCAGCTCCTTCACAGCGATTTTGAAGGCCTTGGAGGGCGATGTTGGCTCGTTGTTTTTGTAGAACTGTTTCTCAGCTCGTCCAATTTGCTTGGTGGGATCAAGTTGGACACCTATGGCAAAGAGAAGTGTTGGCTTCCGGCGCCCGCATGGAAAGAATCAGAAAGGTCTGATGACGGTGCAATTGATCAATACGTGCTCTTTTGTACTACTCTCAAGGACCAGATCAAGGCAGAGGGCAACGGCCGTCTAGAGTGTCTTGACGCTCTTAGATCACTTGCTCAGTTTGACATCAGCATCTGCAAAATGGTGTTTAACGCGCTTTTGCCAGCGGCGTGGGATCAGATTTCCTCTGATGGCAAAAGGCTGAAACTTCTTCCCGCGCTGGAAGCGCTTCTGGCCCGTCCTTTCCATTCTCAACTTTTCCGACAGAGCAAGATCAACAAGCAGGATGAAGCACCAACTAATGCTGTGCGGATGTTTGCCAACTCTATGCTGGAATTACGGCCCATGCCTTACCTGAATGCAACATTGCTTGTTTCAATTGCGGAGAACTATAATTGCTGGTTCGAGGTGCTCACCCTGCTGGAACGGCAATACGCAGTGCTGATTGGTAACCCCAAGCTTGCAGAGGAAAAGTTAGAGCTAGCTGAGTTAACACTATCGGCAATGCGTCATTGCTATCGTCAACTTGGAGATGACTTATGGATGGGTCTTGCTTATGAATCCTGCGTCATCCCAGAGAGCAGATGGGCCCTCAGCTTCGATCTCCATGGAATGATAAATGAAGCTTCGGATGCCTACATCCAGCTTGTTAATAGATATCAGAGGGACGAGGAGTCCGTGCAAGGTGCCAGCGACTTTGAATTGAATATGTGGGAAGCAAGGTGGTTAGAATGCCAGCGAGAACTCTGTCAGCAAGGAGTTGTTTCGGAATTTGCAACTTTGTCAGGGAATCAAAGACTTTTACTTGAGTCAGCTTGGAAGTCGCCATCACCAGATTGGGACAAAGTGCGAGAGCTAGTGGCATCTCCGCCTCTGGTAGCGGCAGTGGAAAAGGGGGACCCAGAAGTGAAGATCTGTGAGATTCTCTTGGCAGTTGCCGATGGAAAACTAAGCGATGTTGAAAATAGCCACGCCCAGGCAGCGCAGTTGTGCCTGTACAGGTGGCAACAGCTCCCCAAGATCTCTCGCGGTAGCCAGTCGCATGCAGCCTTACTCCACTCCTTTCACCGACTAGTAGAAATAAGAGAATCCGGGCAAATTATGGTGGAAACGAGTAACCACTCAAAAACTGGCCGGACACTTCCCGATCTGAAGAATCTTTTAAAGTAAGTCAGAACACAAAATGCGAAGGTTGTTGCTGAGTTTTCCATCACAGCTGATTTGTTTGATTGGTCTTGCTCTTTTTAGTGCGTGGAGACATCGCCTTCCGAATGACTACGACAAGTTAACGGTATGGGATGATATCTTTACGTGGCGAGAGCAGATGTTCAAAGCTATTACCAAGAATTTCCATTGGAGTGAGCCCAACACACTCGCAACACTTCACGACAGACCATGGACAGCAATTAGAATTTCTAAGACGGCGAGAAAGCAAGGGGATCGGGACGTGGCACTTCTTTTACTCAATAAGTTAACTGAGAGCCGCTCGATGGATGTAACAGACGCGTTTTTGAAGCTACGGGAACAGATTCTGGGCTATGATAACCCATCGTCTGACCTGGAAAGAACAGGGGGGCTTAATCTCATCAACACAACTAACTTGTCTTACTTTGACGCTCCGCAGAAGAGCGAATTGTTCCGTTTGAAGGCAATATTCTTGGCTTCCTTAGGGCTCCGATCGAAATCCAACCAAGCTTTTTGCCATTCGGTGCAGATATGCCCGTCTCATGCACGAGCTTGGATGAGCTGGGGTGGTTTATGTTCCAACCTCGGCACTTTGACAGAAAAGCAAATGGAGCAAACTGCAGCCAAGAGTGGCACGGAAGCAAGCAAGGTGTGTTCTTTGTCGGCGCATTTTTTGTTTTGTGCTTTCTTTTCAAAATTGACCGCGCGAATGACTAATTGAAACATTAAATGACCAATCAAATGTAAACTGCTGCTAGGAAACAAGAGCAAACACAGCGAAGAAGGTGGCCCAGTATTTGGCCCAGTCTATGGTAAGGAGAAAGGGAGAGGCGGAATTGATGATCGATTGATTTTTTTCCAGTGGGCTCTGTACTCACGCCTTGCAATTTTATTCAATTTTTTAGGGCTGTTATTTCGAGGCGATTCAACTTGATACGCATGAGTGGTCGCGAATTCACTTACCAAAATGTCTCCTAATGCTTGTCAAAGACGGGTCGAACCCCGGCGTTTTGTGCCAAACCCTGGAGAATAGAGGCGCAGCTTTGCCTCCTTGGGTTTGGCTCCCGTTTATTCCTCAATTGCTGACAAGCTTGTGTAGAACGGAAGGGCGTGCTGTCAAGGCCATCCTGGTCAGGTTGGTGAAAGCATATCCTCAGGCGGTCTATTATGCGTTGCGGGCATTCTATCTTGAAAGACGAGACGTCGAAAGGGCGAAGGGGCAGTCATCAGGTGGGAATCACATGGGCTCCGTGGCGGCAGCCGAGGAGCTGATGTCATTACTTCGGCGTTCCCATGCGTCCCTCTGGAGTTCACTTGAATCGATTCTAGAAGAGCTCATCGTAAAATTTCGACCTTCCTACGAAGAGGAGCTTTTGGCAACTATTAGCGCTTTGATTGAAAGGGCCGATTCTCACCCCGGCACCATCGCTCATGGAGATAAGGGGAAAACGGATGATGCCGATGCCATGGTCTCGTCAGTTTCAAAGACTCTAGCTAGGATTGCCGTTAAGTTTTTCCGGACGGCCGCGGACGCTTCCAGTCGCAACGACGAGAGGGCCAGAAAGACAGCTGAATTCAAGATGAAGTACAAAGCTAAGTTTGAAACGGAATTCAAGGTTAGTGCAGCAGAGAAGGATCAGACAGAGAAAGGGTCGCAGGCGTTTACTCTCAAAGAGTATCTAGTGCTGCTGAAGCGTTGGAAACGAAGGCTGGAAGTACAGGTTGCAGCAACGCCGTTGGCTCTCCCCCTTATGGAGTCATCCCAGTCGTTGTCGCTGTTTGCTTGTGATTCTCCCGAATTGTGGCCTGGGGCGTGCGACCCGAGGAACTCAAGTTCGACGCAACCCGAACGCGCTCAAAGCACATTTGAGACGGACAGCAGAACAAGCCAGGCGTCCACGTCATCGTCGGCAGCTGCAGCCCAGAAAGCAGCATGGATGGCAGCCACGACCGCCGCCGCAGCAGCAGCTAGGGAAGGCGTGGGAGGAGACTACGGTGGAGGATCTTCATGCATTGAAATCCCAGGACAGTATGTTCCCAACTCTTCCAATTCATCTGATCAAAGACCAAATCCGGAGTTGCACGCGAAGCTGGTCAGATTTGAGCCATCCGTTGAAGTCCTTCGTCGAGAACAGCTCGTTCGAAGGATTGGTATGGTCGGTTCAGACGGGAGAGTTTACCGCTTCCTCCTGCAATTTGCAATTCCTTATTGGACGAGAACTGACGAGCGCGTCGCTCAAACTCACTATGTTCTTGACAAGATTTTGCGTAAGCAGCTCACAAGCTCACGTCAGCATCTCTCGGTCCAGCCGTCTGCGGTGATTCCTGTGGCACAGCGACTACGCATGACTGCTGACGCCGCCTCAAGGCTTTCATTGGAAGAATGTTACAGGAGACATTGCCATGAAAAGGGAGAGGACGCCAACAGAATCGCGGACTTGTACAACGAAAATCTGGCAGAAAGGATTGAGCAACCATCAAAAGATGACTCAAAGTCCGCGGACGAGTCGAATCCAAACTCTGACTCTAACGATGACTCGAACAATGATGATTCGAATCCTGGCAAAGGCGTGGGCTCAAAAGACGAATCTCAGAAAGTTCACAGTGCTCGAATGGAGGCATTTCTCAATGTCAGCCAGATGGCCGATAACACTATACTTCTTCGACACATGGCTTCAGCACTAGGAGACCCCGAGTCTCTGTTTCAGTTTCGGCGTGCGTTTTCGGATCAACTGGCGGCAAATTCACTGCTGCAGTACGCGTTCTCGGTCACCGAGAGAACTCCTCCCCGCCTTGTTTTCAGCCAATGTAATGGCCGGATCCAGTCCCCTGACTTTCGAGTGACTTACAGCAGCCAAGGTTGGTTCAACGTTTATTTTCTTATACGGTGTTTTGCAGGCGATGAACTCCAGCTGGTGATAATGCTGACTCTCTTTGTTTTCGAAAATCCATTGCAATCTCTTTCTCGCAGGCTTCATTGAAACCCGCACTGTGCCTTTTCGGATGACTCTGAATTTGCACGCCATTGTTGCGTTGCCGCTCTTGAATGGTAGATTCATTCCTTCGTTTTTGACTGTTACAGAGACAATCAAAAACTACAAAGAGGAAATGGACCCCATGTCACGGCTGTTGATGCACGACGACATTGTAGCTTGGTGCTGCAAATCGATGGCAAAGAGTGACTCGAAGCTTCAGGAGCTCGAAAGGCAACTTGCTGACCGAGTTTCAAAGAACGTTTCTTACCTCCAAGTTCAATTTTCAGAGTGCACACCGAAGAAGGGAAAGAGCGACACCAAAAATCAAGATGGCCCTGTTGACAAGAAAGTCAGAGAGCTCATTGGCGTCGCATCTGATCCTGATAATCTCTGCATGATGCCCACGAGCTATCATGCATGGCTCTAGGATGCCGTCGAAGATGAGCGCCAGTGATGAAAACCTAAAAAATATGATGCCCAAGATAAGTGCAATCGTGGTTAGCTGGCTAGTAGTTAGCTAGCTAATAGTTGGAGCAATGTTAGTAGTTAGCTAGCTAGTAGCAGTAGCAGTGCAGTAGGAGTAGCAACACTGCAGCTGTCGCTCTCTAGCTAGCAGCACCACTCTAGCTAGCTAGCAGCATCAATTGGGTCACCAGTGCCGCTACCAGCAGTGTGGGATTGGGGGTCTGACCTGCACACTCACAATGAAAGGCATTGACAGACACTGGTCAAATGGGGGCACTGTTCTCCACAATGAAGATGAGTTTCTTCAAAAACCCATGACTTGGTTGGTGTCAACACTCCCTGATTGGATGTCTTTTGCAAGGCATCTGATTGGCAAAATGGTTGCTGGCCACAATGTCATTGGATGGCCTAGAATCATCTTGCAAGCAGAACAATCCAAGTTTTGCAAAGTGACGTCAAAGATTCTTCATGACTCACTGTGTTGTTTCCTTGTCAAAGTTTCAAATGGGAACCACAATGGCTTCTTCCACCACAATGGAGTGACAATTTGGTGCAGCATTCTCATTGTTGACCTCTTCAGTTCACTGTGCTTTCTTTTCTCCTGAACACATTGAGTTGTCACATTCAAAGCACTTTCTGCAACCAGTGACATGCTCAACCATGACACCATCCTTGCCTAGCCAATGGGCACCATGACAGACATTTCACAGCTCTTGGCCCCATTTCGTGTTTGAAAAGAAGGTTCATTCGCATGGACAATGCTCAGACCTGCTGGACCCTCAATGCAATTGATGGTTGTTGTTGCAAACACAAGACTGGAGAACAGCAGGTGTTTTCACAGCACCCCACAAGGGCCACAGAAGCGGTGGAAGTTTTGGGCTTGTGCAAGGTGTTGCCATCGGTGGCACCGGGCTGATCATTGAGCCAATCCGGGCTGATCATTAAGCCAATTCGTTGGACGCTTTTGCACATTTTGCAGCTTCTGAGCACGATTCAGTCTTCACAATGTCCTGATACCCTTCGATTCAGTTTCTACGTGAAGTGCCTGTCTCTTGAAGAGTTTTGCTACAAAAAGAGCCAGGAACAAGAATGGTGGTCACGAAGCAGCTAGCAAAGAGGTTCGCGTTGCGTCAGAGGCACTTCATGTGGAACCGGGCGTCGACACGCATTCGGTTTTCACGAATCACCGTCGGCCGCCTTGGCCCCACCTTGTGCTGGGAAGTGTGTCTCTCGAAAGATGACAAAGATGACAAAGTCAAAACAATTTGTGAATTTTTCAGAATTGTCAGCTCTGGCTGGCAGCAGAACAGCCAGTGTCCAGGCTGTGTCAATTGCTCGTTTTGGGGGCATTTTTGGGTTGGGCGGCCTTGAGGTGCACTGGCAACTAGGACGATGTTTGGGTGTGATTCAAAGAAACCAGGGGGAAGGAAAGTGACACCAACAACGCAACGCTTCCCATCAAGCTCTGAGGACTGACCTCCTCTTCCAGCACCAGGAGTGTGATGAAGTCTCACTCCAAGTGGTGGGTCATCCAGCGCACAATGGGCAGCCTTCTCAATCATTCGACCATCCTTTTCACTGATGATTTCATCAATCAAAACCTCGTGTTTAACACCCAGATGCCTGCAATTCTCAAGAGAAATGGTTTCAAATCCATGGTGGAATCGCTGGTCGTGTGGACAGATGTTGTTGGGAAACTTGACGCCTCGATGATTCCACATGATGACAGCATTGTGTCTTCTGTCCGTTTTTTTGTCTGGTGTCTTTTGTCCATCCGTGATGAAGCGAAAAGCCTCTTTTCCAATGCCCTGTGCTGATTGCTGCTCTGTGCAGAAGATGCACACACCCCCATGCTTTTCGGCATGCTCCCGTGGCGACAAGTCACCCATCTCCTCCAAAGGTGTGTGGACAATGTCAAAAGCTTCAAATGGAAGCAGAGAATGGCCAAACATGCAGCAAGACAGAAACAAGATTTGATTTGCATTTCGGGTTTTCACTGGTCTGCTCACCAATGTCAACAGCAGAGGCATTTTGACATGCAGCAATGCTGTGCTTGCCCATGCCTTCAATGCGGACCACCTTCAGTTTCTTGTCATGACACCTCCACTCATTCCTCAAACTTTCCTTTCCTTTTTCAGTTCTGTGACAGCGCTTTTTTGCATTTTTGCAAACTTTCTTTCCTCTTTCAGTTTTCATGTGGCACCTGTCGCAACAGCGTCCAGTTTCTTTTGGAGCGTTGACATTGAACCTGGTGTCGTTCCTTTCTTGGACATGAGAACAATGTTTTCTGTCACGCCAAAAATCAACATTGTTGCAACTGTCTTTCTCATCATGTGGATCATCGTCCCAATTCGTTTTTGGAGCAGGCCAGAGACTGGATTTGGGCTTGGAGAGACTGGGTTGGGGCTTGAAGTGTGTGGGTTGATCAAGAGTCCGCTGCAGCGATCTTTGTTTTCTCCGCTCCAACAATTCGTTCTTGCTTGGCTTGGAACTGGGCATGATGTTCAAACTTCCATTCACATTTACCAATTGAAAATCAGAAGCTGGAGTGTGGGAATTGGTGAGAGGAATGTGGGTGGGAATGGACCAACAGCAAGATGAGGCGCCCTGCTGGCATTTGCAGGAGTGACGTCACGAGCCCTGGCATTGGTGGAACGAGCCGTGGCATTGGCAGGAGGAGCCGCAGCATTCGTAGGAACAAAACCCTTTGTAGGAGGAGCCGTAGCATTTGTAGGAACAAAAGCATTGCTGGTAGGAACAAAAGCATTGCTAGTGCGAAACGCCGCAGGAACAAAAGCATTGCCAGTGGGAACAAAAGCATTGCTAGCACGAAACGCCGCACGACCACCAGTGGTGTGGGCAGTGCGAAACACCGTGCGACCACCAGTGGCATGGCTGGGACAAAAAGCCGCACCATTGGCATTGGCAGGACGACCAGCGGCATTGGCATTGGCAGGACGACCAGCGGTGGTGTTCCTGCGCCCATGCCCATGCGTCATCGCAGCGTCATGGTCAGTGCGCCAACAAGGAGGAGGATGGTTGGTGTTGGTGTTGGTGTTGGTGTTGGTGTTGGTGTTGGTGTTGGTGTTGGTGCGCCCATGTGTCGTCGCAACGTTATGAGGGGCCCTAAAGTCTGTGTGCCAACCAGGAGGAGGATGGTTGGTGGATCCACAGGTTGCAGTCGCAGTCGCAGTCGCAGTCGCATGAGGAGGAGGAGGAGCCTCCCGGTGCGTGGTGCGCCAAGGAGGAGGAACCGCATGAGCACCAGTGTCATTGGTGCGCCAAGGAGGAACAACAGTGTCATTGTTGCGCCAAGGAGGAACCGCGGCAGCACCAGTGTCATTGGTCTGCCAAGGAGGAACTGCAGCAACAGCTGTGCAGTGAGGACGAGCAGCAAGACCAACCCCAACCGCATTGGCACTCCAAGGACAAACCGCGGCAGCGCCAGTGTCTTCGGCACGCCAAGGACAAACCGCATGAGCACCATTGTCATGTGCACACCAAGGACGAACGCCATTGCTATTCGCGGCTTTCCTTGTGAGGCCGAGAGACCGCTTTGATGCTGGAAGATTTGAAGGAATGGGCATGTGTTTGAATCTCATTCGCTTTGCTTCTTCTTCCATGGCAGATGCATCCATGGAGAAAGACATGATGGTGCAGGACAATTGGATCAGAACAGTGACCTTGAACGCGCAACAACGGAATCAATCGCTGTGCTTTTGATTCATTCATGCTCCGCAGTGACTAACTCAGGGATGGTCCAACTCAGGGACTAGTGTTGGATCAGTCCCGGCTTGCCACGGGTTTTTTGCTCCAAGTGAGTGAGCGCCGGACGAGTGAGTTAGCTAGCTGTTGGCAGCGGACGAGTGAGTTAGCTAGCCATTAGCAGTGGAGGACGAGTGAGCTAGCTAGCTATTAGCAGTGAGCTAGCTAGCTATTGGCAGTGGAGGACGAGTGAGCTAGCTAGCCATTAGCAGTGGCCATCGCACTGGCTAGCTAGGGGACGAGTGAGCTAGCTGGCTAGGGGACGAGTGAGCTAGCTAGCTGACAACATTAGGTGATTGTGCTGCAATGCCAAAAGTCAGGCTTTTGGACCAAAAGTCAGGCTCTTCTCATTTGCAACTGTGATGAGGCTGAGTGCGAGCAAGTGGACGAGCAGAGCAGTGAGTAGACTAGCAGACCAGTGGAGCAGTGAGTGGACTAGCAGACCAGCAGCAGACGAGCAGAGCAAAAAAAATAATCACTGCTAAATGAAACAATTAACTACTCAAAGGATGCTGCTGAACACTGCATCCGGAGCCAACACAATTTCCTCCTCCTTGACCAACACCATTTCCTCTTCCTTGACCACCACCACCGCAGTAGCCTTGGCAGCATCCACAGCAACAATCGCAGCTGCCACTCCTGCTTCCTCAACACCCACAATGCCCACTTGCAGATGATAGTCTTTCTTGGCAGCAGACAAGACCAATTCATCTAGCTGATCAGTGGGATTGCGGCTAGACTGCGTTCCCACCTTCACTCCCTTGACCACCTTCATGAAAGTGGCATAGCAGCCCATCTGCTTGGCCACTGCTTCCATCCAAACATGGTTGGAGGCATTGGCATGCAACTGCCTTGGACAAGCACAAGCCTCATTTAGCTTCCTGAATTTGTCCTTGGGAAGACACTGTTCAATTTGCTCAGCTATCTTGATTTCTCTTTTCGTTTCTGAAGGGAGAACAGAAGTGAAACCTAGCCTCAACATCACATTGGTTACATGCCTGTCACAAACAACACCTGTGTCAGGATGCATGCAGAAACCATCTTGAAGAATCAACATCAAAATCTTTCGGGACACTCCTCGAAATTGAAGCCATGCTTCAGGCTCAGGAGGCATCTTGCCATAATGCCTGTTTACAATGTTCCAGGCTATCTGCATGATTTCTGCAGCTCCATCACTCCACCAATTGTATCCAGCATGCCTAAGAACATCCTGCACCTTGATGAGTGTTGATTCCTTTCCATCACTCAATGCTTCTATGGTAAACAAATCCATCTTTCTAAGAGCCATAACTCCATTGAATAAATGATAATCACTGAGCAAACAAAGCATTGAGATGAGTGAAGAACATGTTGCACAAAGTTTCCAAAACCAAAGTGATTGGCTTACCTAGTAGATACACTTAAAGCTGATCCAAGGATCCTTTGTTCTCTATTCCGACAAATGTGGATCCATTTGTATCGCTGCATTTCAGTCAAAGCTCCATCACAAGAAGAAGCAGCAGTCCAGCAGGCCTTATTGAAACTATCCATTTCATCAATGAACTTGATCAATTGATTCTTTTTCCTTGTAATCACAGCGTTGGACCAAATGAGGGGCTCCTTCTGCTTGGTCCACTTGAAAGTAGGCTTCTGCAGTGCACCAGCAGCCACCTTGCACCTGAGTTCATGCAAGCGGTGGGATTCAGGCTCCCCATGGAGCCTGACTCTGTATCTGTGTAGCCATTCAAAGCAATCCTTGTGTGGCCAAAGATGCAACATGTGGCCTTCCTTCATGCACGGGAAATTGATTACAAATTCCAACTTACTGTCCTTGTGTTTCCTGGTTCTCTTTCTCTTCTTCTCTGTTGACTGAGGGATTGATTTGACAGCAGCAGTCATACCAATGATGCCTACAGGATCCAAAGCGGGAGAGACAACAGCTGAGCTTAAGTCTTTAGCTTGAGAGTCAGCTGTTGAGCTAAAGCCAACAGCAGGGCTTGAGTCCACAGCAGGACTAGAGCCAACAGCAGGGCTTGAGTCCACAGTAGGACTGGATTCCACAGCAGGGCTTGAGTCCACAGAAGGACTGGATTCCACAGCAGGACTGGATTCCACAGTAGGACTGGATTCCGATACAGTAAGGTCGGCCATGTCAATATCAATCACCATATAATCCGGATTGCTGCTGCATAAAGTCTTGATAGTCTTTCTTGTTTCAAAGATTTTTTCTCTGTGCTTATCATAGTACACCTTGCTGCTTTTCTGCTTGGTGTATAGAGTCCTGGCTCTTTTGGCATGCTCTTTCAATTTAGGATCAGCTATAGAATCAAAGTAGGACTTCCATTCAGTTTTATCATAACTTTTGGCCTTCATACTTGCCAGTGCATACTGTGCCCATTCCTTATGTAGCTGCCGGAGGTCTTCACCAACCTTGGGAGGCTTGGGATGGTCTGCATCTGTAGCAGCAATGAACAAATTTTCCTCATCATGTACAGACTCAACAGAATCATCATCAGCCCGTTGGGCCTTGGACTGGGCCTTGGATTGAGCTATGGACTGAGCTATGGACTGAGCCTTGGACTGAGCCTTGGGATGGACCTTGGACTTGGGCTTATCCTTGGAACGTAGGGCATAACCAAAATCAAAGTCCTTGGTAGGGGCATAACCAAAATCATTGGTAACAACGGTTTGCTTCAAGGTAGACTTTCCTGCTTTAGGAGCTGGCTTCTTAGGCTTGTTTGGCACACCTTCAAATCCAGGATACTTGGTTTGTTTGGAAGGTTTGGTTGCCCCCAAAGGAAACTTGCTATGCTTTGCCAAATCATTGTTTAAACACTTCCGAGGCTTTGGCTTTGGAAGAGAGGCTTTTTCCAAAGGAGGGGGGGCATCTTCCTGTTCTTCCTCATCATCACTACCATCATCATCACTGCTATTCTCTCCATCATCAACAATGATGTGCTTAGGTGAGACAGGCATTT
>ENA-ORBV01006045-ORBV01006045.1-microbial-mat-metagenome-genome-assembly--contig:-NODE-6045-length-21649-cov-9.930790_pt1 | contig 21649 bp, 18 predicted proteins | sample MGYA00237777_ERZ505514 | MGnify/ENA primary metagenome ERZ505514 (study PRJEB26160, sample SAMN06269048) | microbial mat metagenome | isolation source: Oligotrophic lake microbial mat | place... | reverse complement strand
GAGTCAGAAGCAGGGGGTAGGAATCAGGGATCAGGGGTCAGGGGTCAGGGGTCAGGAACAAGAGCCACCCTCAGAACCGATGCCCTGTACGATCTCGCCTGTTGCTCAGCAAGTGCTGACTCTGCTTCAAAGTAGTAAAACGGGTGACTATAGCTGGCAATATTTGCAGCGACAGGTGCCCAATGCTTACCGAGGGCTACAAGACTTGCTCAAATTGGGCTGGGTCGAAAGCTATTTGCAGCCGCCGACCCCAATCCGCCCCAAGCAGCGTCAGGCGGTGACGCTGCTTGATCGAGCAGATGTGGCTCTATTAAGCCCCCGCCAGCAGGAGGTGCTGCGAGTGTTGCAGCGTCAGGGGGGAGAGCTTTGGCTGACGGATTTATTGGCGCTGTGCCAAACCAGTTCTACCACGCTAAAGGCGATCGCCCAGAAAGGGTATGTAGTGATTCAGCCGCGAGAAGTGCTGCGATCGGAGTCGGGAGTCAATGCTGCGCCCGATGTGCCTAAAGCGTTAACTGCCGATCAGGCGACTGCCCTAGCTGCAATTCAGCCGTTGACTGCCTACACCTCGGTGCTGCTGCATGGGGTGACTGGATCGGGCAAAACGGAGGTCTATCTCCAGGCGATCGCGCCCCTGCTGCACCAAGGAAAATCCGCGATCGTCCTCGTGCCTGAAATTGGCTTAACCCCCCAGCTTACCGATCGCTTTCGCGCTCGATTTGGCGATCGGGTTTGCGTCTATCACAGTGCTTTATCCGATGGGGAACGCTACGATACATGGCGGCAACTGCTCACCGGCACCGCGCAGGTCGTAATTGGCACTCGCTCTGCCATTTTTGCGCCCCTTGCCAACTTGGGCTTGATTATTTTGGACGAAGAACACGACAGCAGCTTTAAGCAAGATCAACCCTCCCCCTGCTATCACGCTCGCACCGTTGCCCAGTGGCGAGCTGAGTTAGAACAATGTCCCCTAATTCTGGGGTCAGCCACTCCCTCATTAGAAACGTGGGTAGCGCATCAGGCAGTGGCGGCTCAAGAACCATTCGGAATTCGGAATTCGGAGTTCGGAATTCAACATTCGCCTGTTTATCTCTCGTTGCCGACTCGCGTTCAGGCTCGTCCGATGCCCGCGATCGAGGTGGTGGATATGCGGCAGGAATTGGGACGGGGCAATCGCTCTATTTTTAGCAAAGCCTTACAGTCGGCGCTGCATCACTTACACGATGCTGGCGAACAGGGAATTTTGTTTATTCAGCGACGCGGACACAGCACCTTTGTTTCCTGTCGAAGCTGTGGCTATGTGGTGATGTGTCCCCATTGCGATGTGTCTCTTGCCTATCACCAAACCCACGCTGAGGCGCGTCCTGTTCTCCGCTGTCATTATTGCAACTACACTCAGGCTCATCCAGAGGTCTGCCCAGACTGCCAGTCGCCCTATTTCAAACATTTTGGCAGCGGCACTCAGCGCGTCACACAGGCATTAGAGCAGGAGTTTCCCGCACTGCGAGTTCTTCGGTTTGACAGCGACACAACCCGGACAAAAGGTGCCCATCGATCGCTGCTGACCCGGTTTGCCCAGGGAGAAGCCGATTTGCTGGTGGGCACTCAAATGTTAACCAAGGGAATTGATCTGCCCCAGGTGACCCTGGTGGGCATTGTGGCAGCCGATGGATTGCTGCATCTATCCGACTATCGCGCTAGTGAACGCACTTTTCAGGTGTTGACTCAGGTGGCGGGGCGCTGTGGGCGAGGCGATCGCCCTGGTCGAGTCATTTTGCAAACCTACTCCCCCGACCATCCAGTTATTGCCGCCGTGCAGCAGCAGCAGTATGAATCCTTTGTCCAAACGGAACTGCATCAGCGATCGCTGCTCAACTATCCACCTTATGGTCGGCTGATTTTGCTCAAGTTTAGCGGTCTTAGCCCCGGCATCGTGCAAACGACGGCGGCACAGGTGGCAGCGGCGCTCAACCCATTACAAGAGCAGGGAGTCGAGCGATTGGGTCCGGCGGCGGCAGCGATTGAGCGCGTTGCCCGTCGTTATCGCTGGCAAATTTTGCTCAAAGTTCCGGCAACCGTAGCGATCGCCGCGACTTTCCTCTCTAGTCTGCGAGATCTCTGCCCCAACTCGGTTAGTTTTACGATCGATATTGATCCGCTGAGTATTGGTTAGGAAGGCAAGAGGCAAGAGGCTAGAGGCTAGGGGGAGGAAAGGGAGGATACTATGGCTCTGCTTGCTTGCATCAGGTACATCTGACTGAAAACCGCCACCTGAAACCTATAACTTCGCTTCTGGCAAAATTAGCATGGCATCGCCGAAGGAGTAGAAGCGATACTCCGCTGCGATCGCCTGTTCGTAAAGATCCAGCAGCCGCGATCGCCCAATTAACCCACTCACCAGCATCAGCAAGCTGGATTTGGGTAGATGAAAATTGGTAATCAACCCGTCCACCACCCGCCATTCATAGCCCGGATAGATAAACAAGTTGACTTTACCTTGGAACGGCTGTAGTTGACCCGTCTGAGCGGCTCCTTCCAACGCCCGCACCGCAGTAGTGCCCACGGCAATTATCCGTCCGCCTGCTGCTTGGGTTTTACGAATCAGTTCCACGGTTGCTAACGGCACGTCTGCCCATTCTGAATGCATTTGGTGAACGGTGATGTCTTCAGCTTCCACGGGGCGAAAGGTTCCCACCCCAATGTGGAGCGTCACAAACGCTTGCTCAATTCCCTGTTTCTGAAGGGTTTGCAGCAGTTCAGGGGTGAAATGTAGCCCTGCGGTTGGGGCGGCGACGGCTCCCAGGCGATCGGCATAAACGGTTTGGTATTGGGCTGGATCGCTGTCAGAATTGGTAATGTAAGGCGGTAAGGGCATCTCCCCATAGGTTTCTAACCAATCCCGCAAAGATTGACCAGGCGGCAAGTTAAACTGCAAAATTCGTCCGCTAGTGGCGCTATCGGTTGCCAGAACTTTGGCAGAAACTATAGGAGTGTCCACACCAAAGCCAGACTGAGGCGACGGTTGCCCAAACCAAATTTGCGCGCCCGGTTTTAATCGTCGTCCCGGCTTTACCAGCGCTAACCAGCGATTAGAAAAATCATCATTAGGTTCCCCATCATCGGGTTGAGGCTCCAAGAGCAACACTTCCACAGGCAGCCCACTCGCTTTGTAGCCATGCAGACGGGCGGGCAACACACGAGTGTTGTTTAAAACTAAAAGATCCCCCGATCGCAACCAGTTGGGCAAGTCTCGAAAGATGCCATGCGCTTGCTGCAAATTCGCTTTGACCACCAGTAGTCGCGCCTGATCCCTAGGCACAGCCGGAGTTTGGGCAATGCGCTCCGTGGGAAGGATGTAGTCATAACCAGCAAGTAGGCGATCGCAGTTCACAGAAATCTTTCCAATCTTTACCTTCCTATTATCTATAAAACGGGATGTGCGAGTAATTTTTTGCCAGGAAAGTCTCACTAGGCAATGCTAGACGTACAGCCTAGCTAGCTAGAGTGGAAGTGATGTTTACTATTCAAATCTGATGTGCCATTAAAGTCAGCCGTTGGAGAAATTGCCATCATGCCAATCGTTAAAATCAAACCAATCTGCCCATGAGAGGGCGCATTCGGTGGCTGCATTCAAAGACTTTATGTCAGGATAAGGTATCGCATCTAGTATTGCACAGCAACTTTTTCTATGACTTCCACCGTTCTGATTACTGGAGCCTCTCAAGGTAGCGGCAAGGCAACTGCTTTGCTGTTCGCTCGCAATGGCTATGATGTCGCATTGACCGCCCGCCAGCCAGAACGGTTAGAGGCTGTGGCTGCTCAGATTAGAGCATTGGGACGCAGGGCGATCGCCATTCCAACCGATGTCGGCGATCCTGAACAGGTTCAAGCGCTCGTTGCCAAAACTCTAGAGTCGTTTGGTCAAGTGGATGTGCTGGTGAATAATGCTGGAATTTGCCTGTCGGGTGCCATAGAGCAGACTTCGCTGGCGGACTGGCACCAAATTATGGATACCAATTTCTGGGGCTATGTTCATACGGTGCAGGCGTTATTACCTCATTTTTTGGAGCGAAAAACCGGGGCGATCGCCAACGTCGGTTCCTTTGGCGGCAAAATGCCCCTGCCCCAAATGACGGCATACTGCGCTAGCAAATATGCGGTGACCGGCTTCACCGATGCTCTGAGGCTGGAGCTTGTGCCCCAAGGCATTCACGTTTGCGCGATTCACCCCGGTGTGATCAACAGCAACTTTTTAGAACGCGCCCAGTTTCGTGGCACAACGCAGCAGGTTAGTGACGCGATGCAACAACAGATGCAGTCAACCCTACAAGCCGCCTGGGTCAGTCAACCAGAGGATATTGCTCAAGCCATTTGGGATGCCGTTCGCCATCAAAAAGCTGAAGTTGTCGTCGGTGCAACTTTTTGGGCAACCGAACTGCATCGTCTGTTTCCAGGGGTGACGCAGTGGGCATTGCAACAGGCAACGGGCAAGTAGAGAGGCATTCAACTGCTTTTTTTAGTTCTGAATTTTAAATTTAACCAGGTCTTCAGGATTGACTACACCGGAATAGGGAAGACCCAATCGCGATATTTTTCACTGCGATTTTCCGTCACAGCGGTGAGAATTTCCCGTAACTGGAGTGTGGTCGGGCGATCGCTGGGCAACTGATAGTTCTCAATCCGCTTAACGGGGGCAACCTTGGCAGCCGTACCGCAGAGAAACACCTCATCGGCAATCAGCAGCTCAGAGCGATCGACGGGGCGCTCCTGCACAGGAATACCCAAATCTCTAGCGATGGTCAACACGCTATCGCGGGTAATGCCTTCTAAAATGTCTTGCTCAAACCCTGGCGTAATCAAAGTACCGTTTCGCATCAAGAAAATATTCATGCCAGAGGCTTCACAGACTTTACCCTGGGTATTCATCAAAATGGCTTCATCAAAACCCGACTCGATCGCCTCGGTCTTGGCAAGCGAGGAGGTAATGTAGGCAGCGCTAATTTTGCCGCGCAAGGGCAGGCTGCGGTCTTCTTGCCGACACCAAGAGCTAATTCGGCACGAAACTCCTTCAGGAGAAAGGTAGTCTGCCAGTTCTAGCCCATAAACCAAAAAATCTTTTTCAATATTATGCAGCCGAGGCGCAATGCCCAAACCAGAAGTATAGACAAAGGGACGAATGTAAAACGAGATGGTGGGCTTATTCTTTTGGACAAAATCAATGATGATCTGCTGAATTTTATCGGCAGGGAGATCAAAGTGCAGCATTTTGGCACTGGCACTCAATCTCTGACAGTGGCGATCGAGCCGAAACAGCAAAATTTGATTGGGGTTTTGCGGATCGGGAATGCCGCGCATCCCGCCAAAAGCTCCGGTGCCATAGTGCAAAGCATGGGTGGCGATCGAAATCGTCGCATCTTGAAAGGGCAAAAAGCGGTTTTGCAGGTAAGCAATGGGCAAAAAATTTTCCATAAAGCAGGCGGAGAAATGAACAGTGGAGGTTAGGCAAGATGCGAACTATCAGCGATCGCTGCGTAAACATAAGGTTAACATCAACGCCTACCTGAACTTGCAATCAGAAGCGAATGGCGAATGGAGATCGTCCCTACGGTAGAAATTCAGAATCGCCCGTGAATTTGGTATCTGTCAGCTAAACTTAGCCATTTAGTCCCACAACTGCATCCTAAAACTCAAGCCCATTCCTGCTTTTTCATACTTCTGCCTAACGGATAGCTCAGAGCGGGAGAAGGGACTTTAAGAAACTCTTGCTCCGCTTCTCCTGCCTTGGGATGAGACCGCAGGGCTTACGAAGCAAGGGAGCCGGGGATGTAGCTCGCTTTCCGTAGGGTGGGCTTATTTTAGTTGCACATAGGTGACTGATTTTAATATTTTAATTCAGCGACGCGATCGCCCCGGTACTATCCAACGCGATCTCAAACTCAGATAGACGAGCAGCTTCAGCTTGATCTGCTCTGCCATAAATGCGAGGCAATTGCTTTGTTTGCTCAAGCACTTGGCGCACTTCTGTATTGGTAACGCTGGCGAGAGTACGGTTGCTAAGGAGCGCGATCGCGGCTGCAATGCCCAATCCCTGAGCCACTGCCACATTGAATTCCACGATCCGCCCCGCAGAACAGGCATAGCCATCAAACCCCGATGCCGGACTGATGACTGCTAGATTGGGCACCGTTTGTACCAGCGCATGATGGATGCCGACGTTAAACAGCGGCGACGTATGAAAACTAATATTGCTAATGCCTTGTGCCACGGCTTTAGCGCCTAATCCATCAATCCCGCCGCGCACATCCAAATGATAGCCAAAGGTTGCCAGTGCTTGATTAGCAGGTACGCCGCCCCGCAGCATATCGGCTCCGCTCAGCGGATCAACCACATCGGCAATATTTCCCGCGTGGCGAATGTAGAGTTCAGCCGCCGATCGCACGACTGGAGTTCCCCAACTTCTAAACCAGCTTGCCAACTGCCGCATTTCTTCTAGCATCAGGGCTGTGGGTTTGGCTCCTGCCCGTGCCAATGCTTCTGCTTGGGAACCGGTGGTGAAAAACATCAGCGCATTCCAAGCCAATCTTCCTCCAGGCAGGATGGCGATGTTGCCTGGATCGAGCGCAAAGCCACTGCCTTTGAGGGATAGGGGCTTTCTGCGAAAGGCGTGATATGCCAGAGACAAAGCCGAACAGCGCATATCAATGTAATCTTGCCCGACATACATGGATTTAAACTTGCCTGATGCATCCACTAGGTCTTTGCGAAATTGTTCTGCTAGTTTGGCGTTACCGCCTGCCGCGATCGCCAGTTGCTCCTGCCCAGTGCGATCGTTGAGGTTATAAAACCGTTTAATCAGCATCGATTCCACTTCTTTCAGCCGGGCGATCGTCAGTCCCTCTGTTTCAAATACCAGCGTCACAGGCAACTCTGATTCTGGTAAGCCAAAGGTTTCAAACCCACGCAGTTTATTGACTCCGGCAAATTGAGCCAGTTCTGCATTCACCGTTGAATCGATAAAATGCTGTGCTAGATAGGTTTCGCCTTTGGTTAGCTGAATTCCCGCGATCCGTGTGCCATTTCTGAGTACCGCTTTAATTTCCAAGCGGCTGATTACATCTACATCCGCTTCTCGCAGCATTGTCCGCAGAGCCGCATCGGCTTTGGCTGGGTCAAGCGCAATTTGCACCACTCCCGATCGCTGCAAAAACTCCTTGTACAACGCCGATGGATCGCCGAACGTATCAAGCTTTAGCGATTGGCGCACATCCAACGGCACCCGACTGCGATCGAGATAGGCAAGCCGCCCCCGAACCAAATGTCCACCGATGCCCTCTTGAGAATTGCCCTTAAACATCAGTAAGGTTCGCGGCTTCTTGCCTGTGCGCCGCTGATATTCTCTGGATGCCGCCACCAATGCTAATACTCCAGGCACCTCATCGCCAAAACCAATAATGTCGTAAGTGCGATTTGCAGCGAGTGTAGTAGAGGTCATGGTGTTAATCAAGATGAATGACAAAAAAGAGATCTTTAAAAGAACAGGTGAGAAAATACTCTCACTCTTTATTCAATTAAGTCGATGGCTGAAGCGAATATGCAGGTCTGTGCGGTGTGCGGTGTCAAGATTATCAAAATGGTGGGCGGCGATCGCGTATTATTCTCTGTCGGCACACCCGGCACTCGTGAGACGCTCTGGCAAAAAGTATGTAAACACACTCAAAAGCCTGGGTGTATCAATCGTAAAGATAGCTAGAAGTTTAACTACTTACACCTCTTGCACACTTTATACAGCTTTAGCAAGCCTCTACATAGAAAATTCACGAGTTTATCAACATCATAGGCTGTAATTTTACGGTGAGTTCACATCGAGTCTCCTGTTTCCTCCAAGATTCTCTGTAAAAAGAAGTATCAGGTTTTTTACTGAGATCTAATTTTTATTTAGTACCACGGATTTACAGGAGAATCAGTTGTGTTGACCAGACGAACCAGCAAACTATTACAGTGCGCTAGTCAAAACAGCTTTGGGTTTACTTTAATTGAGCTACTGGTTGTCATTATAATTACGGGTATTCTTGCCGCGATCGCGCTTCCGACTTTCTTAAATCGGGCAAATAGTGCTAAGCAGGCAGAAGCTAAAACCTATATTGGTACGCTCAATCGTGCCCAACAAGCCTACGCGATCGAGTACTCCCAATTTGCCAGCAACCCGGTTACTTTGGGCATTGACATTCGGGATAGTGGCAATTACAAATATGAGATTAAAGTGAGCGGCAGCAGCCCTTATGCAATTCATTATGCAGACTCAAAAACAGGTAAACTGCACGCCTATGTTGGCATGACTGCTCTAGTTGAAAGCAATAACAACCCCACAATGGAAACTGTTTTGTGTGAGGCTGCAAATTCAACTGGCGGGAAAGCCGCTGATCCAATTTATAGTCCTAACTCAGTAGAGTGTGCTCCTAATACCCAAAATCTTGCGAAAGATTGATCTGCAATATTTACGAAATTAAGTTAGAAAAACTTGGGAAAAGAGCAGCCCCATCTTGCAAGATGAGGCTATTTAGCACTAGTAATAAAGCCAAATTTAGACGTTATAAAACGCCTGCATTAGTCAAGCCCAAAATGGCACCTGCACCCAAAACGTGACCAAAACTGGTTGTTGCTAACAGTTCGGGCAGCCCAAATTCACCCCCAAATGGATCGGGAAATTGGATTGGCAGTTTAGGACCTACACCCTTGCGACTGATGGCATAACGCCCGATCGCGATCGCAAACAAATTACAAACTAGCATTGTAATGCCAACTCCGATTGACCAATTGGCTGCCCGCTCATGGATGACGGCTAACAACGGCAGATAAAACATATTTTCATCTCCAAAAATAACTGGCTAAGTGCAATATTGAAATTACAAGAATTATAGGAACCTATGTGAGAGCAGATCGCAAATTAGGTTTATTTGTTTAAATCAATTAATGAATAGATTTATATTTTGATACTTTTAATCCAAGGAAAAGCAACAATAAAACTGAGCCAGTAGAAGAGCCATATAAGATGTTGAGTAATGTCTCTAAAGAAAACTTGCGAATCAAAATTTGCGGAATTACACAACCAGAGCAAGGGCGATCGATCGCCCAATTGGGTGCTACGGCTCTAGGCTTTATTTGCGCTCCCACTTCTCCTCGCTATGTGACTGCTCAACAGATTGCAGCGATTGTGACCCATCTGCCGATAAATTTGAAAACTGGCAAGCCGTGTTGCGATCGCATTGGAGTGTTCGTCAATGCTGATCTGGAATTGATTTGTCAAACGGTTGAGCGGGCACAATTGAATGGAGCGCAGCTTCATGGAGACGAAACCCCAGAAATGTGCGATCGCCTGCGTCAACTGCTTCCAGGCATTGAATTGATCAAAGCACTCCGCATTCAATCTACAACAGCTTTAGAAGCCATCTATCGTTATTACAAGTCCGTCGATACCCTGCTTTTAGATGCTTACCACCCAACTCTTGCAGGTGGTACAGGCAAAACTTTGGACTGGTCAACACTACAACAATTTCGCCCGCCCATCCCCTGGTTTTTGGCAGGTGGCTTAACGCCCAACAATATTCAAGAAGCTCTAAACTACTTAAATCCTAATGGCATCGATCTCTCTAGCGGTGTTGAAATAAGCCCAGGCAACAAGAATTTAACCCAAGTGGCTCAGCTATTTAATGCCTTACACTCACTGTCCAGCAATTTACAACGTGAATAGGCTATAAACTAGACAAAACAGACCGATTCGCCGAGTGGCGTGTGAAAACAGATACTATTTTCTATCGTTTATTTAAAACATTTCCCAGCATTTTTTTCGAGCTAATTGGGGAAGAATCAACTGAATGCGATCGCTATAGCTTTACATCCGTTGAAGTCAAACAAACTGCCTTCCGCATTGATGGCGTTTTTTTGCCAGATCCTGCGGAGCCAAATGCACCCATCTATTTCAGTGAATTTCAGTTTCAGCCCGATGCCAACCTGTTCGCCCGCTTTTTTGCGGAAATCTTTGTATATCTTGCCAAAACCGATTTTGATAATGATTGGCGGGGCGTAATTGTGTGGGCAAGCCGCAGTTTGGAACCTGACCTGCCCATTCGCTATTGGGAATTGTTAGAAAGTCAACGAGTTCAGCGGATTTATCTAGATGAGCTATCTACTATGCCGCAACCCTCGATCGGCATTAGCCTAGTAAGTCTGATTGTAGAACCCCAGCCAAATGCAGCAATGGCTGCAAAACGGTTAGTTGCCAGAACGCGCGAAGAACTAGATGACGACAGTATCAAGCGCGAAATACTAGAATTAATTGAAACGATCATCATCTATAAATTTCCCAAGCTAGGACGCATGGAGATTGAGCAAATGTTGGAACTCGGTGAGCTAAAGCAAACGAAGGTTTATCAAGAAGCAAAACTAGAAGGCAAGCTAGAAGGCAAGCTAGAAGGCAAGCTAGAAGGCAAGCTAGAAGCTGTGTCGCGATTGTTGGAATTAGAACTAACCGCAGAACAGATTGCGATCGCCCTCAGCCTCGATCTCAACTTGGTGCAACAAACCATCCAATCCTCAAACTAGACAAGCTTATGCGATCGCCTGCAACATTCACTTTCACGCAACGGTTAATCACTGACCTAGATGCGCCAGTTTCCCTAACACTGTCTCTCACGGCAGAAGACCGTACGCGATCGCGCCACCATTTTGAAACTGATGATGGGCAATTGGTTTACCTACAGCTACCTAGAGGCACCGTATTGCGAGATGGTGATTTATTGCAAGCTGATGACGGAGCGATCGTTCGGGTGCTTGCCAAACCTGAACCTGTGCTGACGGTCACTGCCCAAACTGCGCTTGATCTGTTGCAAGCGGCTTACCATCTCGGCAATCGCCATGTTTCCCTCGAAATCGCTTCCACTTACCTCCGTCTTTCTCCTGACCCCGTGCTGCATGATCTTTTAGTCCATCGAGGTCTACATATTATTGAAGAAATTCAACCCTTCCAGCCCGAAAGCGGAGCCTATGGACAGCATCAACACTAAAGCACCTGACACTTGATACCTAATGAGTAATGACTCTCTGCTCCATCTTTTACAACTTGCCAGTCCGGCGCTTCCGGTGGGGGCATATAGTTACTCGGAAGGATTGGAAGCATTGGTGGAGTTAGGCAAAGTAACCAGTCCAGAAACATTGGCACAGTGGTTGACCCAAGAATTGCGCTGGGGTGCGGTGCGCTTAGAAGCAGCCGTGATGATCCGAGCCTATGAAGAAGTGCATGGTCAAGATTTCGATGGAGTAATCCTGTGGAATGGTTGGCTGACAGCGGCAAGGGAAACAGAGGAGCTAAGACAGCAAAGTTTACAAATGGGGCGATCGCTCTTAAAGCTCCTGCTAGATCTTCATCCTGGACTAAGGCATGGTTACGAACCGCTACAAAAAGAGGGCTGCAATTTTGCGATCGCCTATGCGATCGCGGCAGCGCATTACCAAATCGATTTACAAGCGGCTCTGCTGGGCTACTTTTATAGCTGGACTGCCAACTTAGTCAGCGCCGGAGTAAAGCTAATTCCCTTAGGGCAAACTGCGGGACAACGCCTACTATTAACTATGCAACCCGCTTTAAACCAGGCTGCTGAAAGTGTTTCAACCCTGAAAGCAGATGATCTATCTAGCTGTAGTTGGGGTTTGTCTTTGGCAAGCATGGCTCATGAACGCCAATATAGTCGCTTATTCCGCAGTTAAATATGGTGATGTACGACTTCTTTCAACCACACTCTCAAGATACAAGGGGGCGCAGCTAGGATTCTGAACGAGATGTTCCCCTATTTTTCAGGTGGGGCATACTAAAGCCAGCGCAGCCTATTGACATCAGTGAAATATTGATTGATGGGCTAGATAATCGGGCAGCATTTCTACCCGCTTTAGCTGATTGCATTGGAAAACGCAAATGTCCAGGCAGGTTGGGTTGCAAAGAGGCTTTTATTATCCAGCAGCTACCATAAATTTCTTTTTAACCATGTCAACTACCTCTCTAGAGCAAGAAATAAAAGTATTACGTCAACAAAATGATCAATTAAAGCAGCAGATTGCTACTGTAACGCAGTCGAGTTTGAGGTCATTAGAGAACACTGAACCTCCCGAAACTGATGCTTTAACCGAACAATTGGAACTGCAAATTGCAGAACGAACGCAAACTTTGCAAATGGTGATTGCTGATTTACAGGCAGAAAATCGCGATCGCGACCAGGCAGAAATTGCCCTTGCTGCCAGCGAAGCAAAGTTTCGCAGCCTGGTTGAACACGCTAACGGGGTGATCTTTGAACTCGCTCTAGATGGTACTTTCACTTATCTTTCGCCCCATTTCACAGATATTTGGGGCTTTGAAATCTCTGAAGTGATGCACCAGTCTTTTGCTCACTGCATTTATCCAAAGGATGTTCCTAGTTGTCAAGCTTTTCTCAAAAAGATTGCGATTACGGGTAAGAAACAGGCTGGGCTGGAGTTTCGAGCGCAATGCAAAGATAGCAGCACCCCTTGGATGATGAGTAATGCGTCTCCCGTGTACGACAGCCGTGGGCAACTCGTCGGCTTTCAAGGGCTTGCGTTTGATATTAGCGATCGCAAACAGGCTGAATCGGCTCTGCGTCATAGCGAACAGCGGTTTCGAGATGTGAGCGAAGCTGCTGGCGAATACCTCTGGGAACTCAGCGCGGACGGCTTTTATACCTTTGTCACCGAAAAGTCAAAACTGATCAAAGGCTATCAACCCGCTCAACTGATCGGGCGATCGCTGTTTGAGTTTATGCCAACAACCGATAGCGCCAAGGTGAAGGCAATCTTAAAAGATGCCTGCGCCCGCAAAAGAAGTTTTACTCTAGAGCATCGCAACATCACTCCATCTGGGGAAATCACCTGGGAAAAAGTGAATGGGCTACCGCTATTGGATGAGCAAGGCGAAATTGTCGGCTTTCGAGGAGCAGGGTTGAGCATTACTAAACAAAAAGTTGCAGAAGCAGCGCTGCGATGCAGTGAGCAAGAAATTCGGCAAAAAGCTCAAGACTTAGAACATACCCTCAAAGAACTTCAGTACACTCAGTCTCAATTAGTTCAAAGCGAAAAAATGTCTTCTCTGGGGCAACTCGTGGCTGGCGTTGCTCATGAAATCAATAATCCAGTGAACTTTATCTTTGGCAATCTCTTTCACGCAAACGAATATGCTCAAGATTTAATGCGGCTGATTCAGGTTTACCAGCAGGTTTATCCCAATCCAGTCAGCATGGTGCAAGCGGAGGCAGATGCGATCGATGTGAATTTTGTTCTCGAAGATTTGCCTAAACTGCTGTCATCAATGCGGGTCGGGGCTGAACGCATTCAAAAAATCGTTTCCTCACTGCGAACGTTCTCCCGCATGGATGAGGCAGATTTCAAACCGGTGGATATTCACGAAGGCATTGATAGCACGTTGATGATTTTGCAAAGCCGACTCAAAGCACGCAACGATCGCCCCGAAATCATCGTCAGCAGGCACTATGGCAACTTGCCCCAAGTGGAATGCTATGCCGGACAACTCAACCAGGTGTTTATGAATCTCTTGAGCAACGCGATCGAGGCGATCGACGAGCAAATTGAAAGCACTGCATCATGCCGTGCGATCGACACCACAGATTCTCTCTCGTGCCTCGTGCCTGCGATCACCATTCATACTGAAATAAACACTGACAATCAGATTCTTATTCGCATTGCTGATAATGGAGCAGGCATACCCGCAGCAGTTCGCGATCGGCTGTTTGACCCATTTTTCACCACAAAACCTATAGGGAAAGGCACCGGAATGGGGCTATCCATCAGCTACCAGATTGTGACGGAACGGCACCACGGCATGTTGTCTTGCAGTTCGTCACCAGGTGAAGGATCTGAATTTACGATTCAAATCCCCGTGAGGCAATAGGTGGATATATGAATGGTTTGCCCGCCTTGCTGGAAGCCGGATATATTCCGAACCATAACTTCTATCTCGGCTAGGGTTGATTGATATCTAGGATATTTAGGCGATCGCGCTCTTCGCGTTTCTTGATTGCTAAATTGCAGTAACAGAAATGACAACCTTGCAAACTTAATCAAAGCTGCCCAGCGGAATCAGGAGCCACAATTTCGCCCTCTACTTCCAAAAGGCTTGAATCCTCTTTGGTTAGATCGGTTAATTCATTAAACTGCACCCCCATATCGTCACAAGCCTGTTTCACAGCTTGCTTAAAGCGGTTCAAATCACTTCCATACCCGCACAACTCCGCAGCCGTTTCACTTCCTTGCTTGGCATTCGCACGAGCGCAATCGACCAGTTCAGTTCCCTCAAGCGGCGTTTTTGCAGACATAGTATTTTTAGACGTTAGAACTATTGATTCTGTTTTACTCAATTTTTGCCCTTGAGCCAATCACCCCATAGACTGAAAAATGGTCGTGCTGCCAGCGATCGCCTCGGAGGCGATCGCTGGCAGCACGACACTCACCGAGTTCAGCATCGGAAGCTTCAGGTCAACGCTGCGATCGCGCCTAATCATAGAACTCCGACTTCTGAAAAACACTTCTGAAAATACGAGGTGGGCATCGGCTCACCATTTCGCTATGATGCCATCAACAGATTGGAAGCCTGCCATGACATCACTGACTATCTCGCTGGATTCTGTAGTGGAACTGACCGATGAACAGTTTTACGCGCTGTGTCAGGCAAATCGAGATCTGCGGTTTGAGCGATCGCCCACTGGAGAATTAACCATCATGTCGCCTGCGGGAAGCGAAACTGGAAATCGTAATGCTGGAATCATCGCCCAACTGTGGTTTTGGAATGAACTCTCTAATCTAGGCTTAGTCTTTGACTCTTCCACAGGCTTCAAGCTGCCGAATGGTGCAGACCGCTCCCCAGATGCGGCATGGATCAAGCTGGAGCGATGGACGGCGCTAACCCCCGACCAACAGCAGCGATTTGCACCCATTTGCCCCGATTTTGTTGTGGAATTGATGTCGCCCAGTGATAACTTGATCGCCGTGCGAGTCAAACTGCAAGAGTATCTAGACAACGGCATTCGGCTAGGCTGGCTGATCAACCGCGACACGCAAACAGTAGAAATCTATCGTCCAGGACAACCCGTTGAACTGTTGAACAAACCAACCACCCTATCGGGAGAAGACGTATTGCCCGGTTTTAACTTAAAGCTGGAAAAGATCTGGTGATTGCTGCGAGATCCCCGGCTTCTTGGTTAAGCACCGAATAACTGAAAATAGCCGGATTCAGAAGCCGAGGATCTGATGGCTTTGCAGATGTTCAGGGCATCAAGCATAGTAGATGAAACCGCAACTTCTACAAACCCCAACAGACAGAACTCTCCATGGCAGACCTGGAACAGCTAGAACGATTGAAGCAAGGAGTCGAAGCTTGGAACGAATGGCGTAAAGGTAGTCCAGGAGTCAAGGTAGATCTTAGTGAGTCTAACCTGCATGAGATTAACCTCAAGAAGGTTAATCTCGCTGGAGCCAACCTTTGTAAGACTTATTTTAGGAGCACTGATCTGGAAGAAGCTAACCTTGAGGATGCTGTTCTGATCGCTGCTGATTTTAGTCTCGTTAGGCTCAACAACGCTCTTTTAAGAAGAACTAATTTTAGAGAAGCTAATCTTAGTGGCGCTATTTTAAGGGATGCTGATCTTGAGGAAGCAAAGCTTGTTGGAGCTTGCTTGAGAAAAGCTACCCTTGTGGGAGCCAAGATGAACGGGGCAGACCTGAGACTAGCTTCTGTTAGCGAAGCCGATCTGGTTTTCGTTCATCTTTGCGAAGCAAAACTTACTGAGGTTAATTTCAGTCAAGCTGATCTTTATGGAGCCGATCTCTCTAGAGCGGATCTCGCTGGAGCCAATTTTAGAAGAACTCAAGCTCAAGCAACAAATTTTACAGGAGCCAACTTCACCGGAGCGTGTATAGAAGACTGGAACATAAACAGTCAGACGAAACTAGATGACGTTGAATGCGATTACATCTATCTGGAATATCCGGATCAGGAACGTCGTCCCAGTGACCCAAACCGAAACTTTGAGCCGGGGGAATTCACCAAGCTGTTTCAGGAAGCTCGCAACACCTTTGATTTGATTCTCCATAACGGCATAAACTGGAGAGCCTTTGCTTTTGCTTTTAACGAAACCAATACAAAAGTAATCGATGAGTACGGCGATCGGCTTTTTCTTCGAGGATATGAGCTTCTGGGTGATGGAATGGTAAAGCTCAAGATCAGCTATCCAGAGGGAACGAACAGACAAAAGTATCAAAATTTACTTGAGGATAATTATGAACTCCTTAAGGAAAATAAAGGGTTGCTGAAAGAGAATATCCGACTACAGGTAAAAAATTATGAAAATATGCTCTCTCTACCCGGACAAGTAACTGTAATAGGAAATAACAACTTAGTGGATACTCGCAACATCAATACGGGTGGCGGCAGTTACTACGAAACCATCAACACGGGTGGCGGTAATTATATCCAGGGCAACTATGTCAATATGAGCCAGGATTTGACTGAGGCGGCGGGACAAATTCAGGAGTTGTTGACCCAGTTGCAGAAAACTGGCGTAACGGTCGAAACTGCCCAAGAGCAAGTGGCAACCGATTTGGCAAACCAAGCAAAAAGCGACCCAACGGTGATGGGGAAACTGGTAGGCTGGGGTCAAACACTGGCGAACAAAGCAGGCGAAACCACAGTTAGCGAAGCGGTAAAGGCTGTGGTTCCAATGGCGCTGAAAATGCTAGGAATCCCATTGTAGGAATCTTGGATATTTTGAGCGATCGCCCGTGTGAGATGCACCAACAAGGCGATCGCAAACTGGGGAAATCGTTACACTGGAAAGGCGTTTGGTTGATGGTCAAGCCAGTGATTTGGCAGTCTAAGCGCGATCGCATTTTTCAGTTTCACCGCTAGTTTGGGAATTTTTTGAACGATGGCGCAGTTCGACATTCAAGCCCCGTTTGAGCCAGCAGGCGACCAGCCCAAGGCGATCCAACGGTGATGAGTAAATTGGTGGGTTGGGGTAAAACGCTGGCGAACAAAGCAGGTGAAACCACAGTTAGCGAAGCGGTAAAGGCTGTGGTTCCAATGGCGCTGAAAATTCTAGGAATTCCATTCTAGGAATCTTAGATGTTTCGAGCGATCGCCCGTGCGAGATGCACCAACAAAGCGATCGCAGGTAGTACAGTAGGGTGAACGCGATCGTCGTTGAAAGATACTGGCAGCAAGCTCATGACGATGAACTCTAAAGACCTGATCATTCACGAACTTCAACAGGCACCAGACTTTCTTGTGGAGGAAGTATTGGATTTCTTGCAATTCCTCAAGCGGAAACATTCAACAGAGCGGATAGAGATCACCGTTCTCAGCGAATCCTCTTTAAGCAAAGACTGGTTGAGCCAAGAGGAGGATGAGGCTTGGCAGGATTTGTAAAAGGTGATGTCGTGGTGGTTCCATTTCCTTTCTCAGATTTGAGTCAGGCAAAACGGCGACCCGCATTAGTGGTTGCAGTGCTATCTGGAGATGATCTGATTCTGTGTCAAATCACCAGTCAGCGAATTAGAGATTCCTATGCCGTTTCAATTACAGCCGAAGATTTTGACTCTGGAAGCTTAAATCAAGATAGTAACGTTAGACCAAACCGTTTATTTACGGCTGACCAGCAAATTATTGTTTCTACAGCAGGGCAACTCAAGCCCGAAAAGCTAGATAAGATTATTGCCAAATTGATAGAAATTTTGCAGTAGCCATTCTCAAAGCTGTCCATCAGCATCGGGTGCAACAATTTCGCCCTCTAGATTCAACAAACTTGACTCCTCTTTAGTCAGATCGGTCAATTCATTAAACTGCACGCCCATTTTGTCACAAGCCTGTTTCACAGCCTACTTGAAGTGATTCAAATCATCTCCATAGCCGCATAAGTCCGCAGCAGTTTCACTTCCTTACTTCGCATTAGCGCGGGTACAATCCACCAGTGCGGTGCCTTCCAGCGGTGTTTTGGCGAACAGTAGGATTTTTAGACGTTACGGACTATTGCTTCTGTTTTACTCAACTTTTGCTATGGAGCCGATCGCTTCAACAAACTAGAAAATCGCCTGAAGCCATTGCAACCCACATCCACTGCACCCCTGCTTTATTCAGAGCGTGAGATTGCCGTTGAATAACTGTTGCGATCGCGCCGATTCAGTTCTTGCCTGACGCGCGATCGCTCACAACCATTTTCTATGCCTTCTGTCTTTTCAAAGCGGCTTCTGCCTTACGTTTGCCTAGAACACCCAACCCCAAACCCAGTAACCACCCTGGTACTACTGCTGGAGCCGGAACGGCAGCAGCAATAGCCGTTGGGTCAGGCGAAAACTCAACATTGGATTGGGTATAACCAAATGGACCAGAACCAGCGCGGGGGAATCGATATTTGTACGTCTCAATTTCATCTTTCACATATGGCTTTCCGCTAAGGAGTTGACCTCGTTCGCGCTCGGAGCGGAAGTAAGTATATGCAGAGGTTCGACCCGAAGGTAAAACGGTAAAGTATGCGGCATCTACTGAAAGGCGAGTATTAGAAAAAACGATAGTTCCAGAGTTACTTCCTCTTTCCCCGTTCAAATTAAATACATCCCTGTAATCGCCGCTACTCAGAACCAGGCTCAACAACGAACCAGAGGCAGAGGCAGAGGTGGAGTCGTAGATGAGATTGGTGTCGTCATAGCTATAGGTAACGGTGAACGGATCGCCCGGAGTAAGCTCACCGGAAGCGATATCCCAGATGCCAGTGATGGTGCCGGTGATGGTTACGGCTTTGGCGGCGGTTGGAGAAAGGGCGCTGACGGTGACTGTGGCAGCAATCGTCGCTATAGAAAATGAAACTTGCTTGAGGTTGAAGAGGTTGAACATGAACTGAAGAACTCCAAATAAGGGTAAATGGTGAATGGTAGATTCCCTGGGTAGCAGTGAATTGTCAGGATAGCTTGATACCAATTTAATGTAAGGCTGAGTAGAAAGCTTCAAAAATAAAGTCATGTAAAGATAAGTAGACAGGCTCAATTAAAGTCAACGTAAGCAGTTGGGTTTCGACTACGCTCAACCCTCTTCTCTTCGGGTATTGAGCGTAGAGCGGAGCCGAAACGTATCTTACAAACAATTCCACCGACCTACTTATTGAACCTTCTGCTTCCATCTCACCAAATTACAGTGGCAGAAATGATGCGATTCCCTTCGGGAGTCCTTTGAATAGCTTCGCTAACATGAAACGAATCGTGCCTGATTAAGCACACTCAATCTGGGTTGATCGACCTACAGACCGAAACCCGAACTGGGTCATCAGGGATTCGGCGATCGCGATCGCAAACTGGGGAAATCGTTACACTGGAAAGGCATTTGGTTGATGGTCAAGCGAGTGATTTGGCAGCCTAAGCGCAATCGCATTTTTCAGTTTTACCGCTAGTTTGGGAATTTTTTGAACGATGGCGCAGTTCGACATTCAAGCCCCGTTTGAGCCAGCAGGCGACCAGCCCAAAGCGATCGCCCAAATTCTGGATTCTATCAATGCTGGCAATCGCTACACCACTTTGCTGGGCGCAACGGGAACGGGCAAAACCCATACAATGGCGCGGGTGATTGACACATTGGGTAGACCAACATTGGTTTTGGCGCACAATAAAACTCTGGCGGCGCAATTGTGTAATGAGTTGCGCGAGTTTTTTCCAGATAACGCGGTTGAATACTTCATCAGCTATTACGACTATTACCAGCCAGAGGCATACATTCCCGTTAGCGATACCTACATTGCCAAAACCTCCTCGATTAACGAAGAAATTGACATGTTGCGGCACTCGGCAACGCGATCGCTGTTTGAGCGACGAGACGTGATTGTAGTTGCCTCCATTAGCTGCATCTATGGTTTGGGCATTCCGTCGGAATATTTGAAAGCGGCAATTTCTCTGCGGGTTGGCGAAGAAGTTAACCTGCGCGGGGCGATTCGCGATTTGATTTCTGTGCAATACACTCGCAATGATTTGGAGCTAGGGCGCGGTCGCTTTCGGATTAAGGGCGATGTCCTGGAGATTGGTCCTGCTTACGAAGATCGGATTATCCGAGTGGAGTTCTTTGGCGACGAAATTGAAGCAATCCGCTACATCGATCCGGTGACGGGCACCACGTTACAAAGCATGGAAGGCGTGAACATTTACCCGGCTCGTCACTTTGTTACGCCAGAAGATCGACTGAAGGAAGCCTGCGATGATATTGAAAAAGAACTGCGCGATCGCCTGCTGTTTTTAGAAACCCACGGCAAGTTATTGGAAGCCCAACGACTCGAACAACGCACCCGCTATGATTTGGAAATTTTGCGAGAAGTGGGCTTTTGCAACGGGGTCGAAAACTATTCGCGGCACCTCGCCGGACGGCAAGCTGGAGAATCTCCCGAATGCCTGCTCGACTATTTTCCTAAAGATTGGCTGTTGGTGATTGATGAATCCCACGTCACCCTGCCCCAACTACGCGCCATGTACAACGGTGACCAATCCCGCAAAGGCGTACTGATTGAACACGGGTTTCGCTTGCCCAGTGCCGCCGATAATCGCCCGCTCAAAGCGGAAGAATTTTGGGAGAAGGTGAGCCAGTGTGTGTTCGTCTCTGCCACACCGGGCGATTGGGAACTAGAAATCTCCGAAGACCACATTGTCGATCAAATCATTCGTCCCACGGGTGTGCTTGACCCAGAAATTTTTGTGCGTCCGACTCAAGGACAGGTGGATGATCTGTTTGGCGAAATCCAGGAGCGGGTGCCCAAAGATGAGCGGGTGTTGGTGACGACGCTGACTAAGCGAATGGCGGAAGACCTGACGGAGTATTTTCAGGAGCGCGGTATTCGGGTGCGCTATTTGCATTCAGAAATCAATTCGATTGAGCGGATTGAAATTCTGCAAGGATTGCGGGAAGGGGATTTTGATGTGCTGATTGGGGTGAACCTGCTCAGGGAAGGGCTGGATTTGCCGGAGGTTTCCCTGGTGGCAATTCTGGATGCAGACAAGGAAGGCTATCTACGGGCAGAGCGATCGCTGATTCAAACCATCGGACGAGCGGCGCGTCATGTGGACGGCAAAGCGATTCTGTACGGCGACAACATGACTAAGAGCATGGAAAAGGCAATCTTTGAAACAGAACGCCGCCGTGCCATTCAGAACAAACATAACGAAGACAACGGCATTACGCCTTACTCCATCATCAAACGGCAAAACAATTCCATCCTCAAGTTTTTGGATGTCTCTCGCCGACTCAAAGCAAATGAACTGGAAGAAGTCTATGTTCACGCCAATGAGATTCCGATGGAAAATATTCCGGATATCATCGTGCAAATGGAAGCACAGATGAAGGAATCGGCGAAAAAGCTGGAGTTTGAAAAAGCCGCCGAATTTCGCGACAAAATTAAACATCTACGCGACAAGTTGCTGGGACGGAAGTAAGGGCTAATGTCAGCGGGCATAAAACCATAAAACTAGAAACCATTGGTATGATTAATAATCAAGCAAAACATAGACTAATATATACGGGCATCAACTTTTTGACCTCGTATGAAACTTTCAG
>ENA-ORBV01006044-ORBV01006044.1-microbial-mat-metagenome-genome-assembly--contig:-NODE-6044-length-21651-cov-6.012283_pt1 | contig 21651 bp, 11 predicted proteins | sample MGYA00237777_ERZ505514 | MGnify/ENA primary metagenome ERZ505514 (study PRJEB26160, sample SAMN06269048) | microbial mat metagenome | isolation source: Oligotrophic lake microbial mat | place... | reverse complement strand
ACTTCCTAATTAAGGTTCAGACACATTAACTTTAAGGGGACACTCTGCTACCTACTAGCCTTTAGAGCTACCTTTGCTTTATCAAGATAACACATGCGAAGATTCCGTGTTGACGATGACGATCATAGCCGCTGTTTCTCAGTTTGTTGTAGTCATCATAGCCACAAATGTTTCAAAATGCCACCAGCGTCCACAGCAACAACATGTGTGCCCAATCCCTACAAAAGGACAGCACAAAATGCTGCTAATATGGGTCGGCAAAGCCAGCAGCGAGTTTCGAATCAGCACAAGCGGAAACACAAACTCTGCAGCAACAACAACAAGAAGAAAGGCCGCCAAGGAGACCAGTTGACTCTGGAAGGAACTGTCGCTTTTCAATCAGAGCGTGACTGCATAATTTGCAAGGCAAAGAAAATAAGGGAGTATCTACATAGTTGTACAATTCCCAAAAGAGCACACCACGTTTTGTGTCCCTTGAATACCAAAACACATGGCCTTGGTCAATTGACAGAGCAATCAATCAATTCAATTGCAGACAACAAAAGATACAAATCGCTTACTGCTCCAATCCGCCCGGAAGAGCGTTTCAGCAGTGTTAACAACACCAGAGAGGCTGCCGCGACATTTTTTGAAGTAAGAACAAAAACAACAACAACAACAGCAGCAGCAGCAGCAGTGACAATGACAGAAGCACAGGAAGATTTGCTGTCACCTTTGGGACTGAGCGTTGCAGTGGGGAAACTAGTGGACGACAAGGAATTTCGACAAAAGCACAAGGCCAAAGGAGCTCCGCTTGCCATGCTGGCATTTGCAAGTGAGGTGTCAGAAAAGACAATTCGAAATAAAGACAAGAATGCCTTTTTCCAGCACTTCAACAATTCATTGGAAATTGTGGTACCTGCGTGTCACAATGATTTGAACCCCCATTGTCACTCTATCACCGGCCAGAAGCTTCTTTATGTTGACTGGGAGCGTACACATGGCATGCAGGTTCCATGTCCTGACGCCGCGTGTCAGGGAATGTTGAAGAGTGAACGTTCAAACTTTTCTAAGAACAAGACATTGTTTCCAATATATGGATTAGAAGGTTCTCCCCTTTGGTGCATTGTGATGGTAATGGTGTGTCCATGCTGTCGACGAAGTTATAAATCAAACGACGCAGACATCCTGATCAACATACCGGCCCACGCAGCTGACGCCTACCCCGTGGAAACAGTCTACGCGCAGTCAACCGCATGTCATTTGTCTCGACAAACTACTGAAGTATTTTCTTCTCTTATGGTTACTTATGGCAATGGAGAGATGTGCAGCAAGCTATTGTTTAATGCCTTGAATCGCGAATGCTTGCGCCGGCTTAAAGTTTACTACTCAGTCGCTCAAGAAAAGAAGGATACAAATGCAACAATTACCAATTACATTGAGAAGGATGGAGAACACATGCGACAATGGCCGCCACTTGGTGATTCTATTCGAGACATGTATGACACCGCGGCTTCAAGCAGGAAGAACCCATGGTTAATCAGTGATCATGACAGGCACACCAGGGAAATGCAGAGTGTGAAATGCGACTCCACATTCGCACAAGACCACACGTTCCAGGTCACAAAGAATTATCAGGGAAAGATTGGGGCAATGGCAGCGTGGGACGCCACGTCTGCCACCGGCGAGATAGCTTCAGCAGTGCTCGTTCCTACAACGAGAACAGAGCACTTTGCACATGCAGCACAGCAATTGCTGAAGAGACCACACTTTTGTCCCAGCGTTAAATGCAGTGATGCTTGGCCAAACAAGAAGGAGTGCTGGACTTCAGTGATCCCTGGCATCGAAGGCCGATTGGGCCTGATCCACTATCAGAAGCGCATCATTAGTACATTGAGAAAAAAGCATGTCGATTACAATGAAGCTGTCACTCACCTTTTGGCAGCAATGCATGAGCACTGTTCTGATGATTACGAGAAGCTCCTGACATCTCTGAAGAATGGAACGCTTTCTCGTGCTGGAAAGAAGTGCACCTCAGAAGAGATCTCTGATATGAAAAGAAGCAGCGTGTTTAGAGATCGATACGCCAAGTACTTGAGAAAGCGACTTCATAAACACGAGACGATCGTGCAAAATTTGGACGATTGGTTCTGTCGCTTCAAAGTAACATCATCCGACGATGTCAACCGTCCAGCTGGTGGACGTTTAGATCCAATTCGCATGGAGCCTCTGTTTACAGCAGACACCAAACCAGCAATAGAGAACTGCAAGGAAAAAGCACAGTGCTTATCTGACCCATTGCCCTTGGATAAAATGTATGACATGATCCTGCCAAATCCAAACTCAAGTCATCAGCTCACGGAGTGTCTTTCGCTCAGAGGGGAATCAAAGCTAGAGGCCTTTCATGACAGATTTGCCCACTTTGCCAATTGTGGAATGAGAGCTTCTCTTGCCGACAATCTTAACCTTGCAGGCACTGCTCGATATAATCTGTCAATCCGACACAAAAGATCCATGGTGTCAAACAGTCAGAACCCTAACGAGAATCCCCTGTCAAAGCCTGAATACCGCAAGAAGATTCCAGCCGGGTTTGATGCAATCGTCCCACACTTCAATCATTCCGAACTGTGGTATGTTAATAACTTGGCTTCTGCTGTTGGTTGTTGTGTTCCATTTCCATTTGCAGAGGTGTTGCCTGAAGACAATGGGGAACGCTTCTTCTCTGAGTACATATCCATTGTGATGCCATCATTAAAGGGAGTAAAATCAGGGGACCACGGTGAGTGTTTGTGTGCCCTTTGCCGCAAATCATCCACAAAAAACGTTATCTTTACCACAGCGATTACAACGCCAACAAAGGCAACATCAACAAGAAACACGACAACAAATTTGAAGACACCACCACCAACAGCAACGGCAGCTAAAAACAACTACAATAACAACGTCAACAGTCAAATCACTCGCAAACACACAAGCCTGCCGCATCGACCGCCAAATTTAATCGCCAACGGCGCACATTTCCATTCACTTGGCGCACCCATCGCTATCGCTCCACTCATACCAATGCAACACCAAATGCCATTTTGGTACAACTGCATTGCTCCCATGGGACCATGTTGTGCAAAGTGCGCCCAATGGCTAACAACAAGAGTAGGGAGGCCACCACACAATCCACTCTGCCCTAACCGACAACAAATAAACAGATGTTTACTCGCATTAGCCCCGCCGTTTATGCCATCATCATGGCCGGTGCAATTAGTTTAAAAGATTATAGTGATGGCTGTGTTAATGTTGAGTGTGTGCAGCAGAGAACAGAAGTAGCATGATGTCTCCTCGCGCATGCAAAGTAGCTATGTTAATCGGGCGGTTAGGGTGGAGACATGGGGCGCCCCTATTTCCTGCCTGTCCCTCTCTGATGAATAAGTAAACAAAGATTCCTGAAACAGTAGAGACATAACGGGCGTTCCCATGAGATCCTATGTAAAGCACTAGAAGGAATCGGGAATCAACCCTCTTTTCTTTTTCTTCCTCTTTTCCTCTCCCCCCCCCCGGTCGTCTGCCTGACCCCCCCAAAATGCTGTACGTGGGCATTGCGCTAAAGAAGGCAGTAATCTGATTGGTGGAGAAGCATCCGGTACTGATATGACACGCATTTGGACATAAGGCAAATAACCATTACTGACGTCATCATTAGCCTTAACCTCAAGATATTTCTCTTGAATTACAAACTCCGCGACATGTTAAAGTTGAATTCCATCGACAATGACATAAGTAGCCGTCAGTCATCATAGATAGATTGGTTGAAACAACATGCCACAGCCAGTGAATCCATGCGCTAGACCAGCGGCGACAGTGGCGACAGCCACTGCAGCAAGAGAGAGGGAAAATGGTGCTCCACAAGTTAATGTGGGCCCCCAAAGTCAGCGCCGTCTCACTCAAAAGGAACGAACACATCAACTACAAAGCCAAAGCCACAGGAGCAAGAAACAAAAGATTACTGGCCAACAAACCCTCTTTGGAGACCGGGCATTCGATTCATTGAAGGACTGTGAGGTTTGTAGAGCAAAGCAATACGGGAGATCAGTGCATCGAGCACACCACAAGCTGTGCAACAACAAAAGAGGAGGAGCAAAGGCAACATCCACATTGGCATTGGAACAAGAGGAAAAACGTTTGAGCGCTCTCTTTGCAGCTCCATTGAAAGAGTCAGAGAAGTGCAGTGGACGACACATGACACAAGAGGCAGTTCAAGCGTACTTTACACCGCGAGAACCCCCAGTAGTCACAACCAAAATTACTGCAACAACAACAACAACGTTTTCAATGGAGGCAACAAGTGTCAGTGCAGTTTTGACTCCTGAATGTCTTTGTGGCTCAGTGGCAAAAATGCTGAAGGATCCTAGCTACGCTGAGTTTCACAATGGTCGAGCGCCGGCTGCAATGTTAGCGTTCGCGAAAATTGTTGTTGAAGAAATCATCAATAAGAAAAAGATAGATATTTTCAGTCACTTTGAGGGGTTGACAATGACAGTGCCTTCATCCTCAGACCAACACGACAATCCCCACTACCACTCAATTGTTGGACAGAAGCTATTGAATGTCGATTGGAAAAGAATGCACGGGTTAGACATCACATGCCCAAGGTGTCAACGGTGTTGTTTGAAGAATGACAGAACGAATTATTCAAAGAATAAGATCTTGTTCCCTATCTTTGGATTGGATGGAGCACCACAATGGGCAATGGTGCAGTCGATGACTTGCTCTTGCTGCAACGCTAGAATTCCCGCAAACAGTGACGAGATACTGTGCAAGCTGCCAGCCTATGCTAGGAATACGTATCCAGTAGAATCCAAATATGCCCTGGAGAACAAGAACAGTCACCTTGCCAAATCTGTAACCAACGTGATGGATCTTCTCATGCCTACTTATGGCAATGGAGACTTGATCAGTCGACTGCTCTACAACGCAATAAACCGCTCGTACCTAGAACGAGTTGAAGCGTACTACTCTTTCCACAAGACTAGAAAAGAAGGGGCAGATCTGGCAGCATGCGTTGAAAAAGATGGGGGCTACATTAGGGCTTATCCTCCATTAGGTGATGGCATCAGAAGCACATATGACAGAGCTTCTTCCAATCAATTAACACCGTGGCAAATCAGTGACCATGACCGACATACAAGGGAAATTCAAGGGGTACGATGCGGGTTAATATTTGCCCAAGATCACACTCATGAAGTCACCAAAAACTATTTCCAAAAGAAGCAGCTGTCGGCTGTAGCGATGTGGGATGTATCGACTGAAACCGGAGAGATTGCTACTGCTGTATTGGTTCCTTCAACAAGAACCGAACACTTCTCCCATGCGGCAGCTGCTCTGACGCGAAGAGAAGCCTTCAAGCCGAAAGCAATGTACAGCGATACATGGCCATGCAAAAGCGACTTCTGGGCCCTCTTATTTAAGGCAACAATAGAAGGAAGATTGGGGTTATTTCATTACATTCAAAGACTTACCAAGACAATGAAAAAGAATCACATCGATCACTTACTTGCGGTTCATTTGCTTCTCAATTGCATATATCATTACAACGTGGAAGACCATGAAAATCTTTTACGCGCTCAAAGAAGGAACCCTGTCAACAAAGCATTCGGAGGAAGAGACACGCGAACTCCGAGGAACCAAGGCTTTCCGTCAAAGATATGACAAATGCTTGCGCAAGGAGATCCGTCCTCCCAATGTCATGTGCAGCATGCTTGATGATTGGTTTGATAGATTCAAATGCACAGCCAGTGAGGGTTCTCGTGCAGCAAGGGGAAGGCGGGATCCACGCACGGGCGACACTCTCTTTACCAGTGACACGAAAGATGCAATTCGGTTGGCAAAAGTAAATGCGAAGCACTTGCGAGACCCCCTACCTCTCGAACAGATGTATTTCGTAATACAACCCAATCCAAACGCCGAACATCAATTAAAGGAGTACCTGTCGCGCCGTGGGGAATCCTCACTGGAGTCATTTCACTTAATGTTGGCTCACTTTGGAAACTGTGGAATGAGAACAACCTTGGCTGACAATCTTAACCTCACTGGCACGGCAAGACACAATCTTACCATACGACACAAGCTGAGGCTGACATCTTTGACAGAGGGTTCTCGAAAAAAGATACCAGTAGCATTCGAAGGTGTCGTAAGTTTTTTCAATCATTCCGAGCTTGCATACATCAATGCGATTGCCACAGCCGCTGGGGCATCCCCACATAATGTCCCTTTCACACACGTTGAGCCACTGACACCTGACAATGGGGAGAGATTCTTTTCTGAGTACATAACATGGATGAATGAAACCAAGCCACGGTATGATTTACAAAGCCGTTGTGTTTGCAAAGTATGCAGCAACACCTTAGCATTGACGGCAGAACAAAGACCACAGCAACAACAACAACAACAAGACCCAAAGCCAACAAATGAGGCGACACAACAAACATTGTCTCCTGTGGTGCCTCCTCCGGAGGATGCAATCGCACCAACGGACCCATCGTCTCCAAAAATTAATTCAGCGACTGCCACAGTGCGCCAAGCCGCCAGTGCGCACCCAAAAGAGCAATTGGTGAGAATACAGCCACGACAAGAGCAGCAACATCAACATCAACAACAAGTGATGATTCCATCCAATCTCCACCAATCCGCACCACATCCTATGATGGGATATTACCAACCACCAATGCCACAACTATTTGCACCATGTCCGACATGGCTAGCACCTGCACACACCTTCACAATCCCCACACCGGCAACAGCTGTCTTTTGTTGTAGCAGGCATAGACAGTGGCATAATTCAGCCAATAGAAGAGGGCGACCGCCGCATGATGATCATTGTCACCCGCTGCTTCGGAGGAAGGGAGGAAAAGAAAAAAACCGACGTGATGCTACTTGCTGGGGACTAAGTTAGTTAAAACATGGATAAATTTTTCGATTAATGTTACTTTTGCTACTAATTTAGTCGCAAAACAGAGGGGAAACAGCCAAAAGATTTATGAAATTTCCAAATGACTGCCTAGACCCCTTAATTTCATAAATAAGCACCTCAAGGGTCATTGCTTAACACGATCAACTGACTGGAACTAGGAATCCAGCAGAGAGCATTTCTTCTTTTTTCTTCTTTTCTTCCCCCCCCGGGCGGCCTATTCCCCCCATAAAATCAGTCGTAGTGCACCGGTAGTGTCAGGCGCACCAGTCAGGCAGACTGCGACCAGCACTACCAGGTACTAGCTAGTAGCTAGAGTAGGAGGAAGGCTGAAGCCCAACTACAGAGAAACAGTGTTAGCCAACTTGGAGAATGAGTCCCATCTGTAACTGGAAGCCACTGCTGTGGTTAGCCCCCAACATTTTTGAGAACTGTCTCACTGGCACCTTTCCATATGTAAGCACTGTCTCACTGGCACCTTTTCTCATGTGAGCACTGTCTCACTGGCACCTTCATTTGAATCAACACTGTCGCAGGGGCACCTCCCCTTGTGTGACACACATGCACACAACCACATCATTTTTAGTCACTTTTGTCAATGAAATTTGGACAGACCCCACTTGACCAGTTGGGGGCAAATGTGTCTTGTGGGAATGTCTCAAAACAAATGGACATCAACATTGACTCATTCTCATTGTGGCATGTGAAATTCTGCATCCAATCCTTGTCCGCCTTGTCATGTTTGAGTGCAAGCATGTGATTGTCAGTTGCACATTTCAAAATGAACAACTCTCTGCACTTTATGAAAATGAACACTTCAGTGCAACAAAACACCAGTGATTGTGATTTCAAAGTGCATCGCACACAAGTTTCAATGAGCGTTCCGCGCAATGCCTAGAAGGACAGTCACAGAGCGTCCTCACAGGGGACTCATGCATCCGGGACTCATTCGTGGACTAGCATGTGCTAGCCCAGTTGCTCACAGCAGCTAGTAAAGAAGGTTGCTCAGGAGAGTGACGAACCATTGTCACTGGATGAATGCCCATGATGTGACATGACGGCTGCACACATCTGACCGTTGCATGCAACTAGAAGACGTTTTGTTCTGTTTGGCACAACACAAGCTATCATTGCAATGAAGGTCACAACAAGTCTACAACTGGCACGCTGATTCTTCATGCAGAAGCATCGTTCAGCTCAGCAGAGAGAGGATTGTGTTGAGGGATCTTGACCCGAACGTCTCTCAAATGTCACATTCAGTTTTGGTTCATTCTCAGGCTAAGCATGTAATTTTCATTTACAAACAACCAAAAGGTCTGTAGCTTTTAGCGCAGTGCATCCAAAGCAGAAACATCATTCTTGAAATGTGCTTGTTGATCACCAACAACTCGTCACAAAAGAGTCCAATTGTCAGCAATAAATTTTGTGTTGGGGTAAAGTTTCCAACTACAATGTTTCACCAGAGCAATTGTCTGTGCATGTCACAAACAAGAAACACATGAGAAATCATTTTGAGGTGCACTTTGATCACATTGACCAGGCCCTGATGAAAGCAACTTCACTTTTCTGACAATTTGCTACCACCATTTGTAGAGATGTGCACTTTGCATCTTCTCCGAAGGCCCAAATTGCTGCTTTCTTTGCCAGGGTCACCGGGCATGTAGATGTGACACCACGATTGGCACCAATGAACATGCGGAATGCCACACAATGTTGCACGCCACAAGTCGCGCATGGCTTTGCCTTCGCTGCAACAGAAACTGCATGTCTGCCCAATTTGTATCTGAAAGACTTGAATCACCAGTGTGACTCCAATTGAATCATGGGTAAAATAAACTGTCTGTCATCTCAATGTTGTCCACTTTCTAATCATTGTGGCAAAAGCCCACTTTCTTGCTTCAGGAGAGAATGACAAGACTGCATGAGATCAATGTGTTTTTTACCATTGGGGCATCATGCATGTCTCCAGAACAATTGGTTGGTGATGACAACCACATGCAATTGTTTGCAACTTTTGCTTTGGCTGTTCAAGTGAATGACATTGGGCATCAATGGAGTTGTGATTGTCATTGTCCTGCAAATGTGCAAATGTCAAAAAAGCAAAGCATGTGTGAATGTGAAACATCAAGTGGGGACATCTGTTTAAAATGTTGGCTCTGCAGGAGACAACTTGAACACAAACCTTAGCACCGGTGACAAAAGCAACGACCCAATTGTTTGCTGCACAATGTCGACTCTGTGCCAATGTGTTTGAAAAAAAACTACTAAAAAGCATGCAAGGACAATGACAATCAAATTAAAATGTCAATCTTTTAGTTTGTGTTTTGTCTCACACAATCAATTCATTTGCTTGCAATCATCACTTTTCAATGCCTCTTCACATGCCTCTGTTGTTGTTCTGGCGTGAAACAGGATGTCTTGGCAGCCAGAAACACACAAATTCATCCGATTGTGATCTCACAAAAAAACACCTTGATGCATCACTGATTGTGAAACAAAATTTCTGTGCTGCGATTAACTGGTCAGTGCCAACATGGGCTAGACAGCATCATGCATTTGACTCCGCAGGCTATGCCATTCAACTGCCCAAGTCAGTTCCTCCCTAGCTGCTAGTTTTCTAGGGGATCCTACTAGCAAAAGCACTTGTGCTTAAAGTGGGCATTCTGCTACCACATGCCTAGCTAGTTTAGCTAGCTAGTAGTCAGCTACTAGTAGCTAGCTGGCTGTTGCCACTTAATGCATCTGGGGCTAAAAGATAGTCACCTCAAATGAACACCAAGGCTTGTGGAGGGGCGCTATTTGAATTCCTACTCTCTCGAAATTTTCACTTTCCAATCAAAAGATGCGCTCCCAACCTCTTTCAATCGCACAGTTGAAGTGATGAAACTAGCTCCGGTGTTGAACCCATGACCATTGCTTGTCAGAACTGATATCAGATCATAAAAATAACACTCCAAGAAATATGGATCTCACCCAGTCTTCGCCCCGATTTGGGTCAGGAGCAGACATCGTCAATACATTGCTTCTATTCAAATCCATCAAGGCAAAGCAGGAACATGTTTGTACCTACAAAGGCTCTGGAGCATGCAGCTGTGGCAACGATGCGCATCTCAAATACTGTGGGAGCTGTGGATCCGCTAGCTATGGAACAAAGGAGTGCCAGAAGAGCGATTGGCCGTCACACAAACGCATTTGCAAGCTCCTTTGCCCTTACAAGCTGTACATTTCACAGCTACCATCGGCCATGCTAAAAGCAGCATTGGCTCGCTTGACTCTTTATGTGCCTCCTGTTCATGACGAGTACATGCGGCGATCATTTGGTGGGTCGCCGAATGATTCCTTTTTGGTGGTAACTCATATAATGGAGGCACGCAATTTAGTACTCCGTCGTAGCCTAAACAACGTGAAGGACGTGTTTGGCTCTGATGTAAATGATCAACAACAGCTACTTTGGCGTTGGCAGGAGCTTAGTCCCAGGCTCGTCGAGTTTTTGAATGGGGAGCCTGCACCAGGCACTGTGTTTCGTGAAAAACAGTACGTGCCCTTCCGACCTCGGGGACCCCAGCAGTTTCGCAACACGCCTCTTCCCTTAGAGGGTATGGTAAAGAACGGCACTACCATTGTGGACATCGGTTTTGTCGATTTTGGCATTGTCTTCGACTGCCTCAGTAGTGTGAGCCCTCAGGGGCAACCCATCACCATCGTTGGGGTCGACGCAGAGCCTTTCTGCGTCGCGAAGGCCATGGTTATGTACGCAATGGCAAAGGATCCATCAAACAATCCTCGGTCCATTGTAGAAGTATGGTTGAGCTCGTTATGGAGCGCTGCGACGTCAAAAGCCTTTTCTGGTGCCGTCAAAAAAGTGCTGCGGGAAACGGCCGTCGATCTTGACAGGAAAGTAATGAAGATTCTGCTCTTCTGGAAGAATCATCCTAGGATTTCGCGAGCTAAAGCGGAAAGGTTTCAGATTGGCATGGCGTTGGAGGGGACAGACATTCGGTTTTGTACTCGAGCATGTGGCCTTGCGAAAGAACGCGATCGCACAGATTATGTCCGCTACCATTTCACAAAAGCGATCTACGAAGACGAGTCGACCAATATTGGGAGCCCTGTCCTGTGTACAGTTGATGAGTCCATCGGCATAGCGCAAATCTGCGAGAATGCATTTGAGGCAGTCCCATTTCATGTCTTTTCTTGGCTCGACGCTGACATTGAAGAGGACCGTTCATTGATGGAACGGGTTCAATACTACTTTGAATCACAAATAAGGCAATATATGACACTTGTGCAAGCCGACGTGATACAATTCGTCCCCAAGCTCGGCACGCTTGCCCCAGAAAACGTTGCTTTGCTACAAGAGCTGGCAGAACTGAAGCCCTTTTTGGTGTCCTGGAGCAATGTCATAGACTATATGCCCCCGGATCATTTCCATTCCATGGCGCGAACTATATCGTGTGAAGATACCATGCATTACTTTCATTCCATCAACTGGGGCACCCGCACCTATGGAGTGGACATTTACGACATCTACCAAGACAGCAGAATGAACATCTTCTCCGCGGGAGTTGCGTTTTGGGAACAAAGTCGTGTGATGCTCAGCAGCAACTTTGAGCCACAAGGTCCGTTCCATTTTCGCAATGTGTGCTCTCCGGTGCTAGCACGTCAGTTTATCAACGCTTTCCTGCGATATTTCTTTGAGGGGCAGGATGTGAATTGTGGTGGCTTCTTCGATGGCGGTTCCCCCCTTGGATTGCCAAATCCTCTTGGACGAAACGACGCCACAGCCTTTTTGGCATTTGCATACAAAGAGTCTGGAATTTGTTTCCCCCGCAACTCCTACGACTTCACCACAGATACCTGATGCTCATTTACTGAGTAACAAGTACCACCAGTACTCTAGATAAGTAGCTCCCGCTACAAAAACTACTAGTAGCACTGTAGCTATTAGAGTAGACATGACATTTTGGAACGCGTTGTTTTGGAAAATTTGAAGCTCATCACCTAATAGTCCAATAGCAAATATTATTGGCATAGTAGATGAGGCCTGACTAGTACCACTGATTGAAAAAAGTAGGTTGTCATGAGAAGGTGGGCAATCGCTTGGTATGACGTTGAAGGGTGCTTCTTAGAATCCCAAAATGATATGGGGGAAGGATACCAGTACTGTCCTCTTCGCCCTTTCTATTCAAGCTGGCGATACCAGCCACTTTCAACACAGGAAAATTCTTGGATGCTGGAGTGACATCCTTCATGGTCTTGCTAATTTACCGCTAAGCTTGCCTGCTGGACGTCGGTGCCGAGGTATGTTTCCGCCATGCCTTTTTTGTTTTGTCTTTTTGGATTTGGATTTCTTTTGTTTGTTCACATTTCTGAATTTTGGATTCAATTCTTCAATTACATTACGCAACCCAAGCCGGGCCTTGCCCCATCCTGGACCTTGGAGACATGGACAAAATTGATGACAGTGTGGATGTCATCCTGGCCGCCATTTTCTTGTTTGAATTTCAATATTTGATGGACCTTTATCATTTTGAAAAAAGGCAAGAGTGGACCCAACCATGGAAGATGCAGCAGCGGTGGACCCTCCCATGTCAGACCTTCGGTGCCAAAATCTTGAGAGGCCCAACCAGCGCTGATTTATATTTTCATTTTTATATTTCAGATCTCAATTTTGATTTGCGGAATTAATTTATCAATGGCCGGCAACCCTCCTGCTGAACCTCCAGCCCTGAACGTCCTGTCAATCCCATGCTCTTGCATAGGTTGACACGGTTTCTTCATTCATTTGACAATATCCCGACTGTGACACAGAATCCGCAATCTGCAAAATTGGAATCATGATTGACTTTGGCCCCCCAGTTCCTGCGTCCACGAATGATTCAGTGAATGCTATGATACACAACAATCCACAGCTTCTTGGAAGGCTACAGCAAGGCAGTGCTGGTGTCATTTTTTATTGCGAATTGGAATGGATCGTAACAATCAATTCGATAGGGGACCGCTGCACAACGGACGACCCCCGGAGTGTTCTACACATGTTGTACCTAACAAGCCTTAGCTACCGCACCATATCGAATCTTGACAACAGTGAGTAGTAAATTTTGAACTGAATACATATTCTCAGGACAGCTAGCTACTCGATCGACGACGACAATAACTACTCGACAAGAACCTAAATTAATTTGTTCAAATCAATTTAGCTAGCTAGACAATCACAAGAACCTACTAAATTAACACGATAATTAACCCCACTACACGACAACTAACTGAAGGTTGTACAATGTACTAACTACTATCTGTAGAATCGGTCTGGAATTAACAGAATGGATTCGGATTGTTTTGGCTAGTAGCTAGCTAGCTAGCTACTAGCTACTTTACTGTTAGTACACAGCGGCAAGGGAATTTACTAGTATTGAAGAGCAGCCACTTTTTTGCCCTAAATATTTCGTAAACGTTGCCCGGGTGGTTCAATATTTGAAACCGGCCCATCATAGTCGCTATAATCGTATGAGGGCCGATCATAGCAGGTATGATCGGGTTATAAGCATTCAATAGTGATTCAATTGATTCTTGTTTGTTATTTGTTATTTGGTATGGAGACCGTGTGGCTCGATTGGCTGATGAAGTACTCACGTTCGCACAGTACTAATAATGGAGTACTAGTACTAGTATTAGATAATGGTACAGGAGTACCAGTACGATGTACTGTACGACGTAGTCTTCCACAAAAATAATTCTTGTAAATGAAGTTTCGGAGCTTCCCTTCCACCTCATCATTCATAGTAACCAACTGTTTCGCCAGACATTTTGAATTTTACGGAAGGTGCCAGAAAGACAAACAACACACAACGTGAGCCCACACTCAGCATAGCGACAGCTACAAAATAATTATTAGATAGCTAACCAGCATCGAGGCCAAACAAAGAAGCGTAATAGCCACAGCAAGCAATAGGATTTGATTGTTGGGTCTGGCACTATAACTTCAGTTGCAAGCGGGCTTGATATCACGAAAGACTGCAGAAACACACGGGCTTGATATAGCACAAACAACTGTTTCATATTCCGAATCGAAAAAACCGAATAATGACCTGTGGCAAAGCACAACGATTTCTTGTTGTCTGCTTGCTATCTTTGGCCTTGGTGGCTGCTCAAAATATCTTTGAGCATTCTTCGCTTGGATTTGAATTAGAGCAACTGCTCCAACCAAACGCAACGGATGAAGTTATATCCATATCCGAACAGTTAGGGGGTGATGATCAGGGGCCAAGCAGCAACAACAACACGGATGAAGCATCAGCAGCAGAAGGGGACGAGGGGGCTACTGCTATGACGAATGAGACCATGGCAGAAGGAGACGAGAACGACGAGGGGCCTACAGATATGGATGAAGAGGAAATTCCAATGGATTTGGCGACAAATGCTACAGGCATGGCCACTGGCGATGCCAATGAGACGGCCACGATGGAAGAGCCTGGTGATGGAGATCTCGATGAGGAAGTAGAGGGTTTGCTGAATGGAATTAACAACACGAGCTTGCCAGAGAGTGGTGCTGCTGCCGGCGGAAATGAGACCGATTTGATTCCATTGGAACCACCGGGCGAACAAGATGAAAATGATGAAGAGGACGAAGAAGGCGACACGGGCAGTGTATTCCCAGGAGGGAATGAGACTGGCGGCGATGAACCATTGAATGCAACCAACATGGAAGTACCGGACGAAGGAGGAAACATGATTGGCGATGGGTCTGGTGGAGAGGAACCACCAGAAATGGATAGTGACAACATGATGGATAATTCGACAGATCCAAATACAGCGGGACCAAATGGTGATTCTCTCTTGCCTGTCGCTGGTGACAATACTACCAATGGCAATGTGACTGGACCACCGCCTGTTGAAGGCCGAACAGTTACCGTCACGGCAGGCACGGTTGTCAAATTTGACTCGCTAAATGGATCACCTTCGGAATCAGATCTGGACACAATGACGGAAGCCTATAAGGCATTTTTGATCCCCTTGGCAGAGACAAGTCCCACAAGTCGCAAGTTGTTGCGTGCCTCCGTCAGAAGACTGGCCGAAATCAATCCCGATAGTATCGAGATATATGATGTGGAAAATGTAACCTGCTCAGCACAGGCAAGTTCTCGGCTTCTCCAAAACACTGACGCCACAACGACAGCCGATGACAACAGCACCACAACAGCAACTCCTGCATCCAATAGCGAGGGAGCTGTATCCGAAAACCCGCCATCGAATGGAACTGCCCCTGATGGAGATACCTGTTGGAAGTTATCCTTTCAGTACGAATTGACTTTGGATGAGTCCGAGGATCCAGAAGTTGTTCAACAACAGTGGGAAAGTGCGACTCGGGAGGCCATTGATGATGGGAAACTCCAAGAGGCGGTGGCCGAAATTGACCCCGAGGCCGGCATTAGCATTGAAGGATCGACAGAACCGGCGCCTCTTCCTTCTCCCCCATCCTCCACCTTGGCGCCAACGACGGATGGAACACCCAGTAACAACGGAACAATTACAGAAATACCCCCAGCGGAGCAACCGCCTGGCAATGAAGTGGAAGATCCAAATAGCACAACAAAAGATAGTGATGGCGGGGACGGCGACGACGGCCCCAATGTTTTGGCCATTGTCCTTGGAGTCATATTCGGTTTCCTGGCCTGTGTTGGAATTGCTCTTCTGGTTGTGTTTGGTGTTATGCGCAAGCCCGCGGCTGCCGCTGAGGAAAAGCAGGTAGATGACCCAGCCGAAGATGGCGACGAAGAGAAAGCAGTAGTGGAGGAAGAACACGCGCCAGCTGGAGATGGCGACGCGGTGAACAGCACATTTGACCAATCAGTGGAGGACCACGACGAGGGAAATGGCAACGAAAACGCTGCAATGCCTCCTGTGACTCCAGAGGGAGATGAAGAATCTAACGCAGGTAATCTTGAAGTTGATTTCGACGACGAAGGGGAGGCCAAAGTCGAGGCCGAGCAAGTACAAGTGGAAGAGGATGACCTTGATTAGAGTTACCTAACTATCTAGTTCAGCTGCAAACAATACATCAGGTGGACAGCCCTTTCTTGCGTGCTATTTGTGGGACGTTTCCTTCAATCGTAACCTCTTGACCTTTGCAGCACTCGACCATGAGGACGACGGCCATTGCTAATCATACGTTTGTCCTATTAAAATGGAACGCAGTAGCTACTGTAAGCTTATTAAAATGAGATACTGTAAATGCCTTGCAGCAACGAGTTAAATGTGTTGGCTGCATGGCGTGTGTGTGTGCAGCTGGTCTAATTAAATATGGTGACGCTGCGCTTGCTTAGTATGCCAGAGTCCCGCTATGTCCAACCATGGCCGTTTTATTTGGCGCTCATAGACTTGTGATGGAAATTGGGCATCTGTGCGTTCCGATTCAGCACGCCGCTCGTGACTGAAGCCGAACTGCACGACTGCTTAGTTCGGATTCACATGATGTGCAAACGATTCATTCGATTCGCGCATGTCATCTATCACGGAGAGAAAGATACTTAACTACTACTGTACTTAACTAGCTAGCTAGTAGCTAGTAGCTAGCTAGTAGTATCGTAGAAGTTGAATGAATCAAAGCGGCTTCTAAAACAAACCCAGCAACAAGCAGATCTCATCGTGATAACATTGTATTCATGCCACGGTCGAGCTTTTACACGGCATGAACATTTCAAGCTGTGAAATTTAGGAGAGTGGGTCTTCAGCCACAGGAAAAGAACGCTTTCAGAACTTTTCAAATCAAGTTCAATGGCATCACTCAGCATGAAAATAATGGAAGAAAAGGCCCAAGAATGTGAACATCTCTTTGACGGCAAAGAGCGAAAGAGGCTACAGCTTCTTCGCGCCTATCTATTTAGAGAAGAGGCTGACAACGGTGGAAACGGACACACAGAAAGCGACGTCGACAGGAACGATCGCGACATGGCCCATCAAGTGGACCAGGTGCTGCTACCGGGAAAGTACACCAAAATATTGCCAAGGCAAGGAAAGGAGAATTAAGTGAACAGAAAATGGAACGAACGGAAGAGCTGATGGATGAACTTGTCAAAGAACATGAAACGCTCTTCGTGGGAGGCCCGTATTCTCAATTGTTACAACATGCAAACCAAAAGGCGAGACAACAACCAGAGCAAGTTGAACGCAGACGAGAAAAACAACTTCGCAAACAAGAAGAGAAAAGAAGAGAACAAGAAGAGAAACGTAAACAACAAGAAGAGAGAGAAAAGGAACGGCTTCAGGCGCTACGGGAAGAACAAGAAGAAGAACAGGCGATCTGTAAAGCTCAAGAGGAAGAAGATATACGACAGCGCGAGATCGAAGCAAGGCGTACTTTGCAGCACCGATGCGCCGGCCATCCTGGTGTCAAGAACCTTTGGCTGTCAACTATAAACTATAAAGATTTCGGAGCACGCACTCTTTCGATGGAACGACCGCGGTCTATCATCCACCCCCCTTTCCGAATTTTTGAAGAAGATTGATGAAGGAAGAATCATGTACCGACTGCAACCAAATGATGATCAAATGTGGGAAGTGCAAGTATCGTTGCCGGGGCACGAAGAAAAGATCGCTTTTATTTTGAACAAGACTAAATCAACCCTGACAACTGTGCTTCGAGATGACACAGAACACAACTGCAAGGAAAGCGATCGCCAGCATGCTCCTGCGGGAAGAATTGTAGCGGAGACACACATGCTTGATGAAGAATGAGAGCACTTGACGTTTTGCTAGTGCATTTATTAAATGTCAACATCGTTCTGTTCGACGTTGATTGTTCGGATCTATCTGATGTCATGCTGCGACATTTCAACACGAACGAACGCGGTGGGGTTCAACAGGATTGATCAAAAGGAAGAAAGCAGTGCTCCTGCTAACAACAGAAGACGTGTTTACGCACGCCGCTGCAGAAAGTAAATGGTCCCACTGATATTATTGTCTAGTTGTTGATTGAACAGTATAAAACTTTATATTTACACACGATTATTTTGCCCTGTTGTCACCGAATGCAGTTGACCCTCCCTGTGACTTTCAGAAATGCCCCGTCATCATGGATCTGCCCCTGCGTCTGAGTCAGACCCCCTGACAGGGGTAGCGCAATTGCAGTCACAATTACATTGGATATCTTGGCAGTCAACAGAAAGAATCCTCACAATATCATTATCACCATCCGCCGGTAGCAAGGCGCAGACCCGGGTTGGCACAAATCCCGTTAAATGGTTGCCGCCAAGCCGCAATTGCTGCAACGATTTTGCGTTGCCCAAGGCGGCAGGAATTGTTCCAGCAAGTTCATTAGAATGCAGATTCAGTTGCATCAGCTTTTGTAGAGATCCCAGCTCTCGAGGAATCGTTCCAGTCAACTGGTTTCGATCAAGCCATAGGCGCTGAAGATCCTGAAGAAAAGCTAGCTCAGAAGGAAGTGAAGAGCTCAGTTGGTTCTCGCAGAGAAACAAGTCTTCAACCTCGATCATGTTTCCCATCTCAGGAGGAATGGGCCCGGTCAAACCATTGTCAAAGAGATACAATTGTTTTAGACTTGTGAGGTTGGCAAATACGACACCAGGAATGGTCCCATTGAAGCCATTGTTTTGAAGGCGAAGCTCTTCCAGGTTGGAAAGATACCCAAAGTCCAACGGGATTGATCCAGTGAAGCGGTTGCCCGAAAGATCAAGCTGTTGCAAGTTCGTCAGCTTGCCGACCCCTTTACCAGTTATTGGACCTGACAGACCAGTCTTGGAAAAGTCCAAACGTTGCAGATTTGTCATTTTGCCGAGATATTGACTCGGGATTGTGGAAACCAACTCGTTGTTGGCCATGCTCAAGTGTTTCAGGTGCGTCAACAGGAATAGCTCTTCTGGCAGGGAACCCTGTAAGTTATTGTCATCGAGAATTAACGAATCGATGAGCCCACCGGCGACAGCACAGGGTGCAGGAGCTGTCCGGCCATAGGACCGGGAATAGAACCACTGGCATTCATCTGAACCATATGTGAGAATGCGGTCTTTAGATCTCCAATCTGGCCCATTCGTTGCATAGTAGAGGGTAGCAAGCGCGAATCGCTGCATCTTCCTATCCTCCGAATATAGATCAAAGGATGGATCTTCAATCAGCCAAGAGTACGCCTTGTGTTGAGGTGATTTGGGATCCTGTAGTGACTCGTGGGTCTGATTCGGAAACATACCCATGTTGTACAAACTCGGAAAAAATGGTTGAAACTCAGGCTCGTTATTTGGCTCTCTGGAGCCGACAGTTAATGCCAACACAATGCTCAGAAGTATGAGAATAATAATCAACATCGCCAAGATCACCCAAAACAAGCGCTTCACTCCAAGCCACTCTTTTTTGAGCAACTGGTCCCTCCATTCGCTGCGTTGCTGGTGGGAGTTTACTCGCTGCCAAGCTGTCATTCGCTCTTTTCGTTGATAGAATGCCTCTACTTCCTGGCCTTCGCCCGCTTCACCTTCCTCTAAATCCACGTCCTCCAAATATACCCCCTCGGCGCTCTCAGGACTTCGATCCACATAGCGTACATTAGACTCATGTTCTTGTTCAGTCCCACCACTTCTTCCTGCAGGCTCTTGATCTTGATTCTCTCTGCTCTCGTTGTTTCTGCAATTCGCCTTCTTGATGACCCCTCCCAGACCCCTAGCACCCTCATCTTCAGCACTGCCTTCCTCAGATTTTGTACCATGAACACCAGCTCCCCCTTCGGACGCTCGCCGTTCTGTTTTCTTTTCAAATTCAATGTGCATGGGCATATCATCCTTTTCTTCCACGACATTCTGCTGCTGAGGTTGTTGTTGGGGCTTGCTGGTGGCCGGCTCGGCTTGATTGACCCCAAAGAACTCATTCACCAAATTGAATAATCCCAATCCATCCTCGTTGACGGATGAGGAACCCCGTTCCTTGCTGGGTGTCGTCGTCGGCTCATCCTCATCTGCTTCTGTTACATTGGGAAGTGTTGCAATGGTTGACAATGGTTCTTCTCTGTCACCACCACGAGACGATGTTTCCTCCGTTATGATGGGCATTCGAACCCGATTCGAATTGGTCGTGTACGACACGGATACGGATACAGATTCGGACGCAGAATCGGAATCTGGCTCTTTATTCGAATCATTTGGAGCGGGCTTGATTCCACCAGCATATTTCCCCTGTAAGTATCCCTCACAACCTCCAATCACGGCTTCCATCAAGTCGTCCATGACATCTTCCATAAATCCGATGTCACCTGTACTGACTTGGTCCGCTATATTGTTCATGTTACCACCAAATTCCGAAGATGTCTGGGTTCTGAAATTGCTCGAACGTGCATTTACTTCCAGGCCCATGGGGGGTCGTTCGTTCGAAGCACAAACACGATCTGTCGCATCCAAAAAATTGGAGTAATGCTGTTCCATCAGACTACTACTTGTTTTTGATTTCAAAGTAATGCGTTCAAGTTCCTTTTGCAATAGCATTTCGGACACTCGGAGCTGATCAAGTTCTTCCTTGATACTATCTGTGTCATCCTCATCGCCTAGAACATTTTTAAAGATACCCGAATGACTCGTGGTAGTGTCGGGAGTCCTGTTTCCACCTAAACGGATCGTGTCGCCTATTGCAGTAGGAGTGAATGTCCGATTCGCAACAGAACCAGACGCAGTAGCGACAGGAGACGAGCTACCACTGGTCGCTGGGCTAGGAGTCACTGGAGCTGGAGTTGCTGTGGTTACAGCAGTAGGATCGACGCCATTTCCATTGGATACTATACTAAAACCAGTCAAAGAACGAACAGAAGCAGAAGCGTTCAACTCATCCGAAGGAGCTACGCTGGAGGCACTTCGAAAGGTAGAGGCTGGTGGACGCTGTTGCCTTGCTGGTGTTACTGTTACTGTGCCTTCATCATAGGGTTGCATCAAGGGATCTTCGTGAAAGGCCTGCAAGTTTAACGATTGTTGCCCCAGCGCCGTGTTGAGAGCTCGAATTGCCGATTCATTGTCGTCGTCATCCCTTTCCTCGGGCGTCATCATCTTGTTGTCTTGTTCAGACGATGAATTGATGTGGGCATTGATGATGCACTGCTTCTTGCTGTAAACTGTTGATTGTCTCAGAGACAGACGGCACCTTTGGAACGAACGGAACTGCAAATCTGCTAGACAATTAGCTAATGGCTAGAAGCTAGTGACAGACAGCACCTCTCGATCGGATAGCTACCAGCTCGCACCGACAAGTCACTGTGCCGACTCATAATAGATTGGATTGAGTCGAGTCCATCCGTTCACCAATCTGCTAAGTGTCCACTGTGGTCGACGATCAACTGCAGAAATTAAGCCTACCATTCAAGTGACCCCATCAAGTCAAAATGTGAGGCTTGCGAAAATTGACGAAACCAATAAATTCATGCGAAAAATCTTGTGACCCATGTAAATTTGTTCACGAGTGTTAGTGATTTAACGGCAACGGACAAAAAGGAGGTCGCCATGCTGGTGCTGGGACTGGTACTCTTTGCTAGTGACTCGAGCGGCTGGAAGCCCATTTGATCACACGTTACGCGTACTTGTTTTATGTGCAAGACTTCATAAGGTTAAAGCTACTGTATCTTTTGTTCGTCCGTCTGCGTTCATAAACTGAACGCTGAGCTACAATTGCTGTCTCTTATACACATCTGACGCTGCCGACGAATAGAGAGGTGTAGATCTCGGTGGTCGCCG
>ENA-ORBV01006043-ORBV01006043.1-microbial-mat-metagenome-genome-assembly--contig:-NODE-6043-length-21654-cov-6.421931_pt1 | contig 21654 bp, 19 predicted proteins | sample MGYA00237777_ERZ505514 | MGnify/ENA primary metagenome ERZ505514 (study PRJEB26160, sample SAMN06269048) | microbial mat metagenome | isolation source: Oligotrophic lake microbial mat | place... | reverse complement strand
GGCCTTTGTTCTGCATCAGGTCGGAAAGATGCATCGTCTTACCGCCTTCACCGGCGCAGGCGTCCCACCAAGTTTCACCGGGCTGCGGGGCACAGGCGTGGCCGACGAGCTGTGAGGCGAGATCTTGGATTTCGAATTCACCGGCTTGAAATGCATCGGTGCGGTAGAGGTCGGTGATGCCGGAGTAGCGGAAGGCGGAAAGTGGAGAGCTGAGCGTTGAGAGCTGAGAGCCAGCAGGAGGCAGACACTGGGTAAGGTTGGTGGTTACTTTGGCTTCGAGACCCTGCTTGGTTCGGATCCAGAGGGTGGGATCGCGTTGGAGCTGGCGAAGCCAGTCGGCGGGGACGGTCGTCATTTCGCTCTTCACCCAGTCGGGTACGGCGCGGGCGGCGAGGGCTTCGGCCTTGAGGCTGAGGGGATTTTTTTCGAAACGTTCGCGCAAAACCAAGGCAGCTCCGAGTTGCTTTTGGAGCGACTCTTTCGGATCGAGCCAGCGCCACCAACGGAAGTAAGCGAAAACGGCGCGGCTGATTTCCCGGCGCTCCATGGGCGCGGTGTAATGGCGGTTTTGCGTCAGCGATTCGCGCAAAGCCTGATCTGCGGGCGTGCCGGTTTGAACCAGTTTCAGAATGCGGGCGGCGTTGTTGATGAATTTGGTCTCGGACATGATCAGCTGCGTTTCGCCCAGCGGCGGGTTTCCTTGATTTCAAAGGGACGGGGTTCGACGAGCACGCCGGCACAGGCGGGATGGTTGCGGAGCTCTTGGAATTTCGTGCCAGTTACCCGCCACTTCAACGCGAACGAAGTCTCGGCGATCGGGGCGACGCGATTTTCGAAGACGAAGGCGAACTCCACCTTGGTGTCGCCGTTGGAGGCATCAATCGCCGTGCGGAGCTTGTGCAGAAAATCCGGGAGCTCGGCGTGGTCGGGGTGGAGGAGCCAGCAAACTTTTTTCACCGCCCCGGGGACGTAGGAGTCGAGCACGTAGACTTCCTTGATGTTGAGGCGGGCACCGTCGTTGCCGCGCATGACCGAACCGAAGACGACAATGGGGAGATTCTCCGCGAGGATCTTGCCATAATTCTCATAGGCATCGGCGTACATATTGACCGCGATCGTGGCGCGTTTGCTCGCAAGATTAAAGAAAGCCCAGGGTCGATTGTCCTTTTTGGAGAGACGCTTGGTGATTCCGCTCATGATGCCGCAGAGGCGAAATTCCACGCGGTCACCTTGTTCGAGCACCTGCTCTTCCGTGTAATTGGCGAAGGCCTCGGTCAGACCGCTGTAGGCATTGAGCGGGTGACCGGAGACGTAGAAACCAAGAAGTTCTTTTTCGAATTGGAGACGCTCGACGGAGGTGAAGTCGGTGGATGAGTCCTGGCGGTTGGGGGCAACCGCCGCTACCGCCTTGTCCTTGGGTTTGGGCGCGTCCTCCGCCAGCATGTCCATGAAACTGTGCTGACCGGCGGCTTTGTCCCGGGCGTGGGCGGCGGCACCGGCTAGCGCGGAATCGATACTGTCGAAGAGTGGTTTGCGGGCGGCTCCGCTGAAATCGAAGGCGCCGGTTTTGACCAGATGTTCGAGCACGCGCTTGTTGAGCGCGCGGGCGTCGACGCGGGCGATGAAGTCGGCGAAATCGAGAAATGGTCCGTTGGCTTCGCGTTCCTCAATGATTTTTTGCGCGGCTTGCTCGCCGACGCCTTTGATGCCGGCGAGGCCGAAGCGAATGGTGGTCGACGCTATGCCTTGGGTAGGGCCGCCGCTTGACGGCGTGCCGCGGACGGACGGCCCCGCCACAAGGGCCGGCCCTACGACTGGCGTGAACATCTCGCGGCTTTCGTTCACGTCGGGGCCGAGAACTTTCAAGCCCATCGCCTCGCACTCCGCGACGAAGTGGGAAACTTTTTCGGAGTTGCCCAGTTCCGCGCTCAACATGGCCGCCATGAACTGGACGGGGTAGTTGGCCTTGAGAAATCCGGTTTGATAGCTGAGGACGGCGTAAGCGGCAGAGTGCGATTTATTGAAACCGTAGCCGGCGAATTTGTTCAGGATGTCGAAGATGGAATCGGCCGTCTTCGCCTCGATGTTGTTCACGCGCTTCGCGCCTTCGACGAATTTCGTGCGCTCGGCCGCCATCGCCTTTTCGTCTTTCTTACCCATCGCGCGGCGCAACATATCGGCACCACCGAGTGTGTAGCCGGCGATGATCTTCGCGGCTTCCATCACTTGCTCCTGATAGACCATGATGCCGTAGGTTTCGCGGCAGACTTCCTCGAGAAGTTTGTGCGGATACTTGACAGTGTTCGGTTCTTTTTTGCCGCGAATGTAGTCGGGAATCCAGTCCATCGGGCCGGGACGATAGAGGGCGATGAGGGCGACAATTTCATCGATCGAGGAAAGACCAATCTGCCGGCAAAGATTCTGCATGCCGCCGGATTCGAGCTGAAACACGCCGGTCGTGCGCCCGGAATTGAGAAGCTCGTAGGTCTTGGGATCATCGAAGCCGACGGCCTCGATGTCGAACTTCGGCGCGGTGGTGCGGCGAATGTTTTTCACGGTGTCGTCAATGACGGTGAGCGTCTTGAGGCCGAGGAAATCCATCTTCAGCAAACCCAGTTTGCCGACGGCGTTCATATCATATTGCACGGTGACGTCGCCTTCCTGGAGCGTCAGCGGGACGAAATCGGAGAGCGGCCGATCGGTGATGATGATGCCCGCGGCGTGTTTGCCGGTGTTGCGGACCATGCCTTCGAGGACGAGGCCTTGCTCGATGATTTTCTTGGCGACGGGATTTTTGGCGATCTCGTCGCGCAGCTCGGCGGATTTCTCGATGGCGGTCTTGAGCTCGATGTTGAGCTCGTCGGGAATCATTTTCGCCAGGCGGTCGGCGTCGGCGTAGGGGAGATCGTGCACGCGCGAGACGTCGCGGATCACCATCTTCGCGCCGAGCGTACCGTAGGTGATGATGTTCGCCACGCAGTCGTTGCCATATTTTTCGCGGACGTAGTTGATGACCTCGCCACGACGGCGCATGCAAAAATCGATATCGAAGTCAGGCGGAGAAACGCGCTCGGGATTCAGGAAGCGCTCGAAGAGAAGTTTAAAGCGCAGCGGATCGAGATTCGTGATCCCGAGGAGATAGGCGACGATACAACCGGCACCCGAACCACGGCCCGGGCCGACGGGAATTTCCTGACGGCGCGCCCAGTCGATAAAATCCCAGACGACGAGAAAGTAGTCAATGAAGCCGGTCTTGCTGATGATCGAGAGTTCGTAGTCGAGGCGTTCGACGAGGGTCTTGGCCAGCACGGGATCCGTGGCCTTCGTCGGCGTGTGGTAATCGACGTCATAGCGACGGCGCAGGCCCGCGACGCACAGATCCAGCAGATAGCCGCTGCGATCGGATTTTACCTCGGGCGGCAGCGGATATTTCGGGTAGCGTTCGGAGCCCTTGGGGAAGGGAATCGCGAGGTCGCACATATCGGCCACATGCTGAGTATTGGTCAGTGACTCGGGCACCTCATGGAAAACCTGCGCCATCTCCTCGCGCGATTTCAGGAAGAATTGCGTGCCGGTGAACTTCATCCGGTTCTCCTCGGCGATCTTCGATCCGGTTTGGATGCACAGAAGCGTGTCGTGCGGGCTGGCGTCCTGCGCGCGGACGTAATGAACGTCGTTCGAGCAGATGACTTTTAACTGAAACTCCTCGGCGAGTTTGAGCAAGCCCGGAATAATTTTGCGCTGTTCCGGGATGCCGTGGTCTTGAATCTCGACGAAGTAATTTTCCCGGCCGAAGATTTCCACGAAGCGACCGCAAGCGGTGCGGGCTTCATCGTAGCGGTCGTGGAGCAAGTGCTGGGGCACCAGCGACGCGAGACAGCCGGTGAAGCCGATCAGGCCTTTGGCGTGGAGCGCGAGTTGCTCCAGATCGGTGCGCGGCTTGTAATAGAAACCTTTGAGGTGCGCATCGGAGACGAGTTTGAGGAGATTTTGGTAACCGGTGAGATCGCGAACGAGCAGACCGAGATGGAAAATGTTTTTGCCCTCGTCGGCGGTGCGGGCGGTGCGTTCGAGGCGCGAACCGGGGGCGAGGTAGAGTTCGCAGCCGACCAGGGGCTTGATGCCTTTGGCCTTGGCTTGGTTGTAGAAATCAATCGCGCCGTAGAGATTCCCGTGGTCGGTGAGGGCGATCGACTTCATGCCCAGTTCCGTGGCGCGGTCCATCAGGCGGTCGATGCGGCAGGCGCCATCGAGCAGGGAGTAGTCGCTGTGGACGTGAAGATGGACGAAATTTGAGTCGGGAGCCGCCAAGATTCGTTCATGGGAGTCAGGGGCTTAGGCACGGGCAAGCCCTAATCCGGGCGGGCGGGGATAATTGCGGGTTACCCATGTCTTTTGTAGGGCCGCTGCTTGTCGGCGTGCCGTTTTCGCGGATTTCGGCACGGTCGAGTAGGCGAACTTGAGAGCCAGAGTAGAAAGTACGGTTTGCCATGTCGTGGCACCCACCGCGCTGTCGCTCCGCTCCAACGCGGCTACCAAACAGGGGCGGCCGCCAAGCCCACAGGCACGGAGGCCTGTGGCGACGGCAAGGCCGATCGATGATAGTTTAAAAATTGCTATTGACGGAGGCGGGTTGGGCTGGCTTTTTCTCAACTTTCCTCCGTTCAACTTAATCGACTTACACATGCCAATAGAGATCAAGATTCGCAAAAACGAGCCCATCGACCGTGCGCTGCGCCGTATGAAGAAGAAGCTCGACCGCGAAAACATCATCAAAGACGTGCGCTTCAAGCGCTACGCCGAGAAACCCTGCGAGCGTCGCCGCCGCAAGGAGAAGGTCATGGCCTTCACCTGCATGCTTCGCGCCCGCCACGCCAGCTAAACTGCGCGTCCCGTTACTTTCCACCGGCAGTGTGCCTCAGGCGCGCTGCCGGTTTTTTTGTGGGTATCAGACCCGGCCGTGATGGCTCATTCGTGGCGTCTGCAAGACAGCCGCATCTACGGCTCAAGGCCAAAATCGAAAACAAAAATCGAAGTGGAGTTAATCTCTCATGAGATTCATCAAGGGATGAATCCTTGGATGAGTGACTCCGACTGATCGTCTCTGTCCGGTGGTTCCGGGGTGTTTGCTTATCGAAGGCGGAACCATGGTCTGGGATCAGCGAATATTTCGGCGGGGTTTAGGAAATGGGTGGGCGTCGGTTTCCACACCGACGCTCTGTCGCCGATGTGGAAATCGGCGACCACCCACGGAAACAGCGAGGAACCAGATATTGTTTTGTAGGGACGGCGCTGGTCTGCGGGCCGGCATCGCGCAACTCGGCGCGGCCGCAAGGACCGGCCCTACGGTCTGAATTCGGGATTACTTGTCGCCGTACCCCTTCGGGTGGGACTTGTGCCAGCGCCAGGCGGTTTCGACGATGGGTTCGATGCTCGGGTACTTTGGGGTCCAGCCGAGTTCGCGACGGGCTTTAGAAGCGTCAGCGTAGAGGGCGGGGGGGTCGCCGGCGCGGCGAGGAGCGAAAATCGCGGGGACTTTCAGACCAGTGATTTTTTCCACGGCCTTGATCACTTCGAGAACGGAGGTCGGCGAGCCGGTGCCGAGGTTGTAGAAAAGCTGCGTGCCGGGGGCGGCGAGTTTGTCGAAGGCGGCGATGTGCGCGCGGCTGAGGTCGTCGACGTGGACGTAGTCGCGTTGGCAGGTGCCGTCGGGGGTTGGGAAATCATTGCCGAAAATCTGCAGGGGCTTGCCGATGCCCATGGCGGCCCAGACGGTAAGTGGGATGAGATGCGTTTCGGGATCGTGGGCTTCGCCGATGGTGGCGTCTTCGGCGGCGCCGGCGGCGTTGAAGTAGCGGAAGGCGGCAAAACTCAGTCCGTAAGCGTGGGCGAAGGCCTTGAGCATATTCTCCACGTCGAGCTTGGTTTGGCCGTAGGGATTGATCGGGGCCTGCGGGAGATTCTCGGTCATCGGCATTTTCTCCGGTACGCCAAAAGTCGCGCAGGTGGAGGAGAAGACGAATTTCTTCACGCCATGCTTCAGCATCGCCGCGAGCAGCTCGAGCGTGGCCCCGACGTTATTCTGGTAATACTTCAGCGGGTCGGTAACCGATTCACCGACGTAGCAATAGGCGGCGAAATGCATGACCACGTCGATGCGCTCGGCGGTGAAGATCCGGTCGAGCGCGGCCGCATCGGCCATGCTCGCTTCGTAGAGCTTGACGGAAGGCGTCAACGCGGCGCGGTGGCCGTAGATGAAATTATCGAGCACGACGGGCAGATGGCCCGCAGCCAAGAGCTGACGGACGCAATGACTGCCAATGTAACCGGCTCCACCGACGACGAGTACTTTCATAGGATAGACTTCAGTAATTTTAGCTTCCAGAAGGCTAGGCAAGTCTCTTCTATGTCACACTTTCGCATGAAGCACACGCGCATCGTCATTACCGGCATCGGCCTCACCGCCCCCAACGGCAACAATCTGGCGGAGTTCCGCCATAATCTGCTCAACGGCGTCTCAGGCATCGCCATGACGGAAGTCCGCTTTATGGGGCAATGGCCGGCAGGGCTGTGCAAATTTGATCCATTGAAGTATCAAAAGAAAAAAGATGTCCGCATCGGCACGCGCGCTGGCAGCATCAGTATCTATTGCGCACGCGAGGCGTTGGCCGATTCCGGCATCACCCTCGAAACCCGCGACAAAAGCATGGTGGGCGTTTATCTCGGCATCACCGAGCACGGTAACGTCGAGACGGAAAACGAGGTCTACAATATTTCGAAATTCAACTACGATACGAAATTCTGGTCGCATCATCACAACCCCCGCACCGTCGCCAATAGTCCGGCCGGTGAGGTGTCGCTGAATCTGGGAACCACCGGTCCGGCGTACACGATCGGCGCGGCCTGCGCGGCCGGGAACATCGGGCTGATTCACGCTGCGCAGATGTTGCGTCTCGGCGAAGTCGATCTGGCCATCGCGGGCGGCGTGAGCGAAAGCCCGCAGACCTTCGGGATTTTCGCCGGCTTCAAAAGCCAGAATGCGCTCGCGACGCACGTTGATCCCACCAAAGCCAGCCGCCCCTTCGACAAAGCCCGCAACGGGATCGTGATCTCCGAAGGCGGTTGCATCTACACGATCGAGCGGCTCGAAGACGCCGTGGCGCGCGGGGCGAAGATCTACGGCGAGATTGCGGGATACTGCGTGAATTCCGATGCGACCGATTACGTCTTGCCCAATCCCGAGCGCCAGGCCGAGTGCGTGGTCAAGGCCTTGGCCAACGCCGGCATGACCGTCGACGACATCGATCTCGTGAACACTCACGCCACCTCGACGCCGCAAGGCGACATCCAGGAATGTCAGGCCATCGCCAAAGTTTTCGGCTCACGGAAAGAACCTCCGGCGATCAACAACACCAAAGGGTTCATCGGCCACTGCATGGGCGCGGCGGGCGCGCTTGAATTGGCCGGGAATTTACCCAGCTTTGACGACCTCACGGTGCACCCTTCGATCAATGTGGATGAGCTTGATCCGCAGTGCGATATTCCCGGTCTGGTGCTCAATAAACCCCGCGTGGTTAAACGGGTTGACGCAATCCTGAATAATTCCTTTGGTATGCTCGGGATTAATTCTACGTTAATCATCAAACGTTACCGATAAAGACCTAACCCATTTTACCATGACCAAAGAAGCCTGCCAGAAACTGGTTATCGATATCATCGCTGATATCGCGCCGGACGAAGATATTTCCTCAGTAAAGCCCGATGTCCGTCTGCGCGACCAGCTGCAGTTGGATTCGATGGACTTTCTCGACATCGTGATGGAGCTCCGCAAACGCCACGGCATCGAAGTGCCTGAGGCCGACTACGTGCAGCTCGCTTCGCTCGATAGCTGCGCGGCCTATCTGACGCCAAAATTTCAGGCCAAGGCCTGATGTCTGATGGAAATCGGTGGTAGGGAATCGCCGATTTCGTTTCTTTAGTGGCACGGGTCTCCCGACCCGTGAACTTATTCACCACGGGTCAGGTGACCCGAGCCACTGCCGAGCTAGGCCTGCCTCGCGATGAAAACCCAAGCCGACGAAAGTTGAGTGCATGAAAGACTCCCATTACGACGTAGCCATTATCGGAGCCGGGATGTCCGGCCTCGCCGCCGGTATCCGGTTGGCGCACTTTGGCAAAAAAGTCTGCATCTTTGAACGGCACAATGCCTCGGGTGGACTGAACAGTTTCTACAGCATCGCCGGTCGCAAGTTCGATGTCGGGTTGCATGCGATGACCAATTACGTCGCACCCGGCGTTAAAGGCACGCCGCTCGGAAAGCTGCTCCGCCAACTGAGGATTGAGCGCGAGGAGTTTGAACTTTGCCCGCAGAAACAATCGAAGATCGCGTTCGGCCCACGAGGGGAGGCGACGCTGCGTTTCACGAATGACTTCGCCGTGTTGGATGCGGAAGTCGTGGCCAAGTTTTCGGCTCAAGCGGAAGGTTGGCGAAAGCTCGTCGCACTGGTGCGGACTTACGACGACGTCTCGCTCGATGCGAAACCCGTCTCCGCCCGAGCAACCGTAGCGCAGCACCTCACCGATCCGCTGCTGACCGACATGATTTTTTGTCCGGTGATGTATTACGGCAGCGCACAGGAACGGGACATGGAGTTCGGTCAGTTTGTGATCATGTTCAAGGCGCTCTTTCTGGAAGGTTTCGCGAGGCCACTCGATGGCGTGCGCGTGATCATCCGGGTATTGCTGGAAAAATACCGCCAAGCCGGCGGCGAACGCCGGATGAAATGCGGCGTGGCTAAAATCACTGAACGCGACGGCAAGGCGGCCGCACTCACGCTGGACGACGGCACCGAGATAACGGCCGATCACGTCATCTCGTCGGCTGGCTATCCCGAGACGATGAAGTTGTGCGGGCCGGCCCAACACCTCAAAGCCGAACTCAACACCGGGGCATTGTCGTTTGTGGAAACTATCTCGGCCTACAAACAGTCACCGGCCACCTGGGGTTGGGGTGACGACACGATTATTTTCTTCAACGATTCGGCGCAGTTCGAATACGTCCGGGCGCGCAAGCAGGTCGATTCCCGCAGTGGGGTGATTTGTCTGCCCAATAATTTCGACTATGCCGGCGCGCAGTTGCCCGAGGGGCTTTTCCGCGTCACGTGTCTCGCCAATTACGACGTGTGGGCCGGCTTGCCGGAAGCCCAATATCAGGCCGATAAACTCCGTTGGTCCGCGGAAATCCAACGCAGTGCCCGACGGTTTCTCCCCAAGGTGGCCGAACAAACCCTCATGGAGAATCAGCTCGCCATGGATATGTTCACGCCCCGCACGGTGCAAAAATTCACCGGCCATATTAACGGCGCGATCTACGGCGCACCGCGCAAGATTCGGGATGGGCGTACGCATTTGAGTAACTTGTATCTCTGCGGCACCGATCAGGGCTTTCTCGGCATTGTGGGTGCCATGCTGAGCGGTATCTCGATGGCCAACTATCACATCTTGCAAAAATCGCCGAGCTGACGACTTGTTCTCTTTTACCCCATGAAATCATCTCACTCGCTTGCTTCCTTCTTCGCACTCGCCTTGGCCGGTGCGCTTCACCTCACTGCCGCCGTGGATTATCACAATCATATCGGCCTGCAACTTTGGAGCCTGCGCGAGCAAACCAAGGCGGATCTACCTGCGGCGCTGGATCTGCTCAAGGGTTACGGCATCACCGAGGTAGAAACCGCCGGCACGGGCAATCTCAGTGTCGAGGACTTCACCAAGCTCCTGAGCGATCGCAATCTTACCGCCGTCAGCGCCCACATGGGTTACGACGCTCTCAAAAAGGATCTGCCCGGGGCCATCCGCACCGCCAAAATTTTGGGCGTGAAATATGTCATCACCCCGTCGCTGGCCCGCGGTCCGGCCGGGCTCACCGCAGCAGAAGCGCATGAGGTCGCGGCGAATTTCACTAAATGGGGCGAGGCGTTCCGCGCCGAGGGTATCACTTACGGCTATCATTTTCACGGTTTCGAATTCGTTGCCCTGGCGGAGGCGAACGGCGCCAGTGCTTTCGATATTTTCCTGCGCGAGACCAAGCCGGAACTGGTCACTTTCGAAATGGATGTATTCTGGGTCGTCCACGCCGGCAAAGATCCGGTCCAATTGCTCAAGGATCACCCCACGCGTTGGTCGCTCATGCACGTGAAAGATATACGCAAGGGCGCAGTCACCGGACTTTCCTCGGGACACGCCGCTCCGATCGACAATGTCGCCGTGGGCGTCGGCCAGATCAACTGGCCGGCCGTGCTGAAGACCGCCCAAGAAGTGGGCGTAAAACATTATTTCATCGAGGATGAAACGCCCACGCCGTTGGTCTGCATCCCGGACAGTCTGAAATATTTGCGCGCCCTTAAACTCTGAGTTGCCCTTTTGATCCGAAAGGCCTCTCTTTCGGACCTTCATGGCTTACGACTGGCTCAAAGGAATAGAAGATCACTATGACGTGGTGGTCATCGGCAGTGGACTCGGCGGAATGACCGGGGCCAATGTGCTGGCCAAATGCGGCCACAAAGTTCTGCTGCTCGAACACCATTATCAACTGGGTGGTCTCGCCACGTGGTTCACCCGCAAGGGCGGCCACATCTTCGATATTTCGCTGCACGGTTTTCCGATCGGCATGATCAAATCCGTGCGCAAATACTGGAGTCAGGAAATTTCCGACTCCATCGTGCAGTTGAAAGGCGTACGCTTTATCAATCCGCAATTTCAAATCGACACGACCTTCGACCGTGAGGACTTCACGCGGCAACTCGTCGAGAAGTTCACGGTCACGCCGGAAACGGTGGAGCGCTTCTTCACCGATCTGCGGGCGATGAATTTCTACGACAACAACCCCGAGACGACGGGGCAGATGTTCGAGCGATATTTTCCCGGTCGGGATGATGTGATGCGCCTCCTGATGGAGCCGATCGCCTACGCCAACGGCTCCACGATGGACGACCCCGCGATCACCTTCGGCATCGTGTTTTCCAACTTCATGAGCAAGGGCGTCTACACTTTCCAAGGCGGCACGGACGTGCTGATCAAGAAGATGGCCGGCGAACTCAAAAAGAATGGCGTCGAGCTGCGCAAACACGTGGTCGTCGAGAAAGTCCTGACGGAAGAACGCGACGGACAGAAGCACGTCGTCGGCGTGGTCGCCAACGGGCAGTCCATCCGCTGCGATGCCGTGCTCTCGAACTCGAACATCAAGAACACCGTGCTGCGCATCGCCGGCGAAGAGAACTTCACGCCGGAGTTTGTCGCGCAGACCAAGGCCGTGCGCGTGAACACCAGTTCTTGCCAAGTTTATTTAGGAATCAGAAAAGGGGAGACGTTGCCACACATCGGCGATCTGGTTTTTACCTCGGATGAACCAAAGTTCTCCAGTGAGAAGCTCGTCGATCTGCACACGACCAGCCGGACGTTCTCGATGTATTATCCGGACACCCGGCCGGGGCTTGATCGCTACACCGTCGTCGTTTCAATCAATGCGCAGTACGAAGACTGGAATGCGCTCACGCCCGAGCAGTACGCGATCGAGAAGCAGCGCCTGATCGACGAATCGATCACGTCGTTGGAGCGCTTCATTCCCGAGGTGCGCGGCAAGATAGACTGGAGGGAAGCCGCGACGCCCCGCACGATTGAGTACTACACGCGCCATTGGCAGGGCACGTCGTTCGGCACGAAGTTCGAAGGCCTCAAAATCTCCATGGATCTGCCCAGCCAATTGCCCGGCCTCTATCACGCCGGCTCGGTGGGCATCATCATGTCGGGTTGGCTGGGCACGATTAACTACGGGGTGATTGTCGCCAACCAGATCGACAAAGCGCTCGCCGCTAAAAAGCGTGCGACCGTGCCAATCACGTCCTAAACATTTTCCCTGTGAACGAAGTCCAACAACTCATCCCGCACCGTCCGCCGTTTCTCTTCGTGGACGAAATTGTTTCGCACGATGGCGAAACTCTCGTCGCTCGCCGCACTTGGCACGCCGACGAAGATTTCTACAAAGGCCATTATCCTGGCGCCCCCATCACCCCCGGCGTGTTGCTGTGCGAATCCGTTTTTCAAACCGGCGCGTTGCTCATGGCACGGCTGCATGCCGGGCAAGGCGGGGCAGGGGGCGTACCGCTCCTCGCCAAGGTGAGTGAAGTACGGTTCCGCAATCCGGTTTATCCCGGCGACACGACGCTCATCGAAGTGAAACGCAAGGAAACCATGGGCGGCTTTTCCATGATGACCGGTGCGATCAAATGCGGCGACAAGCGTATCCTCTCCGTCGAGTTCTCGGTCGCGTGGAAAGCGCCCGAGGGCCAAGTAATCACCGCCAAAGATGTCTGATTTCCTTCAACTTTCCGGGAAGACGTTCCTCGTGCAGGGCGTGGCGAACAAGAAAAGTGTCGCATGGTTCATCGCGAAGTCGCTGGAAGCACAGGGCGCGCGTGTGATCTATGCGGTGCGTTCTGAAGCGCGGAAGAAAAGCTTGGAAGCGTTGCTGGCAGATCGGGCGGTTTTTTTGTGCGAAGTCGAGGAAGAGGGTGCAACGGAACGCTTGGCGGAGCAGGTCGCCGCGGGAGGCTTCGCGCCATTACAGGGTATCGTCCATTCACTCGCATTCGCCAACTACAGCGATGGTTTCAAGACGTTCGCCGAGACCAAGCGAAAGGATTTCCTGCAGGCCACCGCGATCTCCGCGTTCTCCTTGGTGGAAATGGCCCGCGCGTTTAAACCGCATCTGGCGCACAATGCCTCGGTGGTGACGATCGGGATTTCGTCGCTGCTCGTGACGCCCGATAACTACGGGTACATGGGGCCCATCAAAGCCGCGCTGGATTCCTGCACCCGGTTTCTCGCGAAGTCTTTCAGCGCCGATACCGAAGTCCGTTTCAATGTGGTCGGTTCCGGTCCGCTCAAGACCAGCGCCTCCGCGGGAATTCCCGGTTATCTGGAGAGTTACCTTTTTGCGGAGAAACTAACATTCCGGAAGCGGGCCCTCGACACGCAGGAAGTCGCGAATGTCGCGTTGTTTCTGCTGAGTGAACGGAGCAGCGGCATCAACGGCACTACGCTCGTGGTCGATGCCGGTTTGGGCGCGAATTATTTCGACAAGGAAATCATCCGCCTGGCCATGCGCCCCGAAGCTCCGGCGAAGCCGGAGCAAGTATCAAGTAACAAGGGGGAAGTATCATGCTGAAGCCCCTGCAATCAAAGCGTGAGTCGATTTTTTGGCGTTTGGAATTTTGCGCATGAAATTTGCCCATGCTTGTATCGAATCGCTGGCGGTCGCTTTGCCCGACGAGAAATGGACCTCGGCCGGCATGGAGGAGCGATTGCGTCCGCTGTATGAGCGCCTGAAGTTACCCGCTGGTCGCTTGGCGTTGATGACCGGCATCAAAGAACGCCGCATGTGGCCGGAAGGAACGAAACCGTCCGACGCTAGCGCCGCTGCCGGCAGAGCCGTGTTGCAGCAATCAGCACTCAAGGCCGCGCAAATGGAAGTGCTGATTCACTCGGCAGTGTGTCGCGATATGCTGGAACCAGCCACGGCTTCGTTCGCCCATCACAAAATGGGACTGGGCGCGCAGTGTCAGGTGTTTGATTTGTCGAACGCGTGTCTCGGATTTCTAAACGGACTGGTAACGCTCGCCGCGATGATTGATGCCGGACAAATCAAATGCGGCATGGTCGTCTCCGGCGAAAATGGTCGGCCCTTGGTTGAGCGAACGCTGAATCATCTGCTCACCGCGCCATTGGATCGCAATGCGATCAAGCCATTCTTCGCCAACCTGACCATCGGCTCTGCGGCTGTCGCCGCCATTATTTGCCATGAAGACATGCTGCCAGCAGGGGCGCCGAAGCATCGTTTGCTCTCCGGTAGTTGTCTCGCCGCTACGCAGCACAGTGCATTGTGCCAGGGTGACAGTGCAGGCGAGGGGCTGGATATGCAGACCGACTCGGAGCAGTTGCTGCTGGCAGGGGTCGAGGTGGCTAAGAATACTTGGCAGGCATTTGAGCAGGAGACCGGTTGGACCAAGGATACACCGGACCGGATTATCTGCCACCAAGTCGGCTCGACGCATCGCCGTAAACTCTACGAAACGCTCGGACTCGATCTCGCGAGGGATTTTTCAAGTTTCGAAACTCTGGGCAACACTGGCTCGGCGGCTTTGCCATCGACGCTCGCGCTGGCAGTCGAGCAGGGGGCCGTGCGTACCGGACAGAAGATCGCCCTGCTTGGTATTGGCAGTGGAATCAACAGCCTGATGCTCGCTCTCGAATGGTAACCACCGAAATAATCCCCGCTTGGTTGAAGGAAATTTATCCTTTCACACCGCAGCGCTTTGAAACCGGCGCAGGTGCCATGAGTTATCTCGACGAAGGTCCGCGCAGTGAGGAGGCCGTCCTGATGGTCCACGGAAATCCGACGTGGTCGTTTTTCTACCGCAACGTCGTGTTGGCTTTACGCGGGAAGATGCGCTGCATCGTTCCTGATCATCTCGGATGCGGTCTTGCCGATAAACCACAGGCCTACGACTACACGCTCAGCAACCATATCAAAAATCTTTCCGGCCTGATCGAAAGTCTGCAGCTCAAGAAAATTCATCTCATCGTCCATGACTGGGGCGGGCCGATTGGGTTGGGCACGATGTTACCACTGGGCGACAAGTTGGGTCGCGTCGTCATTTTAAATACGGCGGCGTTCGCCGACACTGTTATCCCACCTAGTATACGTTTTTGCCGGATTCCCCTGATCGGGGAGATTGCGGTGCGCGGTTTCAACGGTTTCGCGTGGCCGGCTACATGGATGGCTGTCACCAAACCGTTATCAAAGCCGGTTAAAGATGGGTTCATCTTTCCCTATAATTCCTGGAACAATCGGATCGCTACTCATCGTTTCGTCCGGGATATCCCGAGGAATATCGGCAAGCCAAACGACCGGGCGCTGGCTGCGATTGAAAACGCGTTGCCACTCCTTCAGAAAAAATCCGTCCGCATCCTCTGGGGCGGGGAAGATTTCTGTTTCAAGCAGCATTATTTTGAACGCTGGAAAAAAATACTACCCGGCGCACAAGCCAATTACCTGAATGCAGCAGGGCACTATCTTTTAGAGGACGCGCAGGATTACTGCGTAAATGAGATATCCAAGCACCTCAGCGCCTAACCGCAGAAGGCTAATTCCAATGACCACAATTATAGACATAACAGTTATTGTGCGTTAATAACGATTCTAGGCCCTACGTAAGAGGCACTTACGATTTTAGCCCCTCATCGTCGTTATGTCATCTAATGTCGTTGGAATCCCCAAAATCCGCCAGCTCTGGTTTCATCTCAACACTGAACCACTCGTCAAACAACTTTCGTTCGCTAAGAAATTGAACCCCGCAAAGCGTCTTCCGCTTCTCCGGGGTTCTTCTTTGGGAGGTGGAAAATGATGACCATTTCCGGCCTTCAGGATGCACCCGGAAGCGACCGCGTAGCGGTCGCTCCGGGTGCATCCCTTGGTAATAATGCGGATTTAACTACCCCCCCATACATTACCAATCACTTACAAAAGCCAAAAACAGAACTTAACTCGTTGATAGATATTTCGGAAAATCCCTGTCCTCCACCGACTACGGTGAAGGCTTGGTATTTGCGCAGTCATGGGCGTGAAATCCTCCAAAAAGCCGGACTGAAAAGACGGATGACTTCCTGTGGCTACAAGATCACGCGAGGGCTCCAAGGTGTTAGCCTCTATCAACGACCAGACCGGGCATATGGTCGGGTTGGTGGGATCTGCATGTGTGGCCAGTCCCTGGCTTGTCCGGTGTGTGCACCACGGATCGCTGCATTTCGTGCGTCAGAAGTCGCCGAGTGTTTCAAGAGGGCTACGGCGGGTGCTTATGAAGCTAAGCTTGTGACTTTCACTATGCCGCATTCGGCTAATTCACCCCTTAGCGTTGAAATCGAAACGTTTCAAGAGGCATGGAAACACTACCAGAAAGGACAGAAAAAAACGCGGCGCGAACAGGACAGCCTCGGCAATCATGTGGCCCGGGAAGTCACCTGGGGTGCGTTGAATGGTTGGAATTTTCATCAGCATCAACTTCGATATGATCGCCCCGGCACTTTCAACGATGACTTGAATCGTGCGCAATGGCTCAGCGCTCTGCAACAGGTATGCCGGTTTCGTGAGGGTGCGGATAAACATGCTTTTGACTCTGGTCATGTTGGAACGGAAGCCGGGGCGCGGTACGTGGCGAAACTTTCCACTTCGGTCGAAGCACAGGCCCGCAGCATCGGTTCAGAAATCGCCTCTAGTGCCACCAAAGGAAAAAATCTAGCATCTCTCCTGCTCGCGGCGACACAGGGCGATGCGGTGGCCGCAAAAACTTGGTGTGATGGCGTGGCGTATATCACGGCAAAAAAAATCTCCTCTGTGCGCTGGTCTCGCGGTCTTCGTTCTGAGGTTGGTCTCTCTGTTGAGAAAAGTGACGCTGAAATTGCGAAGGATGAAATTTTGAAAACGGATCTTTTCCTCGGCGCGCTCCTGCCGTGGCAATGGAAAGGAATAATCCGATGGCGTGCCGAATTTCCTTTAGTGATCGCGGCAAATAACGGTATCGATGCCGTAAATTCTTTTTTAACCGGCCTTGAATTAGGCCAACTGAACGACGAACCCCCGGCGTCCATCAGTACACCCATCAACGGGGATTACGCATATGCTCCTATACAAAGCCCAATCAGTTATAAACGCGCAGCCCATCATCACCAAGCCATATTCATTCAAGGATGACAAAGGCGCACAACGCGATGGTTCTTCGATCTATTCTGACGTTACCGTTATTTCTATTAGCGGGGCCGTCGCCGTCATCAGAATGAAAGGCAAAAGCGAGGACGAAGTTAAACAAAAAGTGTCCCGACTTACGATAGGCAAGCCCGCAGAAATCGAAATCAAAGGGATGGAATCTTCAACCCGTGGCGTTCTCATTCTCAATGCTTAAAATCATCCATGTTTTGCCTCTGAAAACTGACGAGCAACTCCGCGCACTCGCTGCGGTTATGTTTGTTGAAAAAGTCTCACATGCAGCAGGTGAGTTGAACTGTGATTCAAACCATGTACTCCATTTCCATTTGACCATTAGACAGAGCAAACCCGGATCACTGCGGTCAAAGCCGATGCCTTGGCTCTTCGCTAACGTGGGAGAATTTTCGGCCAAGTCTTACCCCTGAACAAATTTTCGGAAACCTCCGAACTCTTTCCCGGTGCCGGTACGGGATAGATTTTTTACTCCGGCAAATAACCAAGAAAAAATGAAAACGTTCACAAAGTTAGTTCTCTCCATCGGTGCCCTTCTGGGTGCCGTCGTTGCCGTTCATGCGGCTGTTCCTGTTGAAATCACTTCAATGGTGACAGATGCAACCACTGTCTGGGAAAGCGTCAAGGTCTTCATCCTCGCGGTGATGGTCTTCGGTATTCTGGTCCGTGTGGCCATGAAAATGAAGAAAGCTAGCTAACGGAATGGGGAGGTAACACTCGGGTATTACCTCCCCTTCCCCATTTCATGATTTTTCTCGTTTTCACTGCGGGTGCCTTAGTCGCGCATCTGCTCATCCGTAGCTTTCGCAATCTATGAAACGCTTTTTCATTTCATTGCTTTTTGCTCTCTTGTCCGGTCCTGCATTTTCGGCTTGGACAACCGTCAGGACTCTTACAGCGACCACATCTCACGGATATTCTGCGACGGCTCTTATTCAGGCTGACGGCAACATTTGGCGGACTGTTGTCACTGCTACCGATGCCCCGCCTGACATCGATTGGATTAATCAGACTGGTAGCTGGAACGTAACTGTTAATGGTCTTAGTGTTGGTGATAATCTGACCGCTGCTCAAAGCCCGATGACTATTGAGGATGCCGATAATTTTCTGTTCTCCACTGGTGATGACCTCGTTTTTGAAGTTCAATCTTCGCGCACAATTTCAGATAATTCTTTTACCGAAACGGCAAATGCTTCCCAAAATTCTACCATGCCAGCACCGGTATCTCCTACGCCAACATTCATGGTTAGCTTCGAAATTCCATTCAACAATTCTCCTAATCAGAAATACTATGTTGCCTATCAAAACGAAAATGTCGTTGGCATATTATTACACGCAGCCGGGGCATCTACTACAATGCTGCAAGTTGGCCCATTAGTCAGAAACGAACCCGTCACATTATTCATTATAACCGGAGGATCCGTTGGTGATGATGGAACAAATATTCCGGTAATCACGAATCAAACGGAAATGGTCGGGGTCAACACTGGCAATCCAATCCAAGGCGGAGTCACGGTTGGCAATACCAGCACCCCCCCAACCAATGTCCCAGCTATCCAGACGCCTTCAACTACGTCCGGATCTAATGTCTCCACGCCGAGCGGCGGCAATGGGCTGGTCACAATTACCGGAACATCTAGTGCGACCACCGGAGCCACCACATCCAACGTCATTGACACAACTATTGCTATTCAAACCAGTGCAAACGCGATCATCAGCAATGCGGCCACCAACGCCAATGCAGTCATCGGGGCCGTTAATAAAAGCATCACTGCCTTAGACAAAATAAATTCAAATCTCGATAAACTGAATGCAAGGGGCAGTGGAACGGATATGACGCAAACCAATGCGCTTTTGATCTCGGCAAACCAAAAATTGACTGATCTCAAGGACACTATCCAAGCTAATCGCGCCTCTGACGCTGCCGCCAAAATCGTTTCAGACGAAGCTCTAGTAACCACTGCAAACACCGCAACCAGCCAAGGCATCAGCCAAGGATCGAATGAGGGCAATTCACTTCGCTCTACCATAGAGGGCCGTCAATTGGTCGGTCTGGGGGGCCTTGGCTCTGGTTCAGCGTCAGCTCTGCAATTTCCCTTGGGCACATTTGGCACGATCAATCTCGATCCAGCTTCTTCGCCGTTAATTTCCACTTTTGCCACTTGGGTCAAAGGCGTCATTGCGTGGATGGTATGGATTGCCTTCAATTTTTGGCTCTGGAAATTTCTTTTTGAATTGCTCGTAGCCACTTCGCTTGCTCCTCAAGCCAAAGGCAACACCGTTGCCGCTGGTACTGGTGGACAGGCAACTTCACTGGTTGCTGCTGGCTTCATCACTGCCGCGATTGCCAATGTTCCTGTCCTATTTTGGGCGGCCGCTGACTCCGGTGTTTCATGGGCTTCTGGCATCACCTCTAATCCATTTGATTCCGCCACCGGGGTGCTTGGCACTGGCGTATATCTTGCGGGCCAATTTCTCCCGATCGGAACAATTCTCTCCTCACTCAGCACGATGCTACTTATGCGCAAAGCGGGGCTCGGTCTGTTTGCTCTTACTTCTACGATCATTCGATTTATCATCCCATGAAATTTTTTTTCATTTCTCTGCTCCTTGTTCTTCCATGTCAGGCCGTGGACGTCACTTTAAGAAATCGATCCCCTTATTTCGTCTATATCGACAACACGCTCGTTAATCCGTATTCCACTATCATTTACAATGCGCCTTCCACAATTGTTGCCGTCGAACGAATGAGCGCACCCCCCACTTCAATTGAAGTTTATGAAGTCATCGACGGATCACTCATCTCAGTATCCGAAAGAATTGTTCAGGCCATTATACCTCTTTCTTCTTACCTCGAAATCTTTTTGAAAGGTTTCTTTTTCATGATGGCCTTCGAATTATTCGGTCTCATGCTTGGCCGCGTCCGTCAAATGCGCATATCTACCGGAATGGAGGGCTGACCATGTTACGCATATTCATCGGCAAGCCTGGATCTGGTAAATCCTCCGGCGCTCTCCGTGATATAATTTCAGAACTGGTTGAAGGCAATCGCGTGGTCGTCACAAATCTTTCGATTGATCTCGGAAAATTGAACGCCTTCCTGCAGACCCGTTATCCCATTGCAGACATCGATCTTCACAAGCGTTTGCATATTCTCACAAACGATCAATGTCGCCGCTTCTGGCTCTATCGTTCGCCGACTCTGACCTTGCCTGACGTCACTCGAGCAGAAGAAAAAGCCGGAATATTTCCTGACTTCGGGCTGTATGCTGGCGAAGGCGTCCTATTTGTAATCGACGAAGCTCATATCATGTTCGATGCCCGAGCATGGATGGAATCCGGTCCTTCGTTGACCTACTACAATTCACAACACCGCAAATTAAACGATGAGCTAATTTTCGTCACTCAGTTCGTGGAGCTTATTGACAAACGTGTTCGTGGTTTCGCACAGGATTTCTGGTATTTTCGTAATGGAGCGATGGAGAAAATGTTTACGTTTTTTGTCGCGCCATCTTTTTTTCTCGTTCGGGTTTATCAACGGCCGCAAACGGGCGCGGGTGGTGAACATCCTTCCGAAACTCATCGCTACTCCCTCGATAAAGAAATGTGCGATTGCTACGATACTTCTGCGGGTGTCGGCATCACGGGCCGCAAAAGACCCGAAAAGAAAAATAAAAAGGGCTTCAATGTTTTATGGCTCTCCGTTCCTTTGCTCGTTGTTGCTGTGCTTTTACTCAAAGCACCAGACTGGTTTGCTCGAGGTCTTGTTAAGGCTACCAGCGCCACCAAAGCCGCAACCGATTCCGTTGTTTACTCCGACTCTTCTATTCCTGGAGAAGTGGCAAACCGTTCAACATTACCACCACAGTCAACCGATCACACTCCGAAATCTGAAAAACTGTGGTTTACTGGAATCATTTACGGAAACAACCGCATCAATGTCTCTTTAACTGACGGTAGAGTTCTCAGTGAAGGCGATGGCGTCCTTGCCCACGTCGCTCGTCATTACGTCGTTTTGATCGATGGGACTAGAGTTTACCGTTTACCTGCTGACCGCGGTGGTTTCGTGGGGTCTGGGGTCAGAGTGACCCCAGTTAAGCGGGACGGCGTGCCGCCTGCTGAAGCCCTCACGGACGTTCCGACCCAAAGTGGGTCGGGTCACGTGTTGACGGTTGCACCAGGACCAAAGCCGGAAACATCGAGCATTACCCAATCAAAAGATTCCTGGCCTGAGGCCGGTTCATGGCGGCTTGATCCTGACGGAGTTCAACGCCTGCGGTTTACTGAAAGTTTCTTCAAAAAATAATCTCATTTCCTCTCGTCATGCCCATTCCTCTATGGAAATGGAGTCTTACCACTCCTCAGCCTGTTGAAGCCTCTAGCGTACCGTCAATGCTCCGCCAATGGCATTCCGCTAATCGTCTAGGACTCGAAATCAGACAGCTTTTGATCGACGATAAGGAAACCGAACCGCACACACTCCAGCTTTTGAATATTTGGATAGGGTGCGGCGGGGCATTCAATGCATCCCGACAAGATTACTTTGAAGCTTGGCGCCGACTGGAACGCGTCCTCAAGAGTCCTTATAAGGCGCAAAAGCCTCCTCGTTCGAAGGCCGACCGGGCGAACCTTTGAGAAGATCCACCGGAATTGAAGTGATCGCCGCGAGGGCGTTCTCTCTTTTTATTTTTCGGATTTGTCCGATCCATGCTTGCAGGTAAGCGGATCGATCTAATCCCGCTGATTTCGGGAAGCGTCCCGGTGGTCGTTAAAAGATAGCTGGGTGGATGGTGGTTCCGCTGCCAATAAAGGCCGAGGGAAGTCTA
>ENA-ORBV01006041-ORBV01006041.1-microbial-mat-metagenome-genome-assembly--contig:-NODE-6041-length-21658-cov-4.615680_pt1 | contig 21658 bp, 18 predicted proteins | sample MGYA00237777_ERZ505514 | MGnify/ENA primary metagenome ERZ505514 (study PRJEB26160, sample SAMN06269048) | microbial mat metagenome | isolation source: Oligotrophic lake microbial mat | place... | reverse complement strand
TTTCAAGCAGAAGACGGCATACGAGATTCGCCTTAGTCTCGTGGGCTCGGAGATGTGTATAAGAGACAGACCTTGAGCCGCTCGGCTTTGGCCATGGGGATGCGCAGGCCGAGCGAGATGTCATTCGTGATGTGGTCGCCACCGATGGCGAGCGAGCCGCTCTGCTTCACCGCGCCGTCGACGTAGATGATGTAGTCGGTGGTGCCGCCGCCCATATCGACGACGATCGCGCCAAGGCCTTTCTGGTTTTGATCGAGCACGACCTGCGCGGCGGCGAGCGGATTGAAGACCACGTCGAGCACTTCGGGCCCGACTTCTTTCACGCAACGCACGCTGTTTTTGATCCGCGTGGCGACGCCGTGGATGATGTGGAAATCGGCCTCCAGCTTGCGCCCGCACATGCCGATGGGGTTGAGCACGCCGTCCTGTCCATCCACGTAGTAGTGCTGGAGGATGGAGTGGACGAACATGTTCGGCGCCGGGATGCTGACCTCGCGGGCGCTGGCCTGCACGTCCTCGAAATCCTCCTCGCAAATCTCGTCGCGCTCTTCGGGAATGCTCACCGCGCCGCGGTTGTTGAAGCCATAAATGTGGCTGCCCGTGACGCCGAGATACACGCTGCCGATCATCACGTCGCTCTTCTCCTCGGCATCGACGAGCGCCTCGCGGATACACTTCCCGGCAGTTTCGAAATCAACGATCTCGCCTTTGCGCACACCACGCGAGGGCGCCTGGCCGACCCCGAGGATGCGAATCGTGCCGTCACCACGCGTCTCGCCGACCACGACGCAGACTTTCGAGGTGCCGATTTCGAGTCCAACAACAATTTGATCGCGGCCCATTAGGGATTCAGACGGAAGGGTTTTTTGACGGGTAGATTACCCGAGCCGCGGGAAGTCGGCGTGGGTTTCGACGAAGGTTTTTGCGAAGCGGCATCGGGCTTCTTCGACGCCTCGGGCGCGCTATTCTTCACGGCTTCCGCTTTGCGCACTGGAACTTTTTCCGCGACGGGCGCCGCGGGTTTTGCCGGAGCGGGCGGGGCCTCGTTTGCCGCCGCGGCCGCGGCCTCGGCTTCCGGATCGTGAAAGGTCACGGGCACGTTGCGTTCGACGATGAGATTCACCGTCTGGATTTCCCGGCGCTCTACCGCCGCGCGGTCCAGATAGCGGTTCAGGCGACCGAGCTGCTTCTCGATGTTGTCGAGGCCGAAGGTGATTTTGGCGCGGCGCTGATCGGTGACAACGAGGCAGTAGCCCTTGGAAAGATCGATGTTCCGGGCCTGAAAGCGCGTGTTGTCGGAGTTGAGCCGCACGAGTTCCAGCGCCGCCTGCATTTCCCACGCCGGCACGCGCTTCCCGGGTACGAGGTTCTCCGTTTCAAAGCCGGAGATGATCGGTAGATGGTAATACTCGGGCAGCACCACGCGGCTCCGCAGCACGATCCCGCGTGCATCGATCAGGAACGACCGCTCGGATGAACTCGGGTCTTCGTCGCCCTTTGCCGCGACCCACGCGATCGGCCGGCGCTCGCTCACAGTCACGCTCATGCGGTTCGGCAACTGCCGCTGCACGATGGTGCTCTCGACCTGCGGCATTTGCTCGATGATGCTCCGCGCCTTCGAGAGATCGACGGTGAAGATATTGCGGTCCTCGACGATGCCCGCGGCGCTCAGGACCTGCTCGCGGGTCAGCGCGCCATCGGTCGTGAAATTGATCTCGCGGATGAAGTAATCCGGATTCTCCCAGACAAACCGGCGCAGCGCTTCCTTGCCGCCGATCCACGCCCCAGCCGCGATCCCGGTGAACAGGATCACCTTGCAGACAAAACCCGTGACCACGCGATAGCGGCGCACGCGCTCCTTGCTCTCGCGAATCTTCACGTCGAGCAGGTGCTGCTGCTTGCGCTGGCGCGGACTGGAGATGCGCTTGTTGCGGGCGTTGGACGGGATGTCTTTCATGCGCGTTTGCGGGCGAGGGAAAGTTCGATGACGCGGGCGCAAAGGTCCGCGTAACTGATCCCGGCAGCAGCGGCGGCCTCGGGCAAAAGGCTCACGGGCGTCATGCCGGGGATGGTGTTGATTTCGAGGACGAAGGGCCGGTCCTGCGCGTCGAGCAGCACGTCCACGCGGCAATAAACTTCGAGATCGAGTGCGCGTTTTGCCGCGAGCGCGACCTCCTGGATCTGCTTCGTGACCGCTTCGCTCAAAGCCGCGGGGCAGAAGTGATCCGCGCCAGCGGCCTGCGGATTCAGGAAGTTGTATTTGTTCGCGAAGTCGTAGAATTCGCCGGGATTCTTCGGGCGAATCTCAATGATCGGCAGCGCCTCTTCGCCAAGCACGCCGACGGTCAATTCGCGCCCGGAGACAAACTGCTCGACGAGCAACTCGCTCCCAAATTTCCACGCCTCGGCCATCGTCTCCGCGACCTTCGCCGCATCACGCACGACATACACGCCCACGCTGGAGCCTTCCTTCGGCGCCTTTACCACGTAGGGCAGCGGCAGGGTTGGCGAGGCGCCATTGTGCAATATCTCCGAACCGGGTGTCGGCACGCCGTGCTCCTGAAAACGATTCTTGGTCAGGATTTTATCGATCGCAATCTCGCTCCCGACCACGCCTTCGCCGGTGTAGGTGATGCCGCGACTTTCGAGAATCCGCTGGATCTGGCCGTCTTCGCCGAAGGTGCCGTGGATCACGTTGAAACCGACCTCGGTGCCCGCGGGCACGACGAAACCCGGACCGGCGACATCCACTTCGGTCACCTCCGCGCCGAGCGAACGCAGCGCCTTGGCCACGCCCGCGCCCGAGGCCAGGGAGACTTTGCGTTCGTTGCCCGGACCGCCCATGAGGACGGCGATCTTTTTGTTCTTCAGGTCAATGGGCATGGCTGCGGAATGATTGTTCATGGCCACGCATCCGGGGCGCGCGGGCCGGTTCTTGCAAAATTCTCGGCTCAATCATGGATGCCTTTCTCGTCGCCGACGATCTGCACTTCGGTTTCCAGTTTGATCCCGCGTTCGCGGAGCGCGACTTCCTTCACATGCGCGATCAGCGCGAGGACATCCGCCGCCGTAGCCGCGCCATCATTGACGAGGAAGTTGCCATGAATTTCCGAAACCTTCGCGCCGCCGATGCGCGCGCCCTTGAGCCCGAGTTCATCGACGAGTTTACCCGCGGGGCATTGCTCGGGATTCTTGAAGCAGCACCCCGCGCTCGATTCGCGCGGCTGACTGGTGCGACGCTTTTGCGTCGAGGCTTCGAGCAGCTTTTCGATTTCCTCCGGCGTGCTCGGATGCCCGACGAAGGTCGCGGACACCGCGTAGTTTTTCTCCAGCGTGCCGCAGTGCCGGTAATGCACGTCCATTTCACCCGGCGTCTTCATGTGAAAATTGCCGTGCGGGTCGATGTAGCGGACGCTGACCACCTGGCGAAACGTCTCGCCGCCCATCGCGCCGGCATTCATGCGCAAAGCGCCGCCGACATTTCCGGGGATGCCCTCGAACCACTCGAAGCCACCGATTTCCGCATCGCGCGCGGCATAGGCGAGTTCCTTTTGCTTCACGCCGACACCCGCGTGAATCTTGCCGTCGCGGACTTCGACTTTCTTGAATTCACCCCGCGAGAGATGGACCACGACGCCGCGAATGCCGCCGTCGCGGACGAGCAGATTCGAGCCGCGACCGAGCACGAAGATCGGGATTTCGTTGAGCGTGCAAAAGCGCACCAGCCGCGCGAATGCTTCCTCGGTTTCGGGCTCGGCCCAAAACTGCGCGGGACCGCCGACGCGCATCGTCGTGTGTTTGGAAAGCGGCTCGTAGAGCTTGATCAAGCCGGCTCCCATCACGGTCTGCAACTCGTCGAGTTGCTTGATGTCCCGGGCCAGGATCGAGGCGGATTCATGGATGTTGCCGGCGCCGAGGCTGAGCACGACATCGCCGGGTTCGAGCGCGCGGCCAATCTCCAGCGCGATCTTTTTGCGGTCGGGCTGGAACTTCGCATCCTCGTGTCCCTCACGAATCATCTCATCGACGATCGTCTGCCCGCTCACGCCGGGGATTGGCACTTCACTGGCCGCATACACGTCCGCGATGATCGCCAGGTCGGCGTGATGGAACGCGCGGCCGAACTCTTCCTTGAGCTTTTCCGTGCGCGAGTAGCGGTGCGGCTGGAACATGCAAAGCACGCGCTTGCGGCCCGTGTTTTTCGCCGTGGCCAGCGTCGCCTTCACCTCGCTCGGATGGTGGCCGTAGTCGTCCACGACCATGTAGCGGTCGCTGCGATATTTGATCTCGAAACGCCGCTTGGCCCCGCGGAACGACTCCAGCGCCTCGGCGATTTTCGGGAAAGGGACGCCGAGTTCCGTGGCCAGCGCGATCACGCCGACGGCGTTGCTCACGTTGTGTTTGCCGGGGACATTGAGCGTCACCGCGCCGAGCGGTTCGCCGCCGCGCAGCACACGGAAGTGGGACTGGAAGTCCTTCGCGTGCAGATCGTCGAAGCGATAGAAAGCCGTGTGCGACTCGCCGTAGGATACCGCGCCGGGATGGCCGCTACAGATGCGCGTGGCGTTTGGGTCATCGGCGTTGAAGATTACCTTCCCGCGCGTCTGGCTGAGCAGTTGATTGAAGACCGCCTCAATCGCCGCGAGGTCCGCGTAGTAGTCGAGATGCTCCTCCTCGATATTCAGCACGATCGCGTGCTCGGGGTGGTAAAAGGCCAGCGTGCCGTCGCTCTCATCGCCTTCCGCGACGAAAAATTCACCCTCGGGATCCCAGTTCGCATTCGTCCCGAGAATGGGGATCTCGGCACCCACGTAGTGCGAAGGATGCAGCCCGCCGACCTTGAGGACGTGCGCCGTCATGGAAGACGTCGTCGTCTTCCCGTGCATGCCGCAGACCACGATGCCCTTCTTGCAATTCATGATCGCCGCGAGCGCGTCGGCGCGGCGCACCATGTTGCGGTTGGTCCGCAGCGCTTCGTCGTATTCCGGGTTGCCCGGACGAATCGCCGATGAAAAAATGATCAGGTCTGCCTCGGAAATGTTCGCGGCATTTTGTCCGAGGTGAAACTTCAGCCCGAGCTTTTCGAGCCGATCGATCTCGACCGTGCGCGCTTTATCCGAGCCGCTGACGTGGTGTCCGAGCGCGATGAGCAGGCCGGCGATGCCGCTCATGCCGGAGCCGGCGACGCCGATCAGGTGAATCTTCAGTTCACCGCCGACGAGGATGTCTGCAAGGATTTGGCCCGTGTCCATTTTATGCGCAAGAGTTGAGGATGGTGTCAGCGACCCGCTCGGCGGCCTGCTGCGGCGCGAGGCTCGCGCTGCGGGCAGACATTTCGTTGAGCCGGGCCGGATCTTCGAGAAACCAGAGGAGTTTTTTCGCGAGAGTTTCGCCGCTGGTTTCGCGCTCCTGTAATAGCGTTGCCGCACCCGCGCGTTCAAAGATTTTCGCGTTGAAAGTTTGGTGATCCTCCGCCGCGAAGGGATACGGGATGAGAATACCAGGCAAGCCGAAGTGCGAAAGCTCCGTGAGACTCGCTGCGCCGCTCCGGGCGATCGTGAAATCCGCCGCGCTGTAGGCCTCCTCCATGCGGTGATAAAACGGCGCCACGAACGCGACAATGCCCGCCTTGGCGTAGCTGTCGCGCATGAGTTGCTCGTCCTGCTTGCCGGTGAGGTGGATGATCTGCAGTGGTTTTCCGGTGAGTTGTGGCAGCGCGTTGATCAGCGATTGATTGATCCCGTGTGCGCCCTGGCTGCCGCCCATGACGAGCAGCGTGTGATTACCGGGCGGGAGCCCGAAGGCTGCGAGCGCCTGCGCTTTCTCAAGACGCGTGGTCAGCGAGGTCCGGATCGGCGTGCCAGTCACGGTGCATTTGCCGGCGGGCAGATGTTTCGCGCATTCCTCGAAACCGAGCAGCACGCGGGTGACGAGCCGGGCGTTGAGTTTGTTGGATTTTCCGGGGATCGCGTTCGATTCGTGGACGAAGGTCGGGATCCTGCGCGAGCGGCCCGCGAGGATCGGCGCGGTCGAAGTGAAGCCGCCCATGCCGAGCACCGCGTTCGGCTGGAAATCGCGGTAGAGCGCTTTTACCTGATTGAGCCCGGAGTTGAACTTCAGGACGAACTTGATCAGCGCGATGGGCGATTTGCTTTGGATCCCGACGCCCGGCACGCGCTCGATCCGAAATTCGTTCCGCCCTTGCGTGGCCAGCGCATCGATCTCCTTTTCCGAAATGATGAGCATGACGCCATGCCCGCGGCGGAGCAGCACCTCGCCGACCGCGAGGCCGGGAAAAAGATGACCGCCCGTTCCGCCAGCAGCGATGACGATATTCATAAGCTAGAGCCGCACGACGCGCGGCGCTTTGCGGACGCGGGCGCGCAGGACGGCGGTGTTTTTTTGCTCTTCGCGGTCATTGAGTCCATGCCGGTAAATATTGATGAGGATGCCGACACAAAGCAGGCAGAAGACGAGGTTTGAACCGCCGTAGCTAATGAAAGGCAGCGGCAGCCCTTTGTTCGGTAGGAGCGAAGTCGTGACGCCGATATTCACCGCGGACTGGAGTGAGATGATGATCATGATGCCAAAGCCGAGCAGCACGCCGAACCGATCGCGGGCCCGCATAGCAATGACTGCACTGCTCAGGAAGATGACGATGTAAGTAAAGACGACGAGCAACGTGCAGCGCAGGCCGAGTTCCTCGCCGATCACGGGAAAGATGAAATCGGTATGCGCAAAAGGCAGATAGGCCATTTTCTGGCGGCCGTTGCCGAGGCCCAATCCCTCCACCCCGCCGGAGCCGAGGGCGATCAAGCCCTGCACGGTCTGATACGCATCGGCGGGATATTTCTCGGGATAGAGGAATGCGAGGAATCGCCCGGTGCGTTCGGGCATTTCGTGAATCGCCAGCGCCAGGCCCGCGAAGCCCGCCACCGCCATCGGCACGAGATAGCGAAGGCGCGTGCCGGCGATGAACATCATCACGATAGTCGTGCCGCCGATCAGTGCCGTCGTGCCGATATCGACCTCTGGGGCGATGAGCGCCATGAGGACGCCAGCGCCCGCGAGCGGGGCGAGGAAACCGCCGAGGAAGGTGTCCGCGTTTTTTTCATCGCGCGCAAACCACCAGGCGAGCGTGATGATCGCGGCGAACTTGGCAAACTCCGACGGCTGGAACGAAAAACCCGCGAGCCGAATCCAGCGCGCCGAACCGTTGATGCGGTGGCCGATCCCAGGCACGAAACAGCAGATCAGCAGGAGCACGGAAATCCCGAACCAGATCCACCACGTCTTCTGCCAAAAGTGATAGTCGAGGCTCGCGGCAACCGCGCAAACCAGCAACCCCGCACCGAGCCAGACGATCTGCCGCTTGAGCAGAAACATCGCATTCCCGTGGCTCTCCGGCGCGTAGGCGGACGTGCTCGAGAGCATCACCAGGCCAAGGGCGATCAGCCCGATGACGGCGACGACGAGGAGGTAGACACTGGTGCGATGGACGTTCAAGGAGGGCTCAATTCTTGCGCGGAGGAACCTTGAGGACCTGGCCGAGTTGGAGCTTTTTCGGATCGACGGTCTTGTTAACCTTCGTCAGGTCTTCGACGGTCTGGCCAAGGCTGCGCGCAATCGAGGTAAAGGTGTCGCCCTTCTTCACGGTGTAAAGACCGGGCGTGGTTTTCGTCGCGGGAATATCCGCCGCCTTGGTCGCGGCATCGGATTTCGCCGTCTCAGCCGCCGGCTTCGCCGCGGCTTTCGCGGCGGGGATGACGAGGATCTGCTGTGGTTTCAAAACCGCGCCTTCTTTGAGTTGATTGGCAGCGAGCAATTCGGCCGCGCTGATATTGTAGGCAAAGGCGATCTTCGTGGCGTTGTCGCCGCTCTTGACCTCGTAGCGTCGCCCGTTCTGCGGCTTCGCCGACGCGATTTCCGGGACGGGCGCAGCGCTAGTCTCCACACGCCGCGGGGCCCCGGGTGCCGTGGCGGAACTGGTCGCAGTTTTCGCCGGAGGTGCGACCACTGCAGGCGCGGCGGCTTCGGGCGTTTTGTTCACTACTTCGCGATCACGACGCGAGGCCTTGATGCTATTGAAAGCGTAGATACCGCCCACGGCGACGACGTGGAGGATGAGCACCACGATGAAGGCGCTCGAGAGTTTCGTTGTCGGCTCTTCGTCGTCGTAATCATCGACGCTCGGCCGAGCCACGCGCGCGGTGGCTTGCAAACGCTTCTTCGGCTTCGGCGTGAGGACCGCGGAGAGTTTGGTGAGGAATTTTGGTGTTTTCATTGGGCAGGCAGGGCGTGAACGAGGGCGCGGAATTGGTTGCCGCGATCGGCGTAGTTTTTGAACATGTCGAAAGATGAGGTTCCGGGGCTGAACAAGACGACGTCACCGGGTTGCGCGAGACCGCGCGCGAGTTCGACGGCTTTCTCCAGGGACCATCCGGCGTTGGCCACGGGCAGACGCGACTTCCAGATCGCTTCGATCCGGTCGGCCATTTCGCCGAGTACTACGACGGAGCGGCAACGGGCGGCAACGAGATCGGTGAGCAGGTCGTACTCGAAGCCCTTGTCCTTACCGCCAGCGATCAGCACGACTGGACGCGTCTCGGAATGCAGCGCCTTCTCGACGGAATCCGGGTTGGTTCCCTTGGAATCATTGACCCACTCCACGCCGTTCACGGTGCGCAGGATTTCGCAGCGATGCGGGAGCGGCTTGTAGTCGCAAAGCGGCGGCACCATCTGCGCGAAGCTCAACCCGCGCACAAACCCGACGCCGAGCGTGGCCATGAGATTCTCGGCATTGTGCGAGCCGCGCAGCTTGGTATCCGCCATTGCCAGCACCCGCTCGCCGCGGAAGTAGATCGCGCCTTCGCGCAGCTCGAAATCCGCCCCCGGTACATAGGCGCTGAAGGTGATCTTCTTCGCCTTTAGCTCCGGCAGTTTGTCGCGGACGTTGATGACTGCCCAGTCGTCCGCGGTCTGGTTTTCAAAGATGCGGATCTTCGCCTTGTAGTACTCGTCCATCGACGGATAGCGGTCGAGATGGTCGGGCGCAAAGCCCAGCCAGACGGCGATCTCGCAACGGAAGCGGCGGATCGTTTCCAACTGGAACGAACTCACCTCCAGCGTCATCACGTCGAGGTCTTTGCTCTGCTTCACCTTGGCGGAAAATGCCGGGCCGATATTGCCACTCGCCACGGTCTTCACGCCGCACGCGTTGAGCATTTTTTCGACGAGCTGTGTCGTGGTTGTTTTGCCATTCGTACCGGTGATGCCGACGATCGGGCACTGGCACATTTCGTAGGCCAGTTCGAGTTCGCCGATCATCTCGATGCGGCGCTTGATGAAATTCTGGACCAGCGGGACAGTCGGGTCGATGCCGGGGCTGAGAATCACCGCATCGTAACGCCCGTGCAGGCTTTCGTGTTCAGCCGCGAGGCCCGCGATCAGGCGGATGCCTTGCGCACCGAGCGCGTCGATTTTCTTGCGCAGCTTATTCTCTTCGGCGGTATCGAGGACGGTGATCACAGCTCCCTCCTGACGAAGCAAAATGGCCGCGGATTCACCGCTTTCTCCTGCCCCGAGCACGGCAATGGACTGGTTGGCGTAAGACACATTCAACGAAGTTTGAGGGTGGCGAGACCGAGGAAGGCAAACATGATCGAGAGGATCCAAAAGCGGACGATGACGGTGTTTTCCTTCCAGCCCTTGAGCTCGAAGTGATGGTGCAACGGCGACATGAGGAAGATGCGTCGGCCTTCGCCGTAGCGCTTTTTGGTGATCTTGAACCACGACCGCTGAAGCAGCACCGAAAGGGCCTCAATGACAAACACCCCGCCGACGACGACGAGCAGCATTTCCTGTTTCGTGCAGATCGCCACGACGCCGAGCATGCCGCCGATCGCGAGCGATCCGGTGTCGCCCATGAACACCTTTGCCGGATGGCAATTGAACCACAGGAAACCAAACGACGCGCCGACGAGCGCCATGCAGATGATGGTCAGTTCACCAGCGAACGGATAAAACGGAATCTGCAGATACGAAGCGATCTTCACGTGGCCGCAGACGTAGGAAAGGATGGCGTAGGCGAAAGCGGCGGTGCAGGTACAACCCGCCGCCAAACCGTCGAGGCCGTCGGTGAGGTTCACGGCATTCGAGGCGCCGATGATGACCACGGCAAAGAAACCCAGCGTTCCGATCGTGCCCAGATTGGCGATGAGCGGATCCTTGTAAAATGGGACGTAGAGGGAGCGGGACTGCACCTCGACAGCCGGATTCAACAAAAAGAATCCGGTCACGATCACCGCGAGGATACCCTGCGCCACCAGCTTCGTGCGCTCGCTTACACCCGCGGAGTTCTTCTTGCTGACCTTGAGATAGTCATCCCAGAAGCCGAGCCCGCCGCAGTAGAGCAGCGTGAAGATGACCATCCACACCGCGATGTTATCCGGCCGCGCCCAGACCAGCGACGAGAGGATGACCGCGCCGAGCATCAGCACGCCGCCCATCGTCGGCGTGCCCGCCTTGGCACCGTGCAGTTCGAAAAGTTTGTTGACCTCTTCCTTGGTCCGAATCGGCTGGCCGAGCTTGAGGGAGATGAGGCGGCGGATGACCCAGTTCCCGCACATCAACGAAAGCAGAAACGCCGTGATCGCCGCGCCGAGCGCGCGCAGCGTGATGTATTGGAAGACGTTGAAGGCGCGGAAGAACTCCTGATCGGGAAAGACCTGCGTCAGCTTGTGGAGGTAGTACATCATGACGCGAGCAGGCCCTCCACGATGCGCTCCATGCGGGAAGAGCGGCTGCCTTTGATCAAAACGAGATCACCCGCGCGGGCCATGTCGCGCAGGACCTTGGTCGCTTCCTCCGTCGAATCGACGCGCACTACTTTCTCAACGCCACCACGCCAGGCCGCTTCGGTGATCCACTCGGACTCCGCTCCGACGCCGATCACGCCATCGATGTGCGCCTGCGCGGCGACTTCGCCGACGAGACGATGGCCGCGCTCGGCTTCGACACCCAGTTCGCCCATGCGCCCGAGCACCGCGATGCGCCGGCCCACCGCCGGCATGCTGGCCAGCGTGCGCAGCGCCGCCGCGACGGAATCGGGGTTGGCGTTGTAGGTGTCGTCGATGACCTGAATGCCGCGGATTACCTTCTGCTCCAGCCGGCCCTTGGTCAGGCGCAGTTGGGTCAATCCAAGCGCGCATTCTTCGAGAGATAAGCCGAAGACCCGGCCAGCCGCGACGGCGAGCACGGCGTTGCGAACCATGTGTTCACCCGGCACGGCGAGCGCGGCTTCCGCGGATTTGCCGTCGGCATGGATCAAAAATTTCGTTCCTCCGAAATGCGGCCGCAGATCGCTGGCGAAGACTTCTCCCTTGCCGATTCCGGCCAACACCACGTCGGCTTTCGTGCGACCGGCGATCGAATCCGAAAAATCGTCGTGCGCACTCAGGATGAGCGTGCCGCTTGGCGGCAACGCTTCGGCCAGCATGCCTTTTTCCAAAGCAATCGCCTCACGGCTGCCCATGTACTCGATGTGCGCCATTCCGATGTTAGTGATGATGCCGATTTCCGGCATGGCGAGCGCGGCGAGCGGTTCGATCTCACCCGGATGGTTCATGCCCATCTCGAAGACTCCCACCTGATCCGAACTGCGGGCGCGAAGCAGCGTGATCGGCAGGCCGATGTGGTTGTTGAGATTGCCTTCGGTTTTCGTGACCTGAAAATTTCCGCCGAGCACCGCCGCCGTCAGGTCCTTGGTACTGGTCTTGCCGTTGCTGCCGGTCAGACCGATCACTTGCAGGGAGAGGCTCCGGCGGTAGTTGGCGGAGAGTTGTTGCAGCGCCCGCAGCGTGTCCTCCACGAGGACCACGGCAAAACCCGGCGGGAGTTCCGCGGGAAACTCTTCCACGATCGCCCCCGCGGCACCGCGTTTGGCGGCCTCAGCGACGAAGGTGTGCGCGTCGAATTTTTCTCCGCGCAATGCCACGAAAAGATCACCGGCCTTGAGCGCACGCGAATCCGTACACACGACGGAAACCGCGCCCAACGGATCACCCGCAGCCAGCTTTCCTCCCGTCCACAGCGCGATCTTTTCGAGGGTCGTTAAATCCATACGGTTATTGCTCTACGCGCTTTGCTTCGAGGGCTTCGCGCGCGACCGCCGCGTCGTCGAAGGGTGCCGTATGATCGGCGAATTCCTGGTAGGTTTCGTGGCCCTTGCCAGCGATGAGAATGATGTCTCGCGGCTGGGCCATAGCCACCGCTTTGAAGATGGCTTCACGCCGATCCGGAATGATTTCGAAATTACCGCGCTTCATGCCGGGTTTGATGTCTTCGATGATCGCGAGCGGATCTTCCTTGCGCGGATTGTCGGAGGTCACGATGCCGTGATCGGCGTGCTGATCGACGACCGCACCCATCCGTGGACGCTTGGTCTTGTCGCGATCGCCGCCGCACCCGAAGACGACGATCAATCGGCCGGGATTCAGTTCACGACAGGTTTTGATGACGTTGAGGAGCGCGTCGTCGGTGTGCGCGTAGTCCACAAAAATGCGGAACTGCCGCTGCGCCGGCACGGCTTCGAGCCGGCCAGGGACCGCCGTGGCATTGGCTAGGGCGAGCACGCCGCTGCGCACGTCCACACCCATGACGTTAGCGGCGGCGAGAGCGGCGAGGGAGTTATAGACATTGAACTGACCGATGAGCGGCAGGCGCACCAGGTAGCTGCGACCACCCGCGTCGAGTTGGTAGCTGGTTCCGTGAAAGTCGATGCGGACATTGCTGGCGCGGAAATCGGCGTGAACACCAACGCCGTAGGTCACGACTGGGACTTCCTTGGCGAAACGCTGCGCGAGCATCGCGCCGTAACGGTCATCGAGATTGATCACCGCCTGGCCCTTCTTCTTCGTCTGCTGCGTCAGCCCGCTGAAGAGCCGCGTCTTGGCCTCGAAGTAGGCCTCCATCGTCTTGTGATAGTCGAGGTGGTCCTGCGTAAGATTGGTGAAGACCGCGGCATCAAACTCCACGCCGCGCACCCGCGCTTGCATGAGCGCGTGGGAAGAAACTTCCATCACCGCGGCTTTGCAGCCCGCGGAGCGCATCTGCCAGAGCAGGTCGTGGAGGTCGAGCGACTCGGGGGTTGTCCGCGACGCCGGCAGAATCCGATCACCAACTTCATAGCGCACCGTGCCGATCAAACCGCACCGCAGCAGCACCGCCTCGCAGATGTGCTTGATCAGGAAAGCGGTGGTCGTCTTGCCATTCGTGCCGGTGACACCGGCGATCTTTAAAGCGCGGGCCGGGTGCTGGAAATAGGCGGCCCCGAGATCCGCGAGAGCGTTGCGAGCATCGGCAACGGTGATGTTCGTCGCCCGCGTTTTGAGCTCCGCGTCTTCACTCACCACGGCCTCCGCTCCAGCCGCGACGGCCTTCTCGACGAAGGCGGCGCCATCCACCTTTTCGCCCTTGAGCGCGATAAAGAGAGTGCCGGGTTTGACACGGCGGGAGTCATACGTGATCGCCGTGATCTCGCGGTCCAGCGACCCTTCGGTCTTGATCGTCGCGATTTGAGAAATGAGGGCGGAGAGTTTCATCGGTCGCGAGAGTTCTGACCGGCCATAATGCTGCCCGTCGGCTCCTCGGGCGAGGGAACCAAGCCGAGATAACGCGCCGCTTTTTCGCCAATGCGCGAGAAGACCGGCGCGGCCACGAGGCCGCCGTAATTTTGTCCGGGCTTGGCCTGCGCTTCATCGAAGAGGACGAGGGCAACAAAAGCGGGATCTTCCGCGGGCATGAATCCGAGGAACGAAACCACGTATTTTTCGTGCGAAGGCAGGCGTGTCTTTTCGTCGTATTTCTGCGCCGTGCCAGTTTTCCCGGCGACTTTGAATCCCGCGACCCGGGCCAGCGCTGCAGTGCCTTTGGGGCTAACAACGTCCACGAGCGCGTTCCGCACCGCGTTGGTGGCATCCTGACTGGCGACTCGGCGAATTTCCTGCGGCGCGAAGTGTGTGATCACGTGACCTTCCTCATCGAGGATGTCTTGCACGATTTGGGGCATCATGAGTTGACCGCCATTGGCAATGACGCACATCGCCGAAGCGACCTGCAACGGCGTGGCGGCGACTTCCTGACCCATCGGCATGCGGGTGATGGAAATTTTGCTCCAGCGATGCGGCGGGTGAACGATCCCGCTGATCTCACCCGGAAGACTGACCCCGCTGCGTTCGCCGAAACCGAAGCGGCGGACATACTCGTAAAATTTCTGGTCGCCGAGTTGGATGGCCAGCTTCGCCACCCCGATGTTGCTCGATTTGACGAGGATGTCATTCACGCTCAAGTCCGCGTACGGGTGATGATCGCGCAGCTTGCACGAAGCCATGAAGCCGTTCTCGCAGTTAATCATCGTTGTCGGACGCACGATCCGCTCGGTGAGCGCCGCGGCAGCGGTCACGATCTTGAACGTCGAACCAGGTTCGACCATGTCGGAGAGCGCGCGGTTGCGGCGATAGTCGAGCGGGACTTTGTCCTGCACGTTGAGATTGAAATTCGGGCGGTTGGCCATCGCAAGGATCCCCCCGGTCTTCGGATTCATCAGGATCACCGTGGCGCTCTTCGGGCGAAACTGCTTGATGGCCGCATCGAGTTCCTGCTCGACGATATTCTGCAATCCCATGTCGATCGTCAGGCGGAGGTTGCAACCGTTACGCGCCTCTTTTTCCTGCCCGCGATAAGGCACGATTTCTTTTCCGGTCCGATCACGCTCGGTGTAGCGGAAGCCGTCGTGCCCGCGGAGAAACTGCTCCATCGTTTTCTCGACGCCATCGACTCCGACGTTCTCGCCGTTCACATAGCCGAGCACGTGGCAAAGCATGTGACCGTTGGGATAGACGCGAGTCGTTTCCTGCTCGAAGAATACGCCACGCATTTTCCGCTCGGCGAGCTGATCCTGAATGCCGGAGACCACACTCTCAGCCACGTCTTTTTTCAGGACGATGTAAGGCACGGGCACGTTCTTTTTATGCGTCTTCGAGTAAACCTCGCGGGACACCTTCTCGAGCACCAATGACCGCTCCAATCCGAGCGCGGGAGCCAGCACATCAGCCAAAGCCTCACGATCCTTGATCAGCGTGCCGTCGGCGATCACCGTGCGGACCGGCTCATTCTGCGCAAGCGGTTCGCCGTGGACGTCCTGAATCACCCCGCGTCTCGCGTAGATCGTCTGGCGGTTGACATGCGTCTCCGCCGCGCGCGCCGCATATTCGTCATGCTGCGTGACTTGCAGTTGCACGAGGCGGAACGAAAACGCGGTGTAGCAGCTCGCCAGCAGGCAGCAGGTCGTCAGCGCGCGCGTTCGGGCGGTGCGGTTCACTCGTTGCCTCCCTGGTTAGAAATCGACCGCAGCTCGCCCTTGTTCTGCGGCGCGGCACCGTTGCTGAGGACGACGATGTGCTCATTGGTGATCGGCACGAGCTTGATGAACCCGGTGTCGAAACGCTCCTGGAGCTTCGCCGTCGAAGAAAGCTGGCTGATCTTGCTGAGGGCGACCTCGTTTTTATTGCGCAAGTCGGCAAGCTCGCGCTCGAGCATCTTAATCTCCGTGCCGGTGGTGTAGAGCTGGTTTTTTGTCCAGACGTAACCCAGCCCACCGACGCAGGCGATGATGCCCACGAAGGCCCAAGTAACGAACGAGGCGATCGGGATAGCGTTGGCGTGGCGGCGGCGATTAGTGGACATGGGGGATCCTTTCGACGACGCGGAGTTTCGCGCTGCGAGAGCGCGCATTGGCCCGTTGCTCGGCGTCGCTGGCGATGGCGGGTTTTCCGGTGATGGCTTTGAAAACGTACAGGGGATTTGGCCGCGCCGCGGGCCACTCGGGGCGGTCGATAAATTCGGCGGTGCGCTCCTTGAAGAAGACTTTGACGATGCGGTCTTCGAGCGAGTGAAAGGTGATCACGGCCATGCGTCCGCCGGGTGCGAGCAGGCGGGTGAACTGCTCCAGCCCGGCAGCCAGCGCGTCGAGTTCGCGATTCACGGCGATGCGCAGTGCTTGAAAGATGCGCGTCGCGGGATGCGTACGACCGCGCCGGGGCACGACACTCTCGACGGCATCCGCGAGTTGCAAGGTGGTCGTGAACGGCTGCACCAGCCGCTCGCGCGTGAGCTTCGCGGCAATCTTGCGGGCCGCCGGCTCCTCGCCGTAAGTGCGAAAAATTCTCTCGAGTTGCTCACCGCTCATGGTATTCACGAGATCCGCTGCGCTGATCGGATTCGAGGGGTCCATGCGCATGTCGAGGGGACCTTGGCGCATGAAGCTGAAGCCACGCTCCGCAGCGTCGAGTTGGCGTGAAGAAACACCGAGATCCAGCAACACGCCGTCGATCGTGGTGATGCCGAGCTTCTTCAACGCCGCTTCCGCTTCGGCAAAGGTGCTCCGCACGGGCGTGAATCGATCACCAAACCGCGCCAACTTCGCGCTCGCGAAAGCCAGCGCCTCAGGATCGTGATCCAGCCCGATCACCGTCGCGCCCGCTTCCAGCAAAGCCTCCGTGTGACCACCGCCACCGAGCGTTCCGTCCACGATCAGTCGGCCCGGTGCGGGCGCGAGTGCCTGGACCGTTTCGGCGAGCAGCACCGACTCGTGGTATTCGTAAGCGCGAGGTTTCACAGTTTTTCGCCGGGCTTTCGCCTTCGGTTTTTTCGGAAGATCGAGGCACGCGATCATAGGCCAAGGTCGGGCAGGAGCGCGTCGGCCACCGCTTTCGTGTCGGCCCGCGAGGCCTCCCACGCAACGGTGTTCCAGATTTCAAAAGTATCGATCGCCCCCGAGAGCGTGATTTCGCCGGCCAGCTTGAGCTGGGCGCAAAACTCCTCGGGCAGCGAGAGCCGGCCGTTTTTATCAAGCGTCACTTGGTGGCCCAGCGAGCCAATGCGGCGGAGGATGACGGCCCGCTGCGCACCGGGGAGCGCGGCTGCTTCCGCGCGGATCCGATCGAGGTCCGCGCGCGGGCGAACGGTGAGACAAGGGCTCGTGGAACTCGGGATGAGAAAAAGCTCAGCCTCCTCGGCGGAGCGCCAGGCTGCAGGAATCGTCAGCCGATTCTTGCCGTCCAACGCGTGCCGGAACTCGCCCATATAAACAGGCGCAGCAGAGTTCGGTTTGATGGTGGCCATGACGGTTCAATTTGGGCAAGTCTCCCAATTCGCTCCAAATCGGCCCTATTTCTCCCAAATCACTCCACCTTTGTCCAAACCTTTTCCGAAATTTTTTACGGGTTCGCTTCACGCCCGGCATGGACCGAGCGCAAAACGTTAGCGCGCAGCGAATTCGGGCTGCCCTGAGTCTTCCAAAAAATTACCGGCACAGAGCTTCGCATACGCCCCACCGAGCGCGAATAATTCCTCGTGGGTGCCTCGCTCGACGATTCGACCGTGGTCCATCACGAGGATCTGGTCGGCATGGCGAACGGTCGAAAGACGATGCGCGATCACGAAGCTGGTGCGGCCTTCCATCAAGCGGTCGAGCGCACCTTGGATCAGTCGCTCCGTGCGATTATCCACGCTCGCCGTCGCTTCATCGAGCACGAGGATCGGCGGATCTTTGAGCAGCGCCCGCGCGATCGAAACGCGCTGTTTTTCGCCCACGCTGAGTTTCACGCCTCGCTCGCCAACCACGGTGCCAAGCCCCTCCGGAAGCCGCTCGACAAATTCCCGAGCATTTGCCGCCTCGAGCACCCGCCACAACTCCTCATCAGTCGCCGTCGGTTTGCCGAGGCGCAGGTTGTCGCGGATCGAGCCGTTGAAAAGAAAGCTCTCCTGCGTGACCATGCCGACCGCGGACCGGAGCGCGCTTTTCGAGAAATCGCGGAGCGGCTTGCCATCGATGAGTATTTCACCCGAGTCGAACTCGTAGAACCGCGTCAGCAAATGGACGAGCGTCGATTTGCCCGCGCCGGTGTGGCCGACGAGCGCGACGGTTTCGCCGGGGCGCGCGTGCAGGTTCACGTGATGCAACACCGGCAATTCTTCGGAATACGCGAAGCTCACATCTTGAAAGCGCACGTCGCCTTCGACCGCGGCACTCTCCTCGTATTCCACGCGTCCGGGCTCGGCCGGTGTGTCGAGAATCTCGAATACACGTTCACCCGCGGCGCGCCCCGATTGCACGATTTGATTGAGCGAATGCAGCTTCGCGATCGGCTCGTAAAGCGCGCCGACGAGCCACAAGAAAGCGACGAGATCACCGACGCTCATTTCCCCGCGCAGCACCGCGCGCCCGCCAAAGCCGATGACCAGCACCGCCCCACACGCGCCGAGGAAACTCATCGCCGGATTGTACATCGCCCACACGCGCATCACCGTCAGCGTCGCAGTGCGCAGGTCGTTGCTCGTGGCGTTGAAGCGGTCGTGCTCCTCGCGCTCGCGAACGTAAGTCTTGATCTGGCGAATGCCGGCGAGGTTGTCGTGCAGGAGCGAGTTCATCGCCGATGAAGCTTTGCGCTGGAGCCGATAGCGGCGCGGCGCCGTGAGCGTGTAAGCCATCGCGCCCGCCGCGAGCAGCGGCACCGGGATGAGCGCGAGCCAGGTTAGCCACGGCAGGTAAAGGAAGAGCATCGCCGCGACGACGGCGATCTGCAGGACCGCGATCACGCCCTGCTCGATGCCATCGATGAGCACGCGCTCCACCGCCGTCACGTCTTCGAGCAGGCGCGTCATGATATCGCCGGTCGAGCGGTTATCGAACCACGTCAGCGGCAACTGCTGGATGTGCGCGTAGAGGTCGCTCCGCAAGTCGAAGATCACCTTTTGCTCGAAGGTGTTGTTCAAAACGATCCGCACCGCATTGAAAATATCCCGCGCCAGAAACGCGCCCGCAGCCAGGAGCACCAAGGGCAGCAATCGATCGCCACGCCCGTGGCTGACATCATCGATGATGACCTGCGTGACTTTCGGGAAGACGATGACTAGCAGCGTCCCGAGCACCGCACACGCGAGCATGCCCGCCGCCATGCCGGGATATCGGCGGACGTAGGAAAAAACGCGCAGGGTGGTCTTCATCGAAAGACCCGCACCATCGCGGCACTCGACCGCGAGTCAAACCGGTCGCTCAACCCAGCGCTTCAAACTGGCTCAGCAGCTTGAAGCTTTCGTAGCGCTCATTGATGTCGGCTTGCGTCAAGGTGCGCAGGCGCTCCAGCGAGAAGGCCTCGACATTGAAGCTCGCGAGCACGCTGCCGAAGACGACCGCCTTGCGCAGCGACTCAAAGGTGACCTTGCCGTGATCCTGCGCCGCGAGATAACCCGCCAGGCCGCCGGCGAATGTATCGCCCGCGCCCGTCGGATCGTGGATGTCTTCCAGCGGATAAGCGCCACAGCTAAAGAATTGTCCCTCGGGCCCGAAGAGCAGCGCGCCGTGTTCGCCTTTTTTGATGACGACATAACCCGGGCCCCACGCGCGGATCTTCGCGCCCGCTTTGATCAAGCTCGTTTCCTTCGTCAGCAGCCGCGCCTCACCGTCATTCAGAATGAGCATGTCCACCCGCGGGAGCAGGCGCATGACTTCGTCGGGCGTGTTGTTGATCCACAGATCCATCGTGTCGGCGACGACGAAGCGCGGACGCTGCATCTGATCGAGCACATGGTGCTGGAGCGACGGGTGGATGTTGCCGAGCAAAACGTAAGGCGTCGCCTCGTAACCCGGCGGCAGCTTCGGCTCGAAATTCTCGAAAACGTTCAGCGCGATGCTGCGGGTCTCGCGAGTGTTGAGATCCCACATGTATTCGCCCGACCAGCGGAAGGTCTTGCCCTCGACGATTTGCAAACCGGCGAGGTCGATCTTGCACGAGCGGAGATAGTCGATGTGCGCCGTCGGAAAGTCCGTGCCCACGATGCCGACGAGATTCACCGGGGCGAAAAAGCTGGCCGCGACCGCCGCGTAGGATGTCGAGCCGCCAAGCAGATCGGTGTGCTCTTCGATGGGAGTCTTGACGGTATCGAGCGCGATGGAACCAACAACGAGGACGGACATGAGATTGGTAAAAATTCGGGACTAGAGCTTCATCCGGTGATCGATGAGATCAGCGAGCAGGCCGATGAAGAGCATTTGCAGACCGGTGAGCGCGAGCACGATGCCGAACAGGCCGAGATGGCCCTGCCCGGTGTAGTCGATCGTCCCCTTGATGAGGCCGCCGAGGATCAGCACCAGCGCCGGCGGAACGAAGACGTTCAGCGGCTTGAAGTAGGCGCAGATGCGGATGATCAGGATCGTGAAATTCGTGAAGTCGCGGATCGGCTTGATCGAGGATTTTCCGACGCGGCGGTGATAATTGATCGGGACGAACTTCACCTTGTAGTGGTTCGTGAGCATCGCGAGCGTGATCGTCGTGGTGAACGAAAAGCCGTCCGGGTAGAGCGAGAGGAAACGCAGCGCCACGTCCTTGCGGAACACGCGGAAGCCGGAGTTGAGGTCGGGAATTTTCCTCTGGCTGAGATATTCGGCGAGGCGGGTGATGATCCACTTGCCCGGCTTGCGCAGCGGCGGAACTTTCACGATCGCGCCGGTGCGGGCGCCCACGATCATCGCGTAATTCATCGCGTCTTCGAGCAGGCGCGGCGTGTCTTCGAGCGGATAAGTGCCGTCGGCATCCGCGATCATGATGAACTCATGCTTCGCAGCCTGCAGGCCGTCCTTCAATCCCGAGCCGTAGCCCGTATTGATCTCATGCTCGATGAGTGTGACGGGCAGCGTCCGCGCGATTTCGCCGGTGCGATCCTTCGACCCGTCGTTGATAACGATGATCTCGAGGTCGCGCACGCAACTCGCGTGTTTGCGGATGGCTTCAACGGTGCTGGCGATGGATTCCTCCTCGTTGTAGGCAGGGATGAGCACCGAAAGACCGATGTCAAAAGTCTTGGTGGCGGTTTCGGGCGTGGAGGTAGTCGTGGCGTCGGTCACTGGGTCGGATCCTTTCGAGGGGCGACTGTGGTAGGCGAAGCCGGGGGAGGCGTCAAGCCGCCCGCCAGTCTGAGCAACGCCATCCAGGCCAGCAGGAGCGCGCCGGAGAGCGACCAAAACATGATCGGCACGAGCGGCATGAGGTAGCGCTCGAGCGGGCGGCCGACCGTGGAGAGCAGCGCCATATTCGAGAACCAGAGCGCCGCCGCTCCGAGGAAAAAGTAGCGCGTCGGGCCGCGGGTGAAGCCGATGAGCAGCGGCAGGGCGAGCGTCGTGAAAAGCACCGGGTAACCTTGGAAAAGCCACGCGCGGCTCAGGCAGCTATGGAAAAAGCGGAACGGATCGCCGTCGATGCGCGCGGCGAGAATCGCGTCCATGGCGTCGTCTTCCATCGTCGCGTGCAGCTCGCGCTGGCGCTTGAGTTCGCGCAGGCTTTTGCGGGCATCGACGACCTGCTTGTCGCTGGGAAACTCATTCTTCACCCCCGCCCGCAGGTGCAGTTGCACGAGATCGTTGCGGATCTGCGCGGCAAAGGCGCCCGGCTGATCGCGCACGGCTTCGACCGCGAGCCGCCGACAAAGCCGGTCCAGATCGACGAGCGAGTCGCCGCGATTGCGGAGCGCGTCCCACAGGTGCGGCACGGCGGTGCGCTTGATGAGGATGTTGTTGTCGAGCTTCGGCAGGCGTCGGTAGTCC
>ENA-ORBV01006039-ORBV01006039.1-microbial-mat-metagenome-genome-assembly--contig:-NODE-6039-length-21661-cov-7.076862_pt1:0-20000 | contig 21661 bp, 20 predicted proteins | sample MGYA00237777_ERZ505514 | MGnify/ENA primary metagenome ERZ505514 (study PRJEB26160, sample SAMN06269048) | microbial mat metagenome | isolation source: Oligotrophic lake microbial mat... | reverse complement strand
AACTGATGTTGATCAGGTTGAATTTTTTAAGAAATGAAATTTTGTCATGATCATTGCAACAGCTCTGATGCCCAGCTCTGTTTGCAACTGCTGATTGTTCAGCAATTGTTGACAATTTCCTTTTGTTTTCAGAACAGTTGAACAACAGCACAAGCAAATCATTTAGCAAAGATGCAAGAGAAAACAGCAGCGGTCATGAAGTTGCTTCGCGAACCTGTTTGATAATTTCATTAGTGACACTTGAAGAATTTTGGAACATCTCAAAGTTGCAGCTTGGCTCTGAGATGCTCTCATTTGCTGCATTTGGTTAGCTGCAGTGGAAAAGTTGTTGTCTGACTAGAAAAGAATGATTGAAATGATGTTGTTCAAAACCTTTGCAATCGGGAAGCATGTCAATCAATCTATGTCTGTTGCCTGTGGAGCATCATTTGTGTCGATTGTTTTTGCCTCAACTCACCCATTTCCAAAAATTGTGGTGGCATGTCACTGATTACATTGGGAACGTGTGCCTCCAAAACCGCATTTTGTGATTCAGATTTGATCCCCTGAATCCACACAAAATGGATTTTGGCTCAAGCAAAAGCTTCAAGGGCAATTGCAACACACCAACAAGATTGATTGTTCGTCAATCAACTGGAGAATCGACTTGATGCCAATTTGTAGAATTTGCCACAGGAGGTCTTAGTCTGCAGCAACAGCCTTGAAGCATGTTTTTTCTTCTCAGGGGACCCTTTGTGGGCACGCTGACACAACTGCACCACAACTGTTGACTCCATTTTCAACATGTGCATGTCAACTAGTAACATCTTTGATCAATCAAAGCAAAGATGAATGTTGTGTTGTGTTGGCAGCACAAAACTAGATGCACAATTGAACATGACACCACTGCACTTCCCATTTGTTGTCATGTCTCCTTCACTGAGACACAATTCAATGATCACATTTCAACCATCATTTTTCATTCTTTGGATGCTAATTGGTCACACTGTTTCATTTGTCCTTGCCCAGCCAGCTTTTTTCAGTTTGCTCTTGCTTCTGTTGCAACATTTGTTGATCATCACAACTTCAGACATGTTGCATTTTGATGTGCTTTTCAAATGCCGCTCATCTTGTTGCACTTTTTTTCTAATCAACAAAGTGCATCTGTTTCAGTGTCTCGCCCTGCCTTGTTTGCTGTTCTGAATGTGATGAACAAAATCTCGACAGTTTCTTGCATGTTTGCGATTCCGTGACGCATTGCTTCATTTGTCCATCTGTTGTTGTCAACAACGATCAACTCTTTCACCCAACAAAATGTGCAAATGTCGAATGTCAATCAACAGAAGAGAGATCCATTCATTTTTGTCCCCTTGAAAACATTGTCAATGCCTGGTGTTGCTTGCCATCTTTGCAGGATGCTGATTGCCAAACACTTCAACAACATGTCAGGTGCACACATTCCCCAACCATGAACATCATAGTGATCCTGCACCACAGACATTCAGTTGTCTTTTGGAAATCAACGTTTGTCCGATCCTGTTTCAGTGGCTTACATCCAAATTCGTTGAACCTGGTACGATGTCGGTTACAAGACCTCACATCTCAATTTCGAATGACAACAACAAGTACAGTACACAATCCGAACGAGTGCCAGATTGCAGAAATATCTTACCGGGTTCTGTAATATTTGCGAACCCCTAAACACGCGAGGCCCGGTACTCGTACTGGTACCCGAGTCGTGGCGGCGCGCACTGGCGCTTTCACGGAAGCAGCGAAGAACCATCCCATGCATTTTGAAAAAGAGGCATTGGTGAAGTGATTGAACAATTTGAGATTCCATCCACGAAGGCGACTCCGACCCACACGTCGTCGATCACCATCGTAACATCACTTTTGCCAAGATTCGTTAGACACGGTTTAAGGATAGACCTTTGGCGTATAAAAATCGCGCCACGAATACGACCTGTACCAATCGGAATTGATAGAAACGGGGGATGGAAAGACGCTTGGCGTAACTATAAAATCGGCGGTTACCAATAGCTCACGTATCTTTTGAACCAATGAATGAGTACAATAAAGCTTACTGACTGGTAGGCATCGTCGTGCCTATGCGAATACAGTGGGATCTTTACCTTGCTTTTTCTTTGTGAAGAAATTACTAGTAGCATGCAACTAAGGAAATTATTTTTGGTCCACCCACCGATCCACCCTTTCATCACACTTGCAAATTACTGAACAAAAAACACACTAGTATTTTATTATTGGTTTATTATTGGTTCAATTTTTTGCACTGATTGTCTACTGTTTGAAAAAAAAACAATACAATCCATCATCAAACATTAGCTCCCATCACCATGACGAAGATTGAATACGACCGCACCATTGTGGTCATTGGAGGTTTGGGATCCGTGGCTTCGTGTGCCGTTCCTTTGATTAATCGTGAGTTTAAATTCGCTCGAATGGTTGTTTTGGATGCTCGCGACCAAACCGAGGAGACCCGAAAGAAAAAGCCCATGCCCGAAGGCGTCGAGTTTTACGTGGAGAAATTCACGGGAGAAAATTACAAAGACATTCTTGCCAAGTACTTGAAGAATCCAGGAGACATTTGCTGTAATTTGTCGGTAATTGATTCACGAGACATGCTCATTTGGTGCATGGACAATGACTGTTTGTACATGGACACGAGTGCCGAAAGTTGGGCGGAAGACAATGACGACGAACCCAGTGTTCATAATCGAGCCAATTTTAGTGATGCTTCCCTCTCACGTCTTCATCGTAAGCTTGCCAATAGTCTTTCTGAACTTTACACGCAAAACCCTGACAAAAAAGAGTGGCCAACGTGTGTGGTGCAGCACGGAATGAATCCCGGATTGGTCAATCAGTTCATTAAGCAAGGTCTTCACGACATTGCCACCGAACTTTTGCAGCGAGCGGAAGGATGTCGCAATCGTGACAACATCCAAAATTACTTGGCGCAAAAAGATTGGGCTCATCTCTCTCAAGCTCTCGGCGTACAGACCATTCACATCTCGGAACGTGATACGCAGCGAAGTACTCAACCCCGTGCTCCTGGTGAATTCCATTCCACTTGGAGTGTTCCTGCCTTTATTGTGGAGCTACGAGATTACTCCGAGATTGGTCTTGGAACGTTTGAAAAACGCATTCCTCGTGACGCCTATGTTTTCAACGGCAAAGGCGACACCTCGGCTATTATGGGTGGAAAAGCTGCCAACATGCGATGCATGTCGTGGGTTCCCAGTGGACCCATTCAGGGATATCCTTGCCCCCACGATGAGGCCATCACAATGGCCCGTTTCCTGGAAGTGCGCAATAATCAAGATGATTCTCTCTTGTATCGCCCCACGGTCATGTTTACCTACATGCCTTGCGATGCTTCTTTGGCATCGATCCACGAGTTCGCTATGACGGGATACAAAGATGCCACCAAACCTGTGCTTTTGACGGATGACACAATTGTCGATGGCATGGACGAAGTCGGAGTCTTGCTCATGGGCCACGAGTTGGGGGCATGGTGGACCGGTAGTCGCTTGGACATTCACAGGGCGAAATCGATCCTGGCTGGACACAATGCAACAACGATGCAGGTTGCTGCTGGAGTTGTAGGTGCTTTGGCGTGGATGGTTCAAAATCCCAAAGAAGGTTTCAACTTTCCAGAACACACGGATCACGAGGTGGTCATCGGTGCCGCAAAGAAATACATGGAACCATTTGTGTCGATCCAGTCCGATTGGACGCCCTTGAAAGATCGCACAGATCTTTCCTTGTACGATTACAATGATCGCTTCGGCCCCATCGAAAATGGACCGAATGCGCCTTGTATCCCCAAGAAGGAGCACGAGTGGCAGCTGGCTACAATGCTTTTGCATCCGGCTGGAAACCAGTGGGTGCCAAATCCAGTCCATGTGCCAACTTCCAATTGTGGCTCCAAATCCGATGTCATTTTGACGCCGGCGGACATGATTGAAGAAGAGAAGAAAGAAGAATCGGCACTGGCAACCAAGGTTCCTTCCAGTCTTCTTCGTCCCTGGCAGAAGAACGCACTACGAGTGCTGCCTTTGAATGACCCCGAGAATGATCCCAGCTTTGATGTAACGCTCTGCCAGGAAATTCCAGATGGTATCCGCATTGGCCGAACCGCCTATGGATGGGGTCTTTTCGCGGAGAAGCCATTCAAGCGAGGCGAGGTACTCTACCAGGGCCATGGAATCACGATCCCAAACAAACTCGATGCCCGATTCAAGCTGGGCTTGAATCAGGGCATGTGGTATGAGCTCGATGCTCAGACCCATTCGTGCCGCAAGAGCGAGACGGACGAGCGTTGGCTTTACGGATTTGATGGCTTTTACAACCACTCGTGCAGCCCGAATACGTACAGTGCCAACTGCGAGGAAGATCAGTGGAATGTAAGTAGTCCCCGATTTTTTACACTTTGGTTTGAACAACAAGGCGGATATAATCTCACTCATTTTTTTTTCTTACCAATTATTTTCTTTGCACAGGCCACTTACCTCACGGTCGCAAACAAGGATATTCAGCCTGGAGATGAACTCACCTGCGACTACAACCTGTTTGAGTGGGATTGCGAAGACAAAGGAATTGAGAAGTGCCTGTGTGGATCGCCCGATTGCCTAGGAGCTGTTCGCGGTTTCAAATTCCTGCCACTAAAGACACAGATGGAGAAGCTAGGAAATCTCTCGTGCAAGGCAGCACTACAAGCTTGGTTGGAAGAAAACCCCAAGACTGTCTACCACATGATCAAGGAACTCCCCAGCGGATTGCGTATTTCGCAGTCCGAAATTCATGATGGTCATGCTGGTCTACAAGCCACCAAGGATTTCAAAGCAGGAGAAACATTTTTTGAAAATCAAGCCATCTTCATTCCTCAAGCTCCCCTTGACCGAGCCAGTGAACGAGACACACTCATCATCTCCTATCCGGATCCTACTTGGGAGCGCCGAACCATCGATGACAATAAATCTTATTGGCTCGTCGAGAATCACATTTTGAGTGCTAGTGACGGCAAGCAATACTTCACACAGCCCCCACTTGTGACCAACTCCTATGATTGGCACTACCACACTGAGATTCGCGACAGGACCCCTGACCATTGGACGCACGAATTCTTTTCCTTTGATACATTCTGCAATCACGGGTGTACTCCATCCGCCGAAATGGTGTATGACGAAGATGCATCTGCCCCGACGAGAAATTCTCCCAACATCGTGACGCTACTAGGAAACGGCAAGGTGCAATACAACGACGTCGTTTACGACGACTTGGCAAGTTTGCCAGAAAAAATCATCGATAACATTCTCCTTATTGGAGCGAAAGCTAGCCGCGTGAAAGGCACAGAAGGCTATCGCATGGTCGCTTGTCACGATGTGAAGGCCGGGCAGGAGATTACCTGCGATTACAGCAAGCTACTTTCAAACGAAACGTGCTATATTATTGAAGAATGCAAATGCGGCTCGGCGCAATGTCGCGGAAGGGTCATCTGCTAGTAAACAGCCACAAGCAGCAGAGTAATATCACCACCTTCAGTGAAATATACGTCAACAAACAAATACAGCACGGTGAATACATGGAATAACGTCATTCTTTGTGATTGAGAGTGCAACACCGCTGATAATAGAACACCGGGTCCGTTACCCATAGATTAAACGATAGTATTTGTGTTAGCTATCAGTCTTAAATTTTTTTGTAAGCATAGTCCTGGCCAGCATGAATAAGCTGGCTAGATATTAAAAAATTAAGTCTGAATCATGTAGCGTAGGGAGCGGAGAAAGTGGGACTTTCGCGCAGAGAAAAAGTGTCACTGTGTTACTGGAATGTGGATCGTCGTGCGCTTGCCAGGCGTGGCGAAGGCGAGACCTATTCCTCCATCGTCAGCTACCACAGATCCAGCTAGAAAAAGCGCACAGTAGCTTTCTTGCAAAAAGTAAGAGACACACCGGACTTGCTCAACCCCGCATATGTTGCATACCGAACTCCTGCCGTCATGTTTCGCCTGACATGAGTGCATCGCATTTTCAAAATTGGGTTGGCGAATGCGACTGGTACAACAAACGTTTTGCGATTTTTATTCCTCCGTCATCATATAGCGAAACGAGCTAATACTGGCTGATGATCGGATGCCCCCGTTTCATAACCGCTCAAAACGCCACAGCCGATACACTCCAGTTTGAACTGACCATTATTACTAGTATGATCGTTGGATGATGCTTCAACACGAACGTCGTTTCCGGTTGCGCCACAGTGGAGACACTCCAGTTTACCGTCAGAGGTGAACTTAACACAAACGTCGTTTCCAATGTCGCCGCAGCCGAAACACTCCCGTTCGGCCTTATCATCACCACTGCCAGCAGATGCTTGTCCTGTTGTTGTGGTTTTGGATAATTGGAATGACCTTGGCTCTCCCTGCCAAAGAATATGATCCAGTCGTTTTCGTAGCGTCCATTTATGATTCAAAAACGGCCAGGTATGGGTCTCTTTTCGTCGTGGTACAAATTGTTGTAACGCATCTTTATACCCGACCGAGGCTAGTTGTCGTAAAGCTCCGCCGTCATCACCTTCATTGAAATCACCCGCAATAATATCCAATACGGGAGAATCAACTGGCGCTGACTCTTGTTCCTGGTTGTTGTCTTGCTTGCAAGCCCTGTTGGTGGCCACCAATAATGCCTGGATTTCGGCCATTCGAATGGGTTCTGTGATTCTTGCCGTGTCCAACCCTGCACTGCCTTCTAAATTGACGGGTGGACGAAGATGCACATTGGCAAGACGAATGGTAACGTAATTTAGAATTGAATCATCTGTAGTCGTTGTAAACGTAGTCGTGGCGGATGTGGATGTGGATGGTAATATGGGTATAGCCACTTGGCATGTCAAGGCAGGAAAAACGCATCCATCAATATCCTTGGTAAAATCCAAGACTTGTTTGTCCACAATGGGAAACTTGGAAAGAATCGCACAACCACCCGCCGATTGTTCTCCAGGGCGTGGATGATGAAAATAGGCGTGTTTGTATTGGGAGGACAATGCTGTCGCAGTGGCTGCTGAATTATTCTCATGTATATTCTCATTCTCGTGCAACAAGAATTGTTCCCAGGCAGGGTTTGTTTCTTGTAATAGAATAATGTCAGCACCAGAAGAAATCATGGCGTCTAGGATACGTTGGCGTCGTGTTGGGCTGTTTACTGCTTTGTTGTTAATGTTGTAGGAGAGTACATCCAAAGTTGATAAGGAGGAGGAAGTTGGTTGCACGGTGGCCAAATCCAAAGGAGAAAATTGATACCCTCGAAGCAAGGCCATGGGACTAGGAAAAAATTGATCGGCAAAGGCGACCATGTCCTGGAAGAGTGTTGGAATCACCATGGCGTCATGGATGTGTGTTTCCAATGCCCTTTTTCTATTAGAATGGCAACTATAGCTAGTTAAGTACCTCTCTTAACTTAGAGGTAGCTATTAGTTAGATACACAATATACTAGCTAGTAGCTAGTAGAGAGAGAAAAGAACAGACACCGCACCAAGCAAGCGCCCATGCTACCATGCTTCGATCGGCTACTTCCAGAAGTAGTTTCTTAATTTTAGGGTAACATGACGCACAATGGCCGCCTACAGTTGAGCATTTTAAATTTTGGGAGTCACGAAATTTGCCGCCAACCTCACGCACGGGCTTCTGATGAGCCCCGACAATGTGCCAACGAATGGATTCATTGTGCAAGACCGACATCATTTTTACCTCTCACTACCGTACAGTATCAGTATACCACTGTATGTACCCAAGCCACCTCTCATCATCAGGACATCTTGTACCACTGTTGTCGTCACTAAAAGCCAATAGAGAAGTTTTGTTGCTACATAGAACGACGAGGCAGCCAATTTCGTTACTGTCCTCGCCGCAAAACAAGACAAAACATCCCATTGAAGATTTTAAAAATGTCCGCACAAGCCTTTTGGGATAAAGCTGCCAATCTCATTGCCGTCACCGAGAAGCATCCCTTTTTGGTGGGACAGGTCGATGGGACTCTCGATTTGGAAAATTTTCGATACTACGTCGTTCAAGATGCCTTGTATTTGGGAGATTTTGCCGATTGTTTAAGGAGGTTGGGCAACAATGCAGGCGTCAAGAAAGAAGATGCGGATCGTTTGAAGGCGTTTGGAAACGGCGCCGAAGAAGCCGAGATGATGCTCCACAGTGGCTTTTTCAAAGAGTGGAACATTTCGGCCGAGGGAGTGGAACAAATGCCCAATACCTTGCTGTACACGTCGTATATGAAACGGATTGTCGCCACCAAGTGTCATGCCGAAGGATTGGCTGTGTTGCTTCCGTGTTTTTGGGTCTACATGCATGTGGGCAAGTGTATGCTGAAATTACGTGAGGAACTAGGAACGAGGTATGCATAAGCTGTGTTATTTCAGGAATTCCATTTGTCGCAGGGACTGTGTATTTGTGTGGGTTGATACAGTTTTTTGGAACGTGAGCAAGACCTTCGCGTTTACCTTACATTCTGAATTTTTGTTTTTAAAATGGCCCCAACCCTACAGTGTCCAACGACCTGCATGCTATGACGCTTGGATCGACATGTACGCTGGTGAAGACTTTGAAAAAGAAGTCAAGGATTATATTGCCATGGTCGATGCCGCCTGCAAGACAGCCGATGAATCGACGCTAAAAGAAATGGAAAAACATTTCATCATGTCGTGCAAATTGGAACACATGTTTTGGGATCAAGCTCAAACCAAAATGGAATGGCCCAAAATTGCATAAATACTTAGAATATGCTATTTGCAAAAAAGAAATATATCAATTTACGCAGGCGAGATCCACTGGATTACATAATTACTCTTGTACATTGAAAGCTGCCTAGCGTTTTGTCCAAACGATAAATAGTGTGGCAAAGATCTTAAAAAGCTCGACCCCAACAACAAACATGGCCACGGCAAACAAACAATACCACCACTTGTAGGGAGCAACAAGCTTCCCGTCTTTGAGTTCTGCCCAACCAAATACGAAAAGGATAACTTCGCCAGGAAGCCCATTTTTCACGATGTCTGCGATCGAGAGCGCAACCACGGAAATGCCCTTTAGCGCTTGTACAGCAGAAGCAGCAAAGCTCACGAGTTCCTCCTGTACCCCCGACGGCAGAACATTCCCTAAGACGCAAAGGACAGCAGCTGCGTTGGAGCTCTCGTCCTCCTCATCCCGCTCCAACAGACAATCTGCAACATTGCCAACGGCGCCATCCGTTACGGTATCAATTAGTGCGTTCCATTCATCCTCACAAGGTATTTCGCTGAACGGTTTCACAATATAACAACCCAAAAAGTTCAATGCAACGGGTTCCGCGAAGCATTCGTTTTCCATTCCACAGTTGATAAAATTTCCCAAATCTCCTAGATAGCTCTCAGTCAAACTTGCATTTCGCGTCGGGGTGCTTTCTTGGAAAAGATTCAAAAGATTTGCTGCTTGACTTGCGTAGCTGCCAGGGGAATCATCAGTTCCGCTCGGAAAGATAAACATGTTGGTGGCGTTGTCGCCTAGGTCACCAAAGAGAGTAAGGTTGTCCACTTGTGCTGGGTCGAAAAGCTGGTAACGTCGGTCGCTCATCTCGTTGGAGGTCAAACCTTGGATGACATATCTGCATTTTTATTTGTAGAAGCGGAATACATTGAGTGTGGACCACATAATACCATGAGCACTTGAACAAGAAGGGAACCATTTCTTACCTCAGCAGATCTGCAGTGTTCGCCCACTTCCAATATACGGGCATTTTGTCGGCTTGAATAAGAAATCCCATGAACAAGACCGACAAAATGACGGTCAGCCCCGCCAAACCGTTCGCAGCTTCTTCATTGGGCGTTGCAATGGCGTACAACTGACCGATACTTGTCAACGACCAGTTTACCAAAAATACCATAATTATAAAGTATCCTGGCCTGCCGTCTGTCAGTTGAAATCCGATCAGAAAGTAGAACCCAATAAACATAAGTAGGCAATTCAATACGTGGAAAGGAATGTCCGCTAAAAGAGAAGCCAAAGCGTATGAAAGTCGCGAATACAGCCCTGATGTTGCTTCGCGATAGAGCACAGCTCTGTCTGCGATCAAGGGAACAACGGCCGCATTCATAGGAACCACAAGCACGAACACCAAGAAGAAGGTACCCCCAATCGTCAGAACGGCCCCTTCGATGGTAGATTTGTCTGCGATGAACAGGATACCAAAATATACGGAGAGAGCAGAAGAGGCGACCACTCGTGTCACGGAATAAGCTGGGTTTCTCAACTGTGTGAGGATTTGTCGCCATGTCAAAATCTTAAGCTCTCTTTTAAAGCTCTTCCGGCTTGCTACCTCCTTTTTCGTGCTCGCCATCATCTCCTCCGCGGCTTTTCTTTCATTTTCTGGCATAGAACTTTCCTCCTCTAGCCTTGCCTTTGAGATTTCGTGTTCTTTTGATTTTGAAAAGTATTGCTGGGCGTCGTCGGGTGCCACGCTGGATACGGACGACATAACGAAATCCGCAGGATTGGCATTGTCCGGCATTGTTGTACCAGAGAGAGCGGAGAAATAGTCCACTACCAGGCCCATCTCTCCCGTGTAGGCAAGTCTGCCACCTTTGGTCAGTAGTAATAAGTCATCAAAAGAGTCCCAAATAACTGATTGTATCGCGCGTGCAAGGACAAGAAAATTGTAAGCCTTTCTATCATGGCAAATTCCGACAGCGTTTGCAACACTTGGTCGGCAACTTACGTTTTGATGGCTTTGAAGTAAGGAAAACAAACTTTAGATGTGAGATTGTATTCGTCGAAAAGTGATTGCAGAACTTGACTATTTTCACGGACCTGATGAATTGTAGCCACCGTAATCAACTTCAGCTCCGTCGTTGCACGCCGAATCGCCCCCATGACAAGATTTGCTGAGGAAGTGCCCAAACCAGTTGTTGGTTCCTTCCATTACAAGCATTTCAGGAGTGTTAGTCAAAAGCTTGCAGAAAAGAACTGTGCCATACAGTGGACCGGTTACTTACATCTAAGAAAAGAATCTTCGGGAGCATAACCAGTTGAATTGCAACTGTTAGCCGCTTTCTCACATGTTTGGGTAGTCCTTCTCCGCTCTTCTCATCCCCGATTACCATGTCAGACCATTCCGAAAGACTCATCAAGTTCATCATTTTGTCGATAACAGCCTTTCTATTCATGGAAAGCGGTAGTCGGCAACTTGCTGTGAATCGCAAAGTCTCGAGGACTGTAAGGTAGGGGTTGACGATATCGTTTTGCTCGGCATATCCACTCAATAGCTGCCAAATCTGTTTGTCCTTTGGAACACCATTGAGAGTGACATCCCCTGTGATACGGCCTCCGGTTTTGTAGCCTGGTGGGTTTTGAAAAATTGGAGGAAAAAACAAACGCTCAGCTCAGAAATTGTTTTCAAACAAGTTGCCCTCGATTATTTTCCGACACTGTACATACCTGCAATAACGTCTAGGAGCGTTGTTTTTCTGTGGCGTTTGAAAATAAAAATGGTATGCATATGTAAGAAACTGCCTACATGGCTTGTCGTTCCAAATCAAACAAGATACCCACCCTGCTCCACTTGTGCCCATTAGTGCTGTGGCACGACCTTCGCGGAATGTAGCTGATACATTTTGCAGCAACTGGAGTTCCGACATTTCTTTTGTCTTTGCTACTTCGGGCTTGCCCTTCAACGCTCCAACCAGCAATGGCCCAAAGATGGCAGCAGGGCTGCACCGCGTTGGGGCTGACTCCCCCTTTAGTGGAACAACGTAGCACAGGTTTGAAATTGTCAGAGTCGATGGCCATTTAGGAGGATCTGGAGCCCCCCCTTCGCCGGTGTCCGGGACAAACGTCAGCGACTTGCTGAGCTTTTGCGGTCTTCGAAGTTGACTGAAAAAGTTTCGGCGGCTTCGTTCCGTCAGAGTTAGCCCAATGATATCAATTACAATCGCCATAACAATGAGAAGGATTATGTTGAAAATCATGATGCCTTCATACGACGTCCACGCAATACGGGGAAGCTGAAGAGTATCAAGCCATTGCTCTCCAGAAACGCTCCCAACTTGGGTATCCAACTCGCCGTCTCTGGAAATGGTCATGGCACTTAATTCTCTTCCCACATACTCGTTGATGGCCAGGGCCTCAAAGCCGTACGCCGGAGGAGAGATCCATGACAGCCAACGAAGGATTGGCGGTATCTGGGAATATTTTGGCATGAACCCAGACACGGTTGAAAATAAAAGCGTGGCAACCGAAACAACTGACTTGGCCACCACCTGAGTTCTCGAAACAGCGCAAAAGAGACGTCCCAGGGCCAACCCAACGAATTCCATGGCAATCATGACTGTGGCAGGATATAAAAGAGAAAATCCCAAGCATATTATTGAGAAAGGAAGAAGGGAAGCTGGAAACAATAGAGTAGAAAACAAAAGTCAGAACCTCACCTGCTACAAAACAGGCGAATCGTCCCGGCTCGCGATTCATGTCGACCCAAAAATAAGATGTCACCGACAGCAGCACAGCTTCCAAGATACTCAGAGGCAAGTCGTATAGGATTTGACAAACATAATTGACTCGACTCGAGTAGAACTCGGCCGACCGGTGTTTGAAATACGTGACCCGATCTCGAATATTTTGTGGCACGGTCACGCCGGTACTCAGCATGAGGACCAAGAACATGCATTGAAACAAATAGGCTGTTCTGGCCAGAGACGATGGCACATCCTGTTGTAGCACGGAGAACAAGGAACCCACAACCACACCAAAAAAGACGGCCACAAAGGCTCGAAGATAGGTACTTGGATTGCGTTTGATGAGAATGGCTTTGCGCTTGCCGAGCACTTTGAACATGTACGAGACTCCTCCAGCATATTTGGTAGATGGCAACATTTCCGCAATCTCTACCCAATCCTGCGATGCCTTGTGATTGAGGGTTTTGATGTTTTGCTGGAGATTCTCGTACATGGGTGATGCGACAAAGCGATCCCGAATGGCATCGGCAAGCGTGTCGTCGGTCATGGGGTTGAGACACAAATCACAAATGCTTCCTGCATCGTATGCATTGCTATTGTTGCTGCTGCTATCGGATTTAGCATTGGGCCCCACAAAGATGTCCCGCAGTGTTTCTCGGGAGGATGCGGGTCCAAAATAGGCCAATTCTCCTTTGGAATCCAAGACTAAAATATTGTCAAATAACTGCACAATTTCATCGGATGGTTGATTGAGAGAAATAATAGCTGCGGCATTGACGGATTCGCAGGCTGCCTTGAGTTCTTTTACAATGTTATAGGAATCTTGGGAGGACAATCCATCGGTGATATCCTCCAATCCCAAAAAACGAGTGCCCCGTGCCACCAACATTTCTCCAACCGTCACACTGCCGTAGAGTATTATTATTTTGGCAAGAGTAGTGATAGTGTGAGATCCATTCGTTGGAATCTTGCAGCAATAAACAAAAAGTTTCGGCTCCATTCGTTGCCCCCATGGAACAGAACCATAGGAACAACAATCACAATCATACTAAAACATACCGCCTCTTTTGACCACCACTGACGCCTCTCACGTTTTCATCACCGACCACCGTATCTGCGACATACGTCAGATCCAAGAGTTCCAACACTTCATTGACGACATCATCAATCTGGGCGGGGGTCGATTCCGTGGGCGAACGGGTACATTCGGCGGCAAATCGCAGTGTCTCGCGAACCGTCAAAATGGGGGCGTGCGTGCCATCATCGGCACTGACATAGGCAGCAATCCTCCGCCATCCATGTTGCTTTTGAGTCGGAATGACTTCGCCATTGAGACGGATACTGCCCGAGACATGGTACTTATCGGACAATCGACCGGTTACTGTAAAAAAGAGCGAATAATAATTTTAGTCATAAAAGCAAAAAAGAAGGAGAAATACAATGAAGTAAGTATTGGAACTTGGACGACAAGACAAGGACGACATATATTCGTACGTACACGTTTGAATCAAGGCGGAAGAATACTGAGTGTCGGGCGACAAGACCAATACCATTTGTCCGCTCTGCACAAATCCAGAAGCATCATTGAGGGCATGATAGGGATCGGTTTGTTCGACGGCCCACCCAAAGTTGTCCATCAAGTACATGGACAGGGGTTTGACCAAACAAAAACAACGCGACGCGCCGGCACAACAAGACGTCCAACACCGACAACATCCCTTTTCTTTCGGCACATAGACGGATACATTTTGAAAGGTAAACGCGAATTTTTGCAAGGTTTGCGTGTAAGCTAAGACACTGGGACGTCGGGCCCGTCGTTGAACGACATTTCCTTTCAAGTCAGAGGCTTCCATGCCTTCTTCGGTAGTCACAGCATCATCCGTCATGATGATGATGATGGATTGTTACTACAGGATACTGTAGTCTAGTAGATTATGATTGTGTTCTCAAGCACAAACTAATTTATTTGGAGGAAGTAAAGGTTTTGAAAAACAGTACAACTACTTAACTACTACCTAGCTAGCTAGCTAGCTACTACCGGTAGCTAGCTACTACTGGCTAGTAGACTTGGAGCTGGTGTCACCGGAGAAGTTGATGGGGCTCTTTCTGGATCCTGGTACGTACTAGTACTACTAGTACCAGGTACAGTACCAGGTACTAACACTACTACTCTTTGGTACCATTGAGAATTATTGGAGTGACACCCCATCGACAAAAAGCTGTGTCAAAATTTTGAATTTGGGCTAATAGGCGTCCGTTCACGCGACGGGATAACTTGCGTGTCCGTTTTGGACCAGTGATGGATTCATTGGACCAGTGATGGATTCATTCATTGGATTCCACACTGAAGCTGGTGTGCATGTGGCAGTGGAGCAAAACTGTGTTGGGGGATGTTTTGAAGCACCCATTAACACCAGGTCCAACTTGTTGGCCAGTGTCTCTCACATGCTTCAATTGTGTGTGTGTCTGTCTGTCTGAAACAAAAATGTGGGTTTGGAGATTGTGGGGTTAGGGTCAACAGCATTTGCAGGGCACCCACTGGCTAGTCATGCTGTAGCTGTTTGATTGGCTCTGTCCAGCAGCTGCCACCAATGGCCCCTACTAAGTCTTCACCACTTAGCACCTGCTCCTTGGTGTTCTATCAGTTTGCTGCTCTGTTGATTCAATTGGAGCTTCTTGTGGCTCGTGTGTGATAACAGCCAACTGTTCTCTCCCAATTGTTGCATGACAACACAGAACAATTCCATTGTTGATGTGTTGCAACAAATCCATTGACACATTGAATCATCATCGTTCATCATGGAGGACATCATTTGCCTCCTGCACAAATTTTGCAATCACTGATGTTTCTGCTGCAAAAATTGATCCATGGCATTCCAATCAAGACATGAGAGACCTCTCTCCTCCATTCCATTGTTTGTCAAAATGCGTCTGCATTTGCTCTCCTTGCTCATGTGTCTTGCATGCCATCAGCTTTGTTTTTTTGTTTTGCACTTTTCCTGTCCCACATTGTTCATTTGTGATCTGGTTTCATCTCTTTGCCAACATCTGGCATGTGACAACCATGCTGCTCACAACAAGCCTTCTGATCTTGGCTTTTGGGTCTTCATTCTGAGCTCCAATGTCATGACACATTTTTCCTTTGAATCTGAAATTGCATCGTGCCCAAATTTGAAATGGGTGAAAGCATCAGATGAAGGGCAGACCAACAATGGAATTGCAACAGCAACAGTCAGTCAGACACAGCTGGAGGTTCTGGCATTATGTGAATTGTGTGCACACTGGTTGAATCTCTTGCAAAGTCTTGAATTGAAGAATTTGAATCACAATGATTGATCAAGACTGAAAATGGTTGATCAAGTGAGCAATTCAACCAAAGTTGATCATGGCAGGCTTGTGTGCATTTCGTTTGCAAAGAGCTTTGCAAAGTGTGTTGACAGAGATGTTGACAGGGCTGGCGCACGTCAATTCCGGTTGAAAATGGTTCAGAAAAAAGTTCAAACCATTGTGCGACCAAATCATCGATTCCCGGAAGCTCCTGAAAGCGGATTCCCCTAACACTAATGGGGTTTCTATTAATTTCTCCCATCGATTTCAGAGCATGGCGAGCCCTCCTTCCACAACGGTCCGACTTTTTCACGGATTACGAAAAAAAGTACCAGGTACGTACTGACTCCCACCAACCGTTGAAATGATAAATGAAAAATCTTCTCTTCTTTCCACTCTAGCTAGCTACTACTAGCTAGTAGTAGTACTAGCACTGTCTCGCACGGTTACTTGCAAATGAGTACTGCACCCAACCACAGCCATGTTCGCCTTCTTGGAAATGAGTGAGTACCCAACCACAGCCATGTACGCATTCCTTACAGAGGTCGTGCAACCCTACAGTACCTCCTGAATAAAGAGTTAGCTTGATCTGCCAACGAACTCAAGAAAAAAATGTGCAAATGTTACCACCTGTACCTGGTACTAGTGCTGCGGTAGTCGTGCATCTCCTAATCTTCCGGATACGTACTAGTATCCTACTTCGCGCGTCATTTTCGAAACTTTTCGTTTCCTCACAACTTTTATGGGACTATAATGCATCTGTTAGTTGTATAAATGAGAATGATGGCAAAAAATAATCGAATGGCGTTCACGCTTAGGCGTGCTTTCATGCCGCCGCTGCTGCTATTGGCAAATGTATTACCAAGTACACTACACGTAGTGAAAGCTACTGCTGACATAGATAAATTTTATACCGATCTCAATGACACGGAGAATCCCAATTGGTACAAACTCCGTTCCAAGCTCGTCGTCGGCAAAGAGACGTTGGGTCCTGCTCTTGGTTCCACCATCAAGATCAACCGGGACGAAACCGAGATAGGAGAATACGGCAAGCGAACGTTTACAGAACAAAGGGTCATTCACACCCCTACGGCTTGTGCCATTTTCCCTGGCGGATTCGGAAATATGACACGCTGGTATCAAGAGGATGGCAACACACAAATATTTCGCATGTTTCCGCACGAAGACAATATTCGAAGCAATCGTACGGGGGCTCCACGGGTAGAAGCATATTCCAAAGAATCATGGAAACGCGGTGATGGCTGGCATGAGTGGTCGGGAAGATACACATTTCTCAAGGCCCGACGAGGCAGTATCTTTCAGCTCAAGCATAATGTTTCCTATTGGAGCATGCAGTTGATTCTTTCCGACGCCAAAAACCGTACATTAGATTTGGAATATGTCAGGCTTCGTCCCAAAAATGAAAGGATCCCTCTAGTGATGGATGTCATTGGGAAAGGGATAGACATCCGAGTATTGGACGATGGTGATAACCACATGGTTTATGTCGATGGGGCGCTCATGATTGAAAGTAATTATACCGATCGACGAGATGATGAGTACAATCACGCCAGATGGGGGCCCTACCTTGCTCCAAGACCAGTTGACCGAGACATATTAATCTTTGTGACAGGAGCACAAATCCAAAAAGTCGGGAGCTCAAAGGACAAGCCAGAAAAAGGCACGGGCCCAGGGCATTCCTTGTCTGTACCGGACGAGGAGAATGAAGAAGGGGATTTTGATCGTGACTATACTAATGTACCAGAACCAGACCCAGAATTCTTAGCACGATGGTATGGAAACCCTGCCAATGATGGGTACGGCTTTTTTTAGATTTCTCAATAATAATGTCGAATTTTAAAGTGCTATTCGGGTATTACCGATTGAGCTTTGTAATAGTTAAATAAGTTAGATGTAAAAATATTCTTCTACAGGGACAGGCAACGAGTTCACCGGTTTCGTTACAGATTTCAAAATAGGCGTCGATCAATCACAGATGCAGGAATTAAGCCTGCAGTGTCACAAGAAGGAAAGCCGATAGCTTTCCATAGCCGGAAGTTGAACCCAGCACAAACGCGGTGCACGACTACGGAAAGAGAACTGCTAAGCATGATAGAGACTCTCAAGGAACATCGGAACACACTCCTTGGACAGCAAATTGAAGTGTTCACTGATCACAAGAATCCAGTGTGCAAACATTTCAACACGGAGCGAGTCATGCGTTGGCGACTCCTCCTGGAAGAATTGGGTCCCAAGTTGACGCACGTCAAGGGCGCGAACAACATTGTCGCTGATGCCCTCAGCAGACTGGAAATGGCAGAAGAAGAATTCTCTGCGGAAGCATTTGCGAATGAACTAGCAAATGAGGAAGAAGAGTTTCCAACGGGATGTCCTCTCTCCTGTGAAGAAAAAGCTTTCCGTCAAACAAACGACAGAGTGCTACAAAACAAGTTCAGGACGCAACCCGAACTGTGACCCAAAGAACAAACGACATGCATGTTGCAGACAGACCACAACTGAGGATCTACAAGTAGGATTGCTAAGGCTTGTGAGCATCTGGAGAGGTGCGTGCTCATGCATGAAGTGCTGTGAATATTTTTTGACGTTTTATCTACCTCCCTTGCAGGCACCTTATTATGAAGACAAACTCTGTAGCATCATTTCCCATCGTTGATTGTGAGGTTCAAAAAAGCGCGTCAAATAGTCAAAGAGTTCCAGATCCATTTTCGGTTCGTACTCCCGCGTGTTCTGCGGAGACACATCGGTCAATTCAAAGGAGGATGGCACGCCGACATGGTCAAAGACGCGTTCCATGGTCGACTGGACTGCATCGGAATGCAGGTCGCCTTCCAAATTCAAAACTAAAAACTGCTTCTTGTCAAACGCCTTCAACCATGGCCGCAAATTCAGGGCATACAATCCTCGTGCCAAGAGTCCATACGATCCCGTATTCAAGGGAACATGACGTTCCAAATACAAATCCCATGCCTGGTCTTCTTGTGGGGAATTTAGGAAGGAGTCAAAGGCGTCCTGGTCACAAAGCCCACCCTCCATATCCCAATACGGAATCAAGCCGCAATCTTTCATTTGTTGCAATTCGCTTTGCACCACTTGAGCAAAGGATTTATTTCGCCATTCCGTTCCACGCGTTTTGAGTTGAGCTTCAGTCCCTTCGGTGGAGGTCACCATGGCATAATGAGATTCGGCACGTTGAATGGGATTGCGCCATAAAATCAAAAATTGAATCGGCCACGGAAAGACTAATTTCAAGTTGGCTGCATTGTTGTTGTTGTTTGTTGATTGTTGTTGTTTGTGGTGGTAACGAAAGAAAGGTTAAGACACAATGGAAAACATGACATGCACCTGCAGCAAACATCATCCCCATAATTAATTGTGTGTTGCTACTTACGAATGACTCGTCGACTATCCAACAAATAACTGGGAGTGGAATCTCCGGTACAGCAACTGGGATGAAATCGCAAGGCGGCTTCTTGATAAAACAAACAACAATGCGCTCTCAACTCTTCGGTAGTAAATTTCTTATGCGGCATCAGGGCTTGTTTCCACCGCCAATCCAAACAATGGGTTTCTCGGCGTTTCGGTTTGATGATGAGGGGGTGTTGCATCATGTATTCATAGAGGGACGTAGTGCCTGCTTTTTGAGCTCCCAGTATCAAAAAGCTCGGAGTGGGACGAGTGCCCCGGGCTTTTAAGCGATCGACGGATCGTCGGGTTTGCAAGAGTCGTTCGCCGGCTTCCAATTGGATTCTAGGAATCGTCGTCGTCGTCGTCAAAGTAGTGCTGGGGGCCACCGCAGCATCGACATAATCCAAAATCAAATGCACGCGAAAATCATCACTGCAATTGCTGACGGCATGTCGACATTGATTGTTCATTTCAAAGACATGTCCCGGCGTACAATCAATTCGTTCGAGCAAGTCGTCCGTTACTCCCACTCGAAAGATGACCTCCGAGGGATGCTCCACAAGGATGGGGACGTGGACCCGATGCGTACGCTTGACCCAAGCCCCACTATCTTGATGCAAGGGAATGGTGACGCCGGGAGGTAAACTCGCCAATAACAGTCGGACCACCTGCCCCTGCGTTATTTGCAAAGTGTCGAAAATGGGTTGGACGGAGTCGCGGAGGTCCTGGCGCAAATACCACCACGGCAATTCATAAATAT
>ENA-ORBV01006038-ORBV01006038.1-microbial-mat-metagenome-genome-assembly--contig:-NODE-6038-length-21665-cov-6.001158_pt1 | contig 21665 bp, 16 predicted proteins | sample MGYA00237777_ERZ505514 | MGnify/ENA primary metagenome ERZ505514 (study PRJEB26160, sample SAMN06269048) | microbial mat metagenome | isolation source: Oligotrophic lake microbial mat | place... | reverse complement strand
CAATAGTTATCATAATAATGCTGTTGGAGCTGGTGTGGAAGAACGAGATAGCACCAATACAGCTACTGCCGCTGCTGCTGTCGGTGGTGGTGGTGGTGGCGACAGTATCATCCCCAATCCGGCAGAAGCCCCAACAACCAGCGCGGTGGATGTCATCATGGGGGACTAGTAACTAGTCTGCCTAAGAAAGAAGTAGTAAGGTTCTCTAGATTCATTGTGCAACCCTGTACGAGAGGAATTCCAAAGCTACAGCTTTTGTACCTTATTATTGAATTAATTGGTTGTTAAAATCAATCGACTATTAATAATACTTTTATCTTTTTTTCTAATCTACTTACGATCTTGTTTCTACATTCGAATCTGTGACACGGCTCGTCATTTGATTGCAACTCCTTCTTCCGTGACACATCCATAGATTCCTGGGCTGTTCTTTAAAATTGCGATGTCTTTGTGAACATGACGAATACTCACTATATTTGGATCATGGCATTACAATTGCAATTGGCAATTAGCCTTCTTTCTTTTCCTCAATGGCCTTGTGCTCTGTGATTGCAATCTTCATGGGCTCGGCTTCTTTCTTCACCAACTTGGGAGCCGACACCGTCAAGACACCATCCGAGAGATCGGCTGTGAGCTTTTTGGTATCCACATTCTCACCAATGGTGAAACGTTTCTCAAACTTGGTTTCCGTCACGGTGCCATCCCGTTCCATCTTGCGACCGCCACTGACATGCAAGACACGTCCATTGTTTTCCAACTGGGCAGAAATATCCGACGACTTGACACCAGGAATGTCCATGGAGATGGAATACGTGTCATCGCTTTCATTAATTTCATATCCAGGAGACGATCGACGAAGAATCATATTGTCCCCGCCCGCCGCGAGACTGCGATCGATGTTGCGAATCACCGGCATCCAATCGTCAAAGGGATCCCTGTAGTTCTTGTTGTGAAAGAAGGGAGTAGGAGCAAAGAAGTCATCAAAACCAAAAAAGAATGGGTTTGCGTTGAATCGACTGAGCGCCATGGTTTGTTGTTTTGTTTTGAGAGTTCGGATGGATGGAAAAAGTTTCGGTTGGTCAGTGAGTTCTTGATGTTGCGTTGATTTGCTTTCCAGTTTTTGTTTTATGAGAAGAGAAAGTGATGTCCTGGTTCGCCTTGTGTTTTTTTGCTCTTTTCCACGATTGAGATCTGCTTCCGAAACCAGCTTTTCGAAAGCATTAGAAATTCGATTTCATTCACGTTTAGCAATCCCAGAAAGCGACGAACCGTGGGATCCTTGGGAATACTAGCTACTAGCGTATCATGCAAATGCAGCAGTACCATACTCGTGGTCGTGGATAGATAGCTACAGATACTCTACTAGCTAGCTAGCTAGTAGTAGGGATCGTAGGTCCTAGTCGAGTCTTCTCAATCCAAAAACGAAGTAATGAGGAGTTTTCTGGAAGATGCCACCGCCAAAACAAGCGATCGACTCGTAGACATCATGTTCTTCATCGAAATCAGAATCATAGGGCTAGGGCACGAAGGAAGCTCAAGCCTAGCTAGACTGAACCCTCCTGTAGACTGGTCGGACTGCGGGTCTTGCTAAATACTACATTCAACCCTTGCCCTTCCGCGGTTGAAAGGCTAGTGGGTAATGCTCCACTATTTGTCGCTCTCTGCTCTCGACCACCTTGCCCCCAACTGAAAGCAGAAACCTTCCAATTCCTTTTCTTCTCTGCAATCAATTGGGGTACCACCCAGCTCAGCGTACCGAGGTTCATCTCAGATGGCCAGGCAGAGGCCGTCGTCGGGCCCACAGCCGAGCCCACCCAGCCTCTACAAGGTAACAGTGAAGTTTTCGCTGTTGGTGGCTGTGAATGAGAATGTACTCGTCATGGCTAGAAACGCTGGAAGTGAGCTTCCCATTGAAAATGAACAGTTTTGATATTGAATTGAAATGCAGTATGGCTCGCCCTATCTGCAAATCACTTTGTGGATAGGCCAGGTAAAGGAGGTATGCACGCGCAAATCAAAGAGATGAATAAATACCGCCGTCGACATGGTAGGACGGAAAAGTTCGTTATAGTGTTGGAGCAATAATGGGAATAGGGTTGCTTATCGGATTATTATAGTTGTATTACATTCCGCAGAAAACACAATGAAACGAAAAAGATGTTGTTGGCACCACATTTGAAGGGCAATACCAGGCTGCAAACAAATGAACCAGATGAAAATTTAGGCCACCGATACTTGTAGTAGGTTCAATCGATAAGGGTGCAACATGACAGATGCAAAAATCGATCCCCTGCGAGAAAATATGTTTCCTAATTTGGCGTTGATGCTCTAGATGTGAGTTCTTCATCCGGCGGCTGGCTGAAGAACATCCTCAAAAATATGTTCCACAATTCCCAACACAAGAGCTGCCCTATCACTATATACGTTGGTGGTTAGGTTAGACCTCATTGTTGCCAAAGTGATATGGATGTCCTCGGTAGATAGGTCCATCCTTCAAGTCCTCAAAGCTCACATCGGCTTGCGAGTAATGGGTGTAGTTCCAGGTCAGTGCTGCGGAAAGTTCGGCCCTTTTTTTGGCAAGTCATGTTGGCACCAGGTGCCACCGCCTTCGACTTGTAAGAAGCATGATCCAAGATACGGCACAGCGTCTGCTTATACTGGTGTAGTTCACTGTCCGTCCAGGACCGGGAGACAAAGTAATTACCGTAAGCGAACATTATGTATTTTGGAAAGCGGTCGTAGTCAGACTTGTCATCTAATGCCTGCGCGGTGAAAGAATCGAAAAGAGGATACTTGGCGTTCCAGTACTTCCAATCTTTGTCATTGCGAAAACGATCAATTTTATACGCCTCATTGAACTCCTCGAAAATCGCAGCATCGGGGACGATGGGGATTCCAGCGTCGGTCTTGAAGCGGGACGCCAGCTTGTGCAAGCCATTCTCATTGCCAGGTGAATCAGTGAGTCTCATTTGCTGCATCTCTCTTATAGCGGCAATTCTTTCTTGACTGACCCCGGCAGCAACGAGTCGTGCTTCCAAAGACGGCCAATCCTCGCCTCTAGCTAGCGTTGAGATGACTGTTGAAAATTTTACGGTACAATCTCAGTAAGTCTTCGAGGATGGTACGTTTTGTGGACTATATGCATGATGACTGACAAAGCTTGGAAGGTTCAACAGGAGCGTTTATATTAGCTTGAAAAGATGTAGCCAGGTTGTTTGTTGACGAGCAAGCAACAACAAACATGGGCGCTGCTGCTCCGGATCCTTATCGTGGTAAACAAAATATGGTGAGCAAGTGTGGGTCGAAACTCCATTTTCCCGTCGTTCCGACCTAAAGATTATTTGTGCAAGACGATGCATCCGCAAGTTCAAACTCGAAAGCCCAGTGGAAGACACAGTGTTGTTCGCTAGAATTATTATTTGTCTAGAAAATGAAGAAGATGATGAAGCTACCTATTTAGGTTGCGTTACGCAAAGTTAGCAGACTGCCATATCGGTCAGTTACGTTGGCATGGATCAGGTTGTGACAGGTTTCCACTCGTGGCAAAGGTCAGAAACGCGGTATGACCGCGCATCTGCCCAAAAGGACGCGCCACCATGAACTTCTTGCGCTTTCCACCTCCTCCGCCACCACCTGCATTGCTGTTGTTTGGGTTGGCCGTGTTGGATGCCGCGCCACCACCGGCAGTGACATTTGTTTTGGATGCGGAAGACTTGGAATTCCCAGTGCCGACAGCCTTGGAAGGACTTTTCATATTGGATTCGTTCGGCACCGACTCCATGGTTGCCATGGCCGCATCCATCAAGGCCATTTCTTCTGCCGTTCCGGCTGTGGCCAAGGACAATTGATCAGCTTCGGTTTCGGACATTTCTGATTTTTCATTGTCCGCTTCGGCCCCTGTATCTTCTCCCTCACTACCTGGATCCTCCGCGGCTGCACGAGCCGCTGCTTGAGCCAAGGTCGAGCCCAGAAACCCCGATTCCGTCGCGGAGGGAAAACGCGGTCGCTTGTCCCGCGGTGGGGGTTCGTATTCCACTTCGTCCACATAATTTTCTCGTATCCGAAATTCCATCGTCTTGATGGAATGAAATCCCGCCTTGCGCATGGCCACGACCGTTCGTTGGGTTTGTTCGACGCAGGGACTATAACTGGCAATCCGTCCATTCGGTTGGAGGCTGAATGCGGCATGCGGAATGGCATGCCATGGTTCTGGCAAGTCCAAGAAGACCGCCGAGACGGTTTGTCCTGGCAAGCCAAAGCCGCCTCCCATATCTTTGTTGGCGTTGGCTTTACTTCCTTCTCCTTTGCTGCTGGCCTTTGTTTCGTTGTCTGGTTTTTCCAACGATGCCTTGCCACACACATCTTTGTGGTGGACAGTGACCAAATGGGAGAGACCATTCTTTTCAAACTCTTTTCGAGCTTGGTCCGCCCTCGTTTTGTTGAATTCATAAGTGTGCAATTTTCCTTGCGGCGCAATGGTTCTCATAATGGCATGACTCATGGCACCACTGCCAGTGCCCGTCTCACACACAAGCATGTTGGGTTTTAAATTCAAATAAAAGCAAATCATACTGGCATCGAGTTCGTGCACAATTTGGGTCCTATGATTCAAGGAGCGCGCCCAGAGTTCCGGCGTGGGCTTGAGCAAATAACAAAAGCCATATCCTCGATTGCAGCGCGATCGAATCTTGCAACCAAAGGTTTTCCCAATAAAATCATCGTGATGGAAATTGCCATTGCGATTGGAAAAGATGGATTTGGGTGTCGCGTAGACGAAATTCAAATTGTCGAAGGATTCGAAAATCACCACCAATTGACCGGCTTCAATAATTTCGCTCGAGGGCGTGACACGTTCGGGATACAGCGCTGCATTGACGTACTTGGGATCAAAGTCAGAGACGGGGCCTAGCAAAAGATCTTTGGCAGCGCGATTGGCAGCCTCTACCAGACGATCGTCCAAGGAAGAATCTTTGTTTTTCTTGCTCTTGCTGGTCACTTTTATGTATCGAATGTTGGATTTGGTGGCTACGGAGGACTCCAACACATGAGGCCGAGAGAAATCCATTATATAAGCTACTGTTGTTGGCTTCTTTCTTTAGATAGCAGTGCTTCAGCTCACTCTGCACTAGTCACGTCTACTGGTGGATAACTACTACTATCAGTCTTGCTGTAACTGGTTTGTAAGATAGCTCCCGTACGATGTGCCGTGTTGTTGGAGGTTTTGTGTGATCCCCACCTACCAACCATCAACGATAACAAGGATGGGAAAGACATGAAAAACGGCAAAAAAACTGTGGAAGGACGGACCGATCCATCTTGGGAATCAGTGATGAGTGATCAGTGAGCAAATGTGCGCCGGTGGAATTGAATGAACATGACGACAAAAAGATACTCAGAACCCAAGACGACTGATTGATTGATGGCTTGATTCATTCATTTCAATCAGAATGGATGACAACCACAAAATCAAACAGTCAATCAAAAACACAAACAAGACAACAGAGAAAAGAAGACAAAAAGTTGATAGCTACGAGCAGCCACTAGAGTAGAGTATAGGTACAGACAAAAATGAATCGGGTTGTTGCTGCCTCTTTTGGGCTCTGGCTCTGTTGTTCCTCTACAGGGGCATCAGCTGCCTCTTTTGTGGTCTCGTCGCCTGCCAAGTCTTCTGTGGCTTCCGGTACTCTAGCAGTACCGATGCCCGCATCATTACTTCAGCATGTGGAAAAAATCGTTTCTAGGCCTCTTCTTCGTGACCACGGTCGACGGCGTCACGACAATGGTGACTTTCTGCGGCGCCAGCATGACAAGTTTCTCTCTCTCCGAGGAGGCGCCAGTACTAGCAGCACTACCACAAAGTTGCAATTTTCTCCAGTGTCCTTTGACAGTGGTCACTTTTGGCAGTATAATGGAATCATGTTGGCCGCCAACGCTGTGGGATTTGCTATTAGCCTTCTCTCGGGAGGATCTCATAAACATTTGGATTTGATTGGAACGGGTGCCTTTGCTGTGGCGGCCCTGTCCACTTCAACGAGCTTTGCTACTAGTGGTCTTACGGGGATTCAACTTTCCGCTGCTTGTGTGGCATTGTGGGCGTCCAAATTGGCCTCCTTTTTGTTCTTTCGGGCCCTTCAAGTCAAACATGATCAGCGGTTGACCGAGACTTTAGCGACCACGTCGGGGACATTTCTGTTTTGGTTTGTTTCCTTGTTTTGGGGAGTCGTATGTTCTCTACCACATTCCCTGGGAGCAACATCCTCGTACAATACACAACAACTAGTACAATTACAAAACCCTTGCACGGTGATCGGCTTGGTACTCTTTGGGTTGGGTTGGATGACGGAGACAGCAGCAGATCTTCAAAAGTGGAACTTTAAACAATCGACGTCTAGTCCTCAATTTTGCAATGTTGGATTGTGGTCTATTTCTCAACATCCAAACTTTGTAGGAAACTTGCTCCTATGGACAGGCATCTTTCTCTTGAATGCTCCCGCGTTGATTGAACCAGCGTCAGCAACAACCACCGCCGTTGAAGCCTCCCTTGTGACCACTATTTGGCAGACATGTTGGCGATACCGACGATTGGTGGTGAGTGCCATTTCACCACTCTTTTTGTTGGGTTGGTTTTCTGCCCAAGCTTCCGGCCAAGTTTCCAACACACAAGCCTTGTCGTTGCAAAAATATGGCAAGGATCCCAACTATCAAACCTATCTCGACACCGTTCCACTGTTGTTGCCCAAAAACCCATGGCAGCTGATCTCCAATCTCTTCGTCACGGGAAAACAGTAATCATCCATTTATTGATATGGTGAAAGTTGAGTCAATCTTTGCGGTTTGTGGAAATGGCAAAGGCCAAAGCCCGTCGAACTGCTACTACTATTTCTTCGAATCTTAGGGGGGTCCAGATTGGCCTTTGTCCCCAAAACTCAGGTCTTGGCTGAAACCATCCATTGAAGTGCTACAGTACTCAGTTCCTGCCACCAAGGACTTGCTAGGCACTGATCTGGTGCGTACGATTTATAGAACATTACCGTGTCCAGGGTCCCATTCAGTTTGCTTTGATCAGCATGCTCCAAATTTGTTTGAAGGTAGCTTCCCAAACCTATAGCTACATAGTGCCGCGTGTTCAGAAGGGGATTTGTCCCGCAAAGTAATGCATGCGCCACAGCATATGTGTCAAGAGTATCGGAGATATAGTCTATGCAGGAGTATAGACTAGCTCCTAGCTCACAGACTAATCAACTAACGATTTTTATGGAGGATTCGTTGATTCAGGTAGATCTTAGTCCCGTGACAACGCGATTCGACGATTTCATTCGTGTCATTCCAAGAATTTCCAAAAAGTATCTTTTGAGATTGCCTACTATACTAGCTAGCCAGTAGTTGAGTAGCTAGTAGTAGGTTATTGGAGGAGGACACAATATTGTGCTGCCGCTCTTAATGGATTAAACTTTGCTGGGCCACTTGTTCGAGTTATAGTTTAAAATTGCGGGCTGCATATACGACGGTTCCGCATTTCTAAGACTTTTCTAAGAAGCTGTTGATGGCACCTGCCCCTTTTCGAAGCAAAGTCTATCTTTGGAGTTCGACGAAAGGATACTACTCGCTGGAACCGATACAGCCAAAATGTCCTTATTCTCTTGGCCCAGTCGAGCCATCGCTTCGTGCGTGACAGAACCGACCATACAATCCACTCTGGCAGCATGCATGTTTTTCCCCGGCTTCTTGTGCATGGTCTTTCCTCGTCCTTTGTTGGAAATGTCCTTGACCAAAGCCAGGCTTGCCCATATAAATGATTCGACTTTGATTGTCTTTCAATGTTTTGGCTCCCAGGCTTGTCTTGTTGGGGCTGTTCTAGCGACTTGCCGAATGACACCTCAAACGTACAAAGCTTTTGCGGCCGCCATGATTCCTTATTTTGGCTTTAATTTTTACTGTCACTTCGTCAAGCCCTTTATTGCTCCTCTCCCCATGCTTGCCGATTTTGTCAACAATGTCATTATGAGTCAGATTGCCTTGGCTGGAGCTCATCTCCTCGAACAAAAGAAAAAGTAGAAGAGAATCGGGTCTATCCTGACAGCGTTTGGAGCCCGTAAGCTTGACACGGGGACTATTATGGAAGGCGGTTGTAATCACAAAATGGGAGAATTTAAAAGACGGAATGAATCTGATGCTTTCCAGGCAAATGCTTATTATATGCGCTTCGACTGCAGAACATGAAATACCGAAGTAAAAGCGGGGTTGTATTGGAGCGTGGATACACGCGAAAGGACCCCCATCGTTTTCACTTATACTGCTAGCGAATAAATGGAACCAGTGGCGTGGCAGCGAGAATTCATTTTTGCTCTATCTGTTGGAAGACTACTGTATGATGTTCACTTGCCCTGTTAATTAGTTTGTAATTCGATGTTAAAGTTGTAGTTACTCTTAATCAATTTATGGAGCAACTGAAAAGGGCAACTTTATTCCTAGTAGTACCTCGCCACCTAACAAACTAGCAACTGAATCTATCTTCATAACAAGTTTGGCAACATGTTCGACCGTAACCACAATGCATCATGCTGTCCATGCAGCCACTACATACACCCACTGGCTCTGCGCACTGCTCGCATTCTCCCAAACATCTATCACAGCAATTCTTTCCACAGGAGTGGCAAGCTTTGATATAATCTTCACAGATCCATGCTGCGTCACAGAACTCGCACGTACGCGTGCATTGAGAGCCACAGTTATCGTCGTCGCAAATAGCACAGCTTCCTCCTCCGTATCCACCTTTTGGCGGAATAGTGTTGCCACCAAACCACTCGATGGGATCGATCCCTTTGTCCTTGGGACCAGCACGTTCCTTATGTTCCTCGAGTTTCTTGACACGCACTGTGGCTTGATTGTAGAGATTCTTGAGCTCTTGCTGAAGGCAGAGAGCATCATTGTAGTTCGCCGAATGGATTGATTTTGTCAGCAGCTGCCGCCAAGACGGTTGCGGCAGGGAAGGCGTTGCTGTCATGGCAGCTCTAGTCGATGCACGAGTTTTCATCTTCTTTCTGTTCTGTTGTTTTGCTAACCAGATTGTGGCACTCACCGTATCGTTGCTTATAAACTTTCTCCGTGACATGAAACAGGGAAACACTAAGCATTCAAAATTTTAAATGCAGTAGTTCAAGCTTTTGTGCAAACGAAACGGCCGAAGTCGAAGTCTAATCTCTGGCTCTACTGCAAATTCAGCATTCCAGGTTTTATCAAGAATAGTCCCATGACTGATTCACACATTGCCTTCTCTTTCAGGACGCTCCTGTGCATCAGCATTACCCACGGCACTGCCATTGCTGTTCGCTGCCTCCTGCACAGTTTTTCAACCCATAAAGAGTCTGAGACCTATTGGAGGGCCGTGTCATGGAAGTAAATAGCCAGACCGTCACCAGCAATGTCATTGATTCAAACCAGTCAGGTCATCCACAACATTGGTCAATCGCCCTTGAAGCATTTCAGATACGTCCACAACTGCTAGTAGTATCCTTTCATGCACTGACTGGCATGGCAAGTATTTGACCCACAAGCTTGAAAGATCTTGCGTTTCAAAATGTGAGGACAGTTTTGTCAAAATCATTTGGAGCTAGTGTGCGCATGCTATTGTAAATACGTCATCATCATTATTGATATTCTGGTAGTGACGACATATTCGCATCATCATCGAGAATCTCCGCAGGTCATTGCTGCATTCGTTTTCCGTTGCAACTGAACTGTTGCCGCGCCATACACTCAACTGATAATCGTGTCCATCGAACTTCGATACCGTACTATTAAAAACAAGCAGTTGAGTAGACTAATTTTAATCAAGCTACTTTAGCAGACTACTAGACTATTAACTTAGCTGCCGGCGACCCAAGTGGAGTTTCATCAACAGGAGCTTTGGATGAAGATAGAGCTATATCTTCTACAGTAGTAGCCAAGCTTGTTTTTGCGCATGCGTAGACGACAAGAAGGACACATCGTTGGAGCAGCTCATCCCACTTCTAATAAAACTCCTCCTATTATTACAACAACAACTTCTCCCGACCAAGACGAAACTAACAAAATGCCACTTCCCAGCAACATTCCTTCGAGCCGCATGAAACCCATGTCGATTTTCATGGGAAAAGAGTACGACACCATTGCGGCGCCTGGTAGCCCCAACAATAAAGAGAGAACATTGTTGCCGTATTGGAAGACTATATTGACGTTGGCCTTGCTCGTCACGGCACTCACTGGCAGTTGGATCATCGCGGGATCTCACAAAGCCCATGTCGCCTACAACACGTCGTCCGTGTGTCGAAGCTACAATGCGGCCTATTTCCGACAATTGCAACAAGAAATGGAACAACAACAACAACGACAAAGAGAGCGTAAAATCGAAGAAGACGAGCAAGACCCTTTGTGTGTCCCCGATATCATTGGCCGCAAAAACTACAATCAACACAAATGCCGATGCCGGAATCCCTTTTATCCGGTATCACAAGATTTGCAAAAGGTTCCAGATTGGAATGCCATTCGACAAATCAACTTGGATGCGATTGCGGCGAATTATACTTCTGCGTCGGCGTCTTCTTCGGTTGCGAGGCAACCCGATGTGGTCATTTATGGAGATTCCATTACGGAACGACTCACCGGAAACTTCTTTGGCAAACCACGAAGTCCGGAATTGCCTGAGTATGCCGAAAATACCCAAAAGCTCTTGACCAAACAAGGTGGAGGCAAGATTGACGCATTGCCATTGGGGATTAGTTCCGATCAAGTAAGTTCATTGCAGGTGAATGGACCTGCATTTACAGTTTGTGGCAACTAATTTGCTCTCTGCTATCTCTATCTACATGTACCCCTTGCTTCGTCTCATGATATCTTTATCTTTATTTTAAACATTCATTCATTGTACAGACGGCACATTTGCTGTACCGAATGCAACACGGCGAACTACCTTCCACGCTGCATGCCAATCTGGCCTATTGGATATTGATTGGCACCAATGATATAGGCGCTGGTTGTTCTGGCGATGCCGTTGTGGCCGGAAACATTCGCGTCGTGTCCGAATTACAACATCACGTCAAGAAGCATCATCAGCAACTGTCTCGGGATTCCCTTCGACGAGGATTCAGGACAACGCCGCCTACCATTGTGTTGAATTCTTTGTTTCCTCGTACCAATCGGGAACTCCTTCACAACAGTCCGCACTGGAAAATGATGCAAGATGTCAATCAACGGTTAGAATGTTACGCCGCCATTACTCCCGGAGTTGTCTTTGTCAATACGACCGATATCTTTGTCATCACCAAGGAAGCGGAGGAGGCCGACAACAATAATCCCCAAGCGGAAGATTCCAACAGCAACAACCAAAAGAAAACAACCACCACCGGAGGTGTCTTTGTCAATCCCGAAATGTTCGTCCAAGATAATTTGCATCCATCGGCCGAGGGATCCAAACGTTGGGAAGAATTCATTGTCGATACAGTGCTCTCTTTCACAAACTAGAACTTTGGATATACTTTGGAGTATCTCTTGTGTGTCGTCGTTCGAATTGGAAAGCACACCATGAATGAATTTGCGGATGCGTAAATGACCAATTATCAATCGGTCGGTCGATCGTCAAAGAAGCACTTTAACTCATCCACGGCAAGAGCGAATTACTGTTTAATGGCAGCATCAAATGCAGCATTTCCGCTGCAATAAGGATCTGGATGATGGCATGGAGACCAAAACGAATGCCTCCGATCTTGTTGTCGGCACAAAGTTTTTGCGTCAAACCGATTGAGATGGGAATCGCTCCAAGGACCAGCAATGCCTGGAGCGGCTCAATAATTTCAATACCGGCGGATATTTGTGGAAGCGCAGTAGACGGTTGGTCCATGAAAAAAGTGTCTGGCAATCGAGCAACAGAAAGACCCAACTCGGACATGCCAATGCCAAGCCAATAAGCCGTCAGCGATGCCCAGGCCATTGGCAAATAGCCGTAGCCTATCTCTTGGATACCGACGCGGACAATCTTTCGCATCATACTCATGAACTGGAATAGATTCAAACGGAAATTGTCCGTTGGACCAGCATTTTTAAGAAAGCCGAGTTTCTCCATATCCGTCAAAGGTCTTTTCCAGTCATCGCCATCAAGAAATACCTTGACTTCGTCTTCGGAGATGAATCCGTCTTTGTCCGTGTCCAAATCATTGAAAATTTCGACAAAGGTCTTCTTGGTTCGTAAGTGGTTGCTTGGCCGTTGCAAGCGAGAAATGATGGATACTGGAGAGAGATCAATATTGTTGGCGTCGCGTGCATTGACATAGAGCTCTTGAAAATAGTCGAGCCATGCTTCAATTGGCCATGGCTTTGTCTTGACATCGCTGCCAAAATGGTCCTTCATACTATCCATAAGCATCTCGCACTGGTCTTCGGGTATATTTAAGTGTCCTAAAGCCTGTTTGCATTCCCAACATGATATCATGCCATCACCATCTGGGTCAAATTCCTTCATTATTTCTGCAAACGATAGATCTGACTTCATAATCGTGTCGTACAAGTCAATGACTACTTTCTGTTCATTTGGTTTCGTCAATTTTTCCCACTTGCCTTGCAAAGTGGTGGCAATCATCTCGAGCGGGATGGAGGCTTTATCGGCAGCCAACGCACCGAGACCAGGAAGGGCCAAAAGTCCTGCTGTTATTAGAGAATGGAAAAGAAATGGCTCGTCGAAAGCAGGCGCAGCATAGGCAGGCGTGGGGTCAACCCCTAAATCCGACAAGATGGTTGGCATGTAGTGGACAAACACAGATCCTTGCAGTATCGTCAGTAGAGCTCCTAACCAATAGTTGGTATCGACTTGGGATAGAGCAAGATGATCTTGCTTTTGAAGTGCTGGGGGTAAAAGCCAGGGAAGCCCATAGTCCAACCCGATTGGTCTGGTATTGACTTCAGGTACTTGTCGTTCACAATTCTTGACGCAAGACATACACAGCGTGCAGTCACCCATATCCCTCAGCTGATTGTTCTTCAGCTGCATTGTGCAACCCTTGATAGCAAAAGTGTCACTCGGATCCGCGGCTGGCGAATCGCCCTTGACGCATTGAGGATTTGCGCAGCCCTCACAGTTAGCCTTCCATGAGCGGACCTCAACCATAGACATAGTGCCGAAAACTCGGCACATAGCTCCAATAGGACATAGGTATCGACACCAGGCTCTGTTTTCAAACTGTACCGAATTGAACACGGCCCCCGATGTGATAAGCAACAATAGCATGGCAGAAAGAACCCCGTTTTCAGGTAACTCCCAGAGCTCTTCCCACATGAGAATAGCAAAAAAGAGGCCGAACGCAAAAGTGGAGCCATCCGTCTTGACCCATTTTGGCCATTTCGCCAGCTTGACACCGCCAATGTTGGTTACAGCTTCCTGCGCAAGAGTACCAATAGCCATGAAAGGGCAAATACTACACCAAATTCGACCTAGAAAAGGGTAGCTCAGCATTACTGCAGGCCACCAACCAGCCCAAAAGTACGTGAGCGCCGTGTTGTGTTCTCTTGTTTGAGGGCCAAGAAATAGGGCCGCCAGTGTCGCCACAAACACGGGCACCACAATGTAGCGGAGCGTATGATCAAAGACCCAAGGCGAACGGATAATTTTGCGGAGAGCAGGAAATTCATAAAGAAGGCGCCGGCGCGATTGTTCATTCAAAGAATTCACAAGCATGTGCTTAGGCTGTAGGGTGTTGGGTGCTTGTGGATTCCGTTGCCTTTCAAGTGCGAGTAAATCAAGAGCATTATCAAGTTCCTCCACTAATTCCTCGTCACAGACTTCCCAAGAATGGTCCAAAAGGCGCTGGACGGCTTCAGGGCTTAATCTGACGTTCTCGAGGCCATACTTTTTCTCCAAAATCTTAATTTCGGCGTTTGCAATAGCTTCCATATCCTGGTTGCGCGACTCCAAAGCTGGGACCTTGACAAGGAACAAATCTGGATTATCCGTCAAGAAATCGGGTCCATTCTCGCGGACACAGGTCGCAATAACTCTTGGCTTGAACGGCTTTTCTCGGCCTTCGTACTTGCTGTAAAAGACTTGTCTCCTGATGAGATTCTCGACACAATTTCTAAGCTCTTCTCGTTTCTCGTAGTCGGCCTCGCAATCGGTGGTCCGCGTCTTGAAGGTCTGCAAGATAAGGGTAGTATTTTCTTGATTTGCTAGGATATCAAGCAGACCAAGTTGGGTGCCATTCGGCAATCCAAGAATAGTGTCAACATACATGACAGCATCACACATATTGAGCCTGTGAACTGTTTCTCTTTGATTCGCCGGCAATCGATTCACAACTTCTTCTGCGACGATTAGCTTTCCTGATCCAATTGGTCCAATAATTAGCACGGGAGTCGTGACATTTGGCTTCGTCCAAATGGCTTGCAATTGCTTTCTCAGCCGAATGGCTTTCGGAGAGGTTCCCGCCAGGATAACGGATTCCGACGACGATTCATCCAAAACAGGGGTTGCCTGTGCTTTAACCTTCCAATTGTTGGGCTTTGACATTCTTATAGGATCCCATTTGAGCTTTGATATCCTGACAGGATCAAGTCTGGGAGCAACTTGAAAGGCCGAGCAGAAGGTCCATTTGTGGAAAACAACAGCCACGAGCAATAAAAGTATCTGGCTATGTAACATAGCGAATGATTTTGATTGTTATTAGGTAATACGCTTAGATTCGATTTCTTTGCTTCGTCGAAGTCGTCAACTCATTTTTATGGCAAAACGATGAACAGATGCATTAGCCATTGACCGATTCATTAATATTGATTTCGAATTCGATAGATTTGCGCCCAATTTGAGTTGCCGAGCACCGCCTCGCGTTCTGCTTTTAGTGGCCGTGGCCGAATGATCTGAATGATCAATTTGTTACCAGCAAAGTAGTGACTGGATCCGGTCACAAGACTGACAAGAAAGCACTGTAACTCCAGTCTTAAGACTGCCCACCAGCCAACACCACACAAAACAAAAGCAAAATAGATCACTTAGACGCACAGTTGCACATTGATTAACTAGTGAAATTAACTAACTAAACAGCTAACTGAACAACAAGCTGGCAGCCAGCTGACCAAACAACAAACAAACAAATCAACTGGCTGACTAGCCAAATGGCGGACTGTCTGGCTAGCTAACTAACTGACAAGCTAGCTAGTCAGCTACCAATTAGCTAGCCAGTCAGCTAGGCATCTGGCCATTGACTGGTTAGTCAGTTAGTCAGTTAGCAGTCACAACTTTGACTGCAGCAAGTCTTGAGACTGGCTGGGGTCAGTCTTGTGACTGACTTGGTCACAACATGGGTGATGAGGGGGTGATGTCAGTCTCAAGACTGACAAAAGTCAGTCTCAAGACTGGACCCAGTCACAACTTTGACACAACCAGTCTTGTGACTGTGTCAATCTTAAGACTGCTCACAACAAATCCAAGGAGCACTCTTTTTTCAATTTTTCATCCCCTGAAAACCACTGAAATTTACCTTGCTGGCTCTGACACCTTATTTCCTGGCTTCCCCGCCAATGAAAACACCCTCATCAGCCCTTTTGGTGCATCTGTGCAATCTTTCTGTTTCTGCCTGCACAGAATGTAGCTTATCAGCCTTAGCTAGGTTTCAATCTGCTTTGCGTGTTCCTCCGCGGTTGGACCAAAAAGGAAAAGATTCGAGCTAAAAAAATGCTTTAAGAGAAAAACAAATGTGCCAAGTGGAATCTTTTTTGCTCAGAGGTCCCAAACAGAACAGGAAATGTGAGGAAAAGGAAAACCAAGGAACACTTTTGCTTTTCAATGGAGTTTTTGCCCCAGTTGTGCAAGACCCCACATCATGCTAAATCGTTGCTTTGATCAGTGTCACTGTCTGTGCTGATCAACCTCAATCTTTGCGTTGATCTGATCTGATTGATCAATCAACCATTGATCTTGTTGCCAGCTCATCATAGCCATTCCAACAGGATTCGGGAAGCAGCTAAACCTTCATTTTGGCGGTCGGGTTCATGCATTCTGTTTGTGCAGCAACACCCATGTGGATTGCCTGGAAATCTTGACAATGAGTGTGCCAATCCAGCTGAACTGAAGTGGTGCATGGACCCAACACTCAGTTCCATGTGTTTATCCTATGGAGCATTCAGCATGTCCAACCTAGAACTTCAAAACAATGTTTGCAAAGTGTCACATCAAGGTGACTTTCAGAGTGACAATGAACTTTGCTGCGGAAATGTCCAGTGAACATCAGCAGAACTGAACACAGACACTGATCAAACTTTTCTTTCCACCTCAAAACTGTTTCCCCAACAGAAACAACAGGAGACCAAACAATGTGTGTCCATAAGTTTCAAGATGTGCTAGCAAGGACACACGACTCAGGTGAAGTGTTCTTTAACACAAGACACACATGACTTGAACTTCAATGTCAATTCTTGGAAAGACAAGCCAAACAACTAAAACACTCAAATTGAATCATCAAACAAGAAGTGACTTGCATGCAACCTGTCAAAGCCGAAACCTTGAATCTTGGAATGCTAGCAAATCAAAAACCACATGTGGGGATGCTTAACAATGTCATAAACCCAATAGAAAAGACATTTCCAGCATGATGAAGTAAGCATGACTTGTGTTCATTGCCATTGTTGAACCTAAAGAAGAAAAGCATTAAAAAATCCAATAGTGAGAAAATCGGTGACAACACAAGCTCATTGGAAAACCTGGTTAGCAAATCTTTGGGTTAGCAACATCCTTCTGAATTTTCAAACTGTCCTGCTATTATGCTGTCTGCCTTGCTAAGCACACCTTCCAAAACAACCCATTCAGCAATAGGAACTTCAACCAAACACATGCTGTATGATATCTCTTCTATGTTTGTGGATGAATCTACAGTACTAACATTAGCAACAATGTTATCCCTTTGACACCCTTCTAGTAGGCAACATAGTAGCTAGTAGTGTCCTATCTCTGTCAGCTATAGTTATTTTTACTAGCAGTTGAAGTCAAGAGCTAAAAGGCAAAGAAGAAATAAATACGTGAACGTCCAACGACCCCACAGCAAGACATGCAATTGGCTACACATACTACTATCTAGTTAGTAAGAATGACAAGTTTGTTCATAATTAAATAGTCCTATAAATTAAATTAGAATAATAACCCTCATGAACTCCAGCACCCATCGCTGTCGAAACTGTCGAAAACATCTCTCGCCAATCATATTTTGTTTGGTTCATTCTTGTCATCAGCCAAATCGGCTGTGCCGCTCTCTACCATAGCACCACACGCAGAAAATATTCTAAGCATCACTCGAAGCAGAAAGCAAACTACTTTCCTCCCCGATTGCGGGCAAAGGTTGCGGACCCCTCATAATGGCATTGGTGGTGTAAACAGGGGCTGGTGTTTGGGGAAGTCTGCCGAGGCTAGAGCCCTCCGAGGCCAGCGATACATCACTGTGATTCCCACCGAAGATTACATGCCTGATGAAATGATCCCAAATAATTGAGATCCAAGAAAATAGGATTTCATGCCAAGGTGTATAAACTGGTGGAGCAAAGCCACCATATTGCTCCCCGGACTTAGTGCTGATGGAAGAGGCATCATCGTCGGCGTCATTGCTATTGATACTCGCCTCAGGTCGACCGACATTGATGTTGACAGTCGCTTCAGCTCGACCGCTATTGGCATTGTCTTCTTCGCTTTCTACACTTTCTATCTCCATCCACGATGCGGTAGAAGCGTCGTCGTTGTCGTTATTGTTCTGGACTACCGTTGCAGCCCGAAGTTGCTTCGTGAGTTCCACACAAGACTTGATGTCTTTATGCGGAACAATAGAAAACGATGTCTTCACCGCAGAGTAATACCTGGTAAAATGGGCAATGCCATCTTCACGGAGCACCGACACTTCTAACGTTCTATCGAAGCTATCAAAAAGAATTTCATCTGCCAACCCCTGGCGTAAGCGATCTTTGACTTCATTAAGCTCCTTCTGCAGGCGCATCAACACTACCACAGTGGAGCAACATCGCAAAATTAATGAGGTCAGTTGATTCGAGTGTAATTTATGCTGTCAATTCCCAAAAAAAAGCAAGAACAAGGAGTAGAACGCAAAAGAGACTTACTCTGCGGTTCCATATTAGCAGTTGCATTGTTTGTTTCCCGATCCATGATAGAGTAGAGCAATAATTGTAGTAGTAACAAAATGAAAACGAAAAATTAGCGGAAGAGCAATGTTATTGTTTCGAGTAAAAATAAATGAGAGAGAAAACTCGGAGCGACGATAGTCATATCTTTATAGCAAATGAACAAGCGAACAAACGAACGAAACGAAACGCCCGTCAATTTCAAAACAGATCAAACATCATTCCAAAAAATAAAATTTCAAATTAGTTTTTGAAAAACCTACCAAGCAACTTTCCGAAACATTCGATTTTTTAATGGTGGCAGCGGATTCTGCGTCGTCGTCATCGTTATCGTCGTATGTAGAAGTGCCGTTGGCATCTTTATACGCAACCGCATCATCATCATCATCGTCATGGTCGTCCAAGTTGGCATTGTTGGTATTCCCCATCGTTGCTATAGACTGTGTATGGAAAAGCTTCTTTTTCCACGCTTGGGTTTTAAAGCACCCCCCCCACCTTGCTTTGTATTCTATGATCCCTTCATAATATTATTATTATGAGCTCGTCCACGATTTGTGTATCTATCTACCTTGAAACGACGATAAAACGAGTCATGCACATCGATGATTCATTCATCACCGTGTTCGTTTTCAACAATCCGTCGTTTTCTCTTTTTATTTCTGAGCAAGGAAAGCTCGCCATGCTACCAGGTACCATTGGTCCTCGCAAGCAAGGAATTCGGTTAAAAGGTAGCACTATGGCTCCATAAATAAAGCCGTAACCCTATCATCTCATTCTTGCGAATCCACCCAAGTTCCGCGCTTGGTCGACGTCAAAACGAGAAGCACTCACATGATGGAGATTCAGCCAGTGAAATTGGCTTGTTTGGTGCGTCCCATGCCAGTTAATAATGAACGTTTAACCAACGCATGCATCAACAACCAGCAACTCACATGTATTTTACTAGCTAGAGCGAGTAGTAGATTGGCCGGTCACAAAATAAATGGATGAACCAAACACCCAACTAATATAACGGAGCTCATCCAAACCAAACCAAACCAATCTACAAACGCAAGCCAAGAGAAACTTTTGAGACTACCAGTGATCCAACCGCGACGATTCATTAAATGGCTACCAACCTACTTCAGATTTTAACCCGCACCAGAAAAGAAACTCTTCGACCTTCACCCGCCATGAAGGATTACCGCGTCGCAAGCTTTCAAGATGAAGAGTGCTGCGTGAATGACGCACCACCATCCTCAGCATCATCATCAGATGACAATCCCGAACAAATCATGAAACCCATGTCGGTTTCGACCGACTTGGACTATGGAGTCTCCGCGAACTCGGCCGATTCGAACCGCAAGGCCATATATGCTTCTCTCTTGTCCATTGCCTTTCTCGCGATTGGTTGGTTGCTAACCGATGAATATCACGCGGCTGTGATGAAATCCCAATCGTCCGGAGGAGGACCTTCCATTGGGGGTCTTGATACACACCCCCTGGGTCCTAGTAGTAGTAGTAGTAGCACTTCTCATACTTGTGAAGAGTACAATGGCACCTACTTTGCGGATTTAATGAAACGAGTCGAAACATCCACACAAGCTGATTTGTGCGGCAAAGAAAAAAATTCGCGTGATTGTCGATGTGCCAATCCCTTTGTTCCCATTCCCCAACAAGCCTACGCGGGATGGCACGCTGTTGTGGACATGAACATTGCTTTATTGCAAGACAATTACTCGAGTGTCCAACCCGATGTGGTCCTGTATGGAGATTCCATTACCGAACACTTACTGGGACGGAGTTATGGAAAAGTCACGCCGCGGTACGATGGGTTGGCCAATGTGACGGAAAGTGTCTTGACCAAAGGTGGGGGTGGTAAAATCAATGGACTGCCCATGGGCATTGCGGGTGATTTTGTAAGTTCTGTTTTGTATTCTGTGTGTGTGTTGGATCTCCTTGATTTCTTGTCTACCAAAAATGGTGTGTCTAACAACAAGCCATCATTACCTTGTTGTACCTCAACACCCAACAATATACACACAAAATCCATATAATAGATGGCACATTTATTATGGCGTCTCCAAAATGGCGAAATGCCCGATTCCTTACAGCCTCGAGTCTGGTGGATTCTCATTGGAACCAACGACTTGGGTATGGGATGTTCCGCCGATACCATTGTCGCTGGGAATATTCGAATAGTGGAAGAAATTCGGCAAAAACACGATTATCACAATTTTGGGATTCTTCACAATACTATGGTACCCATTGTCATGAATTCGATATTGCCAAAAAGTCAATTTGAACTCTTGCATTCCCAACCCTCGCCGTGGCCCCTATTGCAACAAGTCCATCAACAATTGGAGTGTTTTGCCCAAAACAACCCCGGTGTTTATTTTATGAATGCCACGGACAGCTTGATTCATACCAATGAAGAAGGCGTCTTTCTCAACGAAGATCTCTTCGATGCAGACCATTTCCATCCGAACGCGAAAGGAACACGCGTGTGGTTGGAATGGCTTGTGGAACAGGTCGTGGATTTGATGACGTGATTGCAGCCTAGCTAGAAGGACAAAGAAGTGGAAGTGTGGGACTTGTGCCTGCAAGTGTGCACGCACAGACGACCCCGACGACAAGGGCCAAATATGAATACTTCACAAATTTTGTAAACTACAACGAAAGTCTTTGTAACGCCACAGCCAGATGTCTTCTCTGGCAGTGGCTTACTTGGGTGTTGAGGAAAAAACCAAAGCAGCTACGATCCGCTCAAAAAGAAAAAGCAAGATTGGCTTATGACCTGCCTAGCTGCGACGAGAAATTAAACTGCGTGACATACATACTCTATCTGGAATAAATACTTTTGCATGCTGAAGTGTGCCTTGAGAAACAAAATAATCACACTTCCAATAAATATTGAAAAAAATATATATAATCAGCAATCAATCTTCTCTACCATTAGCCCCACACTTTCTGTAACTTATAGTCCAGGCGCTCCAAGCAATCATAACCTTTCCCATGAGACAAAATTGTGATCTATTTGTCTTCTCCGCACCATGCACCATCGAGACTACTCAAAGGTCACAGATATCTGCCAGAGTTGCACAGGGTTGCCCATGCTTGAAATGTGTGGCTGCGGATAATGATAACCCAACGAGCTCCTTCCCGGCATTTGGTATGGTGTCGCCTTGAGAACGGAAGGAGTTTCTCATCATTCCCGATAGAAAAACTATCTGTTCTTCCTTCAAGTGGTACTAGTAGTCTGCTTGCTTGCTAGAGTAGCCAGCTACCAGGTTGAAGATACTGTACCACACCAGCTACTTGAGTTGTTTGAGTAGCTAGCTACTCCAGTATTACTACTGGAGGTTGTGGGAATTCGTGATTTGGTCGCACAATGGTTGAAATTTTTTCAAATCTTTTCATGTTAATTCAACTAAGCATTTTTAAACTTAAACTAAATTCAACTAAACTAAATTAAAGTAAATTACATTCATCCTAATTCAATTAAATTTATCTTAAATACAAAACATGCATGCTAATAACACGGTTTATAT
>ENA-ORBV01006036-ORBV01006036.1-microbial-mat-metagenome-genome-assembly--contig:-NODE-6036-length-21669-cov-11.739024_pt1 | contig 21669 bp, 14 predicted proteins | sample MGYA00237777_ERZ505514 | MGnify/ENA primary metagenome ERZ505514 (study PRJEB26160, sample SAMN06269048) | microbial mat metagenome | isolation source: Oligotrophic lake microbial mat | place... | reverse complement strand
TGGGAGGTCAACGACCTGTTGCGCACCGCCGGCCGGCAGGCGGCGAGCTTTCTGGCGCAGATGCAGGCCACCGAGGCGCTGCTTGAGGTGCAGAAGTTCGATGCCTTCAACCGCATGTCGGCATTCGTGGTGCACGATTTGAAGAACATCGTCACGCAGCTTTCGTTATTGCTCAAGAATGCCGAGCGCCACAGCGACAAGCCGGAATTCCAGGCCGACATGCGCATGACCGTGCAGCACTCGGTCGAGCGCATGCGCCAATTGATGCTGCAGTTGCGTGAAGGCGCTACCCCGCCGGGCACCCCGGTGGGCGTCGATCTCGGCGGCATTGTCGAAAAGATCCGCAAGGCCAAGGCGGCCCAGGGCAGAAATGTTGACATCGAGTTAGGCGAGCGCCTGATGACGCGCGGGCATGAAGAGCGCATCGAGCGGGTGATCGGCCATCTGGTGCAAAATGCGCTGGATGCGACCGAATCGAAACAGGCGAACGGCAAAGTTTGGGTCAAGCTTGCCCGCCACGGAGGGCAGGCAATGATCGAAGTCGGCGATACCGGCACCGGCATGGACCCGGAATTTGTGCGTGAGCGCCTGTTCAAACCCTTTCAGACCACCAAGCACACCGGCATGGGCATCGGCGCGTACGAAAGCCAGCAATACGTGCAGGAGCTGGGCGGAAAACTGCTGGTCGACAGCACTTTGGGAGCCGGCACACGAATGACCGTGCAACTACCCTTGTTTGAAGCAGGCATTCCAGACCCGCGCGAGCGCCTGCAAACGGCGGCTGCATGACCGCCCCCGCCCGGCTGCCCGAAGGGAGCGCCGAATTGAGCAATGCGCCTCCCTCGGGTAGGGTGTTACGCAGTGACGGTTGGGTAGCTCAATGAGTGAAAGCTCCCTCAAGCCGCGCCCGCTCCTGATTGTCGAGGACGATCCGTCGCTGCAAAAGCAGTTGCGCTGGTCGCTCGACAAGTTCGAGACCCTGACCGCCGACGACGGTGAATCCGCGCTGAGCCAAATGCGGCGCCACGCGCCAGCGGTGGTGACCATGGATCTGGGCCTGCCGCCTGACCCCGACTCCGTTTCCGAAGGCTTCAAGCTGCTGGAAAACCTGCTGGCCATCGCGCCGGACACCAAGGTGATCGTACTGACCGGCCAGAACGACCAGGCCAACGCACTGCGGGCGATTGCCCTGGGCGCCTACGACTTTTTTGCCAAGCCGTTCGAGCCGGAAATGCTGGTTCTGACCATCGATCGCGCCTTCCGGCTGCACGACCTGCAGCAGGAAAACCAGCGCCTGGCCGCCATGCGCCAGCCCGACACGCTAGCCGGCCTCATCACGCGCGACCCGCAGATGCTGAAAATCTGCAGAACCATCGAAAAAGTGGCGTCATCCAGCGCCACCGTGATGCTGCTGGGCGAATCCGGCACCGGCAAGGAATTGCTGGCGCGTGGCGTACATGCGGCTTCGCCACGCCGCTCCGAACGCTTCGTGGCGATCAATTGCGCGGCGATTCCTGAAAATCTGCTCGAAAGCGAGCTCTTCGGCTACGAAAAAGGCGCCTTCACCGGTGCCTCCAAAACCACCACGGGCAAGATCGAAACCGCCAACCGCGGCACGCTGTTTCTGGACGAAATAGGCGACCTGCCGTTGCCGCTGCAGTCCAAGCTTCTGCGTTTCCTGCAGGAACGCGTGATCGAGCGCATCGGTGGTCGGCAGGAAATTCCGGTGGATGTGCGCATTGTTTGTGCCACCCATCAAGACCTGAAGGCATTGACGCGCGAAGGGGGCTTTCGCGAAGACCTGTATTACCGCCTGGCCGAAATCGTCGTCGTCATCCCGCCGCTACGCGAGCGCGTAGGCGATGTCGCCCTGTTGGCGCATGCCCTGGCGCGCAAGTTCGCCCAGGAGCAGAACCGGGCCGGCGTCACCTTGAACGATGCTGCGGTACGTGCCCTGGAATCCCATACCTGGCCCGGCAATGTGCGCGAACTGGAAAACTGCATCAAGCGCGCAGTGATCATGGCCGACAGCAACCAGATCAACGCTACCGATATCGGGCTGGAAGAAGGCGAAAACCCCGAACCGGATGAACTGAACCTGCGCAAGGTGCGCGACGAGGCTGAAAAGCGCGCCGTCATCGCCGCGACCGCGCGGGCCAATGGAAACCTCGCCAAGGCAGCCGAAATGCTGGGTGTAAGCCGGCCCACCCTCTACGACCTGATGCACAGGTTTGGCCTGAAGTGAAGTGCGTCGTGAACGCCAGCTGGCCGCGCGGCGGGTAAAATTCGGTTTCGCCAACAGTTTCGCTTAACATGGCATAACCGCTGAGATTGACAAAGCCGCCCCATGTGGCCAGTTTCCACCAAATTTTCAGACTACGCCACACCGGAAACCCCGGTTGAACTGATCAAGTACACCTGCGGCACCGAAAGCGCGGAAGAATTCCTGCGCAGCGGTTTCGAAGTGGCTTCGATGTTCAATCTCGCGCTCAAAAAATACGCGGGGCGTCTTTTCGCTGATTTCGCCACCATCCTCGACTTCGGCTGTGGCTGCGGACGCATTACCCGCTTCGTTGGCACCGAAGGCGAGCTGTTCGGTTGCGACGTCAACCCGGTGGTCGTGAATTTCTGCAAGACGCATTTTCCGCGCGCCAGTTTCTATAAGAACAGCCTGATGCCGCCGCTGATCTATCGTGACGGGCTGTTCGATCTGATCTACTGTTTCTCGGTTTTTTCACACCTGCGCCAGGACGTCGAGGACGCGTGGCTGGCCGAACTGGCCAGGGTCGGCGCGCCCGGTTGCATCTATCTGCTCACCGTACAGGGAGACTGGATGATCGAAGCCACTCTCGGCGCGGAAGCCGCAGCTGCACGCAACGCGGGCTTCTATTACCGCAGGGTGCACCAGCGTCACAACATCGCGACCGACTTTCCCGACTACTACGAATCCTCGTACCACACGTCGACCTGCATCAAGGCTCAATGGAGCCGCCATTTCGACATCCTGGCTGTGATCAAGGGCGATGATTCCGGGCGCTACCTGGGGGAAAACATGGCATTCGCACCGCTTGGCACCGTGCCGTTGCTACGTCCCATGGGGCAGGACCTGGTGGTCGCGCGGCGGCGGGCGGCATGAGACTCACACGCAGCCCATGGGCTGCCTTTCCAAGGGCAAGCTGAGCCGCAGGATTCAATGAAAGCCAACATGAAAAACCCATTTGCGCGATACGAAAAGGCGGCTGACGCAAGAGCAGACCCGCTGCGGTGCCACTCTTTCGCATGCATCGTGATTCTCGCAGCCGCGATCTTTTCGGGCTGTTCGGCCAAGCCGACCGACGCGGTCCTGACTTCCAAAGACTGCTGGATCGACACAATCAACGGCAAAGCCGACAACCTCGTGCCAGTCGAGCGTGGAACGCTTGAGATCTCTGGCTGGGCGGCCGACAGCACCAGCGGGCGCGCGCCGGAAAAACGCGTGATCCAGGTTCTTGACGCCAGGGGCAACCTGGCCATCGCGCAGAATGCGCAGGAACGCTCCGAGCGCATGGATGTCGCCAATACCCTGAGTCAACCCGGCTACAAGGGTGCGGGATTCAAGGTAGTCATTGCCGGCAACGCGCTCGGGCCCGGCCAGTACGGGTTATCAATTGCGATGTTTCGCGACGGCGCAACGGTGCTTTGTGCATCTTCCAAGCAAATCGTCGTCAAATGAGCCTGGGCCTGTGTCGATTCACCTGCGGATCGCTGGGCGAGCGCTCTTTCAGGCAGCGATTGGTATGCAAATCCCACCTGGATTCAAGAAAACAAAATGCCGCCCAATGCCGCCCGCACCTTCATTTCCACCGCTGGGAGAGGTCCACAGTCGGCAGCTTTGCGCGCTACCGAAAGCCCGCACGTCATCGCTCCGATTTTCGCTACTGGGGCGGACTGTCGTGCGGTGTTAGCGAGACATAAATGCCCGCGTGGTTCGCGACCGCCTAAAACTGTCGAAAAATTTTACATCGCGCCTGCTGCACGTCACGCCGTTTTTCTTAAGTATTTGCTTTTAAACGAATTTATTTAGTTGGCACGCCAAATGCTTTATGTAGCTTGGCAGCACATCACCCCCAACGGTGGCACGGTAGAAGCAGGAGCCCCGTTGATTACAGTACTTTTAGAAAGGAAACAAATCATGAAATTGTTTAAAAAACTTCTCGGGGTGGTGGGCGTCACTGGCGCTCTGGTTGCCTCGGCACCGGCATCTGCATTCCTTACCTTGGATTTCCTTGACGGCAATGGAACCAGCCTCGGTTTTGTGCAGGAAATCGGCAGCATAGCAACTGCAGTTGCCCAATTCAACGGTTGGCGGGTCAGCACTACGATTGGCCAGAGCGACAACCCTTCATTTGGTTTGAAGCTGACAGTGACCGCGTACCATCGCGACACACAGGCTGCGGGCGACAGCTTCAATCCGGCCGCCTCAGCCAACAGGATTAGCTGCTTGGCCGATCTTGGCTGTCAAGTAAAGACGTCAGCCTCTTTAGGTAACGGCAACTCCAGTCTCGCCGGGGCGGTTCTTGTTCCGAATACGGGGATCGTTGGCTCAGTTGAGCAAAGCATCCTCAAAATCCGCTTCAATGACAATACTATGCCGACGGTACCCGGTGCGTTGTATCAAATCACCGAATCGCTCTCTACGGCAGCGCAGTACCAGCGTAGCTACAATACCTTCATTTCAGGTAGCGCCCCTGCGCAGCAATTTAACACCAACGGCGTTATCATCGGTCTTCCTGGCGCTCAGTCCTTCAATACCAGCCATTCCTATACGCCGAACGCAACACCCATCAGTTTGACGGCAGGGGTTGATTTGGTTCTGAATGCACTTTCAGGAGGAACCAACATGAACATTACTCAGCCTTTCTTCTTCACCTACCAGATCACCGCAGTGCCAGAGCCTGGCACGATCGCCCTCCTGGGCCTAGCCCTGATCGGGGTTGCGGTTGGTGGCAAACGTCGTCGCGCCAAAGCCAGCGCCTGAGGCATAAGGCAAGGGAGGTTCTACCACTCCCCGACGAAGGTTCCAAACTGAAAAACGCCCCGTTCGCGGGGCGTTTTTCTTTTCCGGATCGTAGCCTGCTCAGGCGCGCTGTGCTGCAATCCCAAGCATCCCGAGCAGGATTCCGGTGACACCGCAGCGTGATCCCGGGCAACTTGCCAAGGCCGTGTATCATCGCCGCGCCTGCTTGCAGCGCTCGACAAGCACAACAAGTCAATCAATCCTGGTTCGTTCGCTCGTACCCCGACAGGTTCAACCCCATGCAAGCCCTGGACGCATTGCGCCAACACGGCGTCGTGGTGATTGAAAATGCGGTCGATGCCGCCAACATCGACCGCGCGATCACACAAATCGACGATTTCCGGAACACCAACCTCGATTGGCTCGGGACCAATGGCCTCCTGGTGAACCAGCGCCTGTTCCGTGTGGTGGATCTGCACCTGCTTCTGCCGGAACTGCGGACGATGCTCACTGCGGCGTCGCCCCAGGCCTTGGCTGTCGCCGACCAGATCGGCAAGGCCTCGCTCTACACCAGCCTGTATTTCGAAAGCGGCTCGGAACAAGCGTTTCATCGCGACACGCCGTATTTCTGGACAGCCCCCCCTTATGCCTATGCGGGAATCTGGATCGCGCTGGAAGACGTGGACGAAAGCAACGGCGCATTGACGGCGATTCCCGGCAGTCACCTGTTGGGCGAACCCGATCTGCTGGCGCTGCGCCGCTCGTTTTTTGGCGCTGGCGAATGCCCGTCCTCGCACACGCCGCTGTTCGACGCCTACAACTCGGCGGTGCGTGACATGGCCCTGGCGGCGGGGCTTCAGCCGGCGGTCTTTCCGGTCCGCAAGGGCGATGCCATCATCTGGAACGCATCCACCCTGCACGGCGGCATCGCGCATGTCGACAAAAAACGCTCGCGCAAGAGTTTCGTGATGCACGTGACGCCACGCGGCGTTCCGGTGGTCCACATGCAGTATTTCTTCCACCCTGAGAGGCCCATGCCCGAGCGCGCCCCGTGGGGCTACTTCGAGGAGCGCGGCCGTGCATTCGCCGCGCACAACCACGTCGGATTCATGCACAAGCTGGATTTGACACCCGAGCATTTCGACGCCAGCTACAGGTATATCGGGGCGTAACGGCGGCCATCAGCGGCCATGCAGCGGGCATGCCAACGTGGTCCGGCAATGCTTGGGCGCCCGGGCAAGGTTCAGTCACGCTGCCCCGCATCGGCAGGTGTCGCAACACTTGCGTGCACTTCGGAGATTTTTCCGCGTCTGTCGGCCAAGCGTCGGCGTCGATTTCAGGAGCGGGCCTTGCGGCACACGAATACCGTGGCAAGCATGTTGCCGCCACTGACCAGCGGATGATTGTTGGATGTGTAGCCGAGTAGCGGGTCGGCGAAGATGCGGGTCTCGACAACCTCGAAAATACCGCGCAGGGTTTCCACCAGATCCCAGCCGAAATTGTAAAACGCCAGAAAACCCTCCGGGAAATCCGGCTCGCCCTGCACACCATGCACTTCAGGCGGCAACAAATGCTCGACCGCACCGTTGATCATGCGTGCGCGCATCAAGCGTGCTGGCGACATACAGGAAAACCGGGCAGGTGAAGACCAGGCTGCCGCCCGGACGCAGTACCCGGTGGCATTCGGCGAGCGCGCGCCGATAATCGGCGATGTGTTCCAGAACATCGTTGTGCATGACGCCTGCGAAGGATGCATCGGCGAACGAAAGTGCGGTGAGATCCTGGTGCTGCACGGACTGGCCACCGAGACGTATGGTCTCACCGGAGCGATAGGGGCCGCCTCCGTAAGCGCTGCTGATGACCTCGTGCGTTTCCGCCAGCCGCTTGTGAAGTATGGTGCCGTGTTCGAAAAGCCCGATCGGGCCGCGACCGCGAAATTCCTGCAGGGCGCATTCCAGCAGAACCCGGCCGCGTTGAATCAGGCCGCAATCGCACTCGCAGGTTTCGCGCAAGTTGATGCTGTCGGCGAAATGCGCATTGCCTCGTACCGAAATCGATGTCGGTTTTCCGCACGGACCGCAAACTCCGTAATAGCCCGGCGCCCGGGCCTCCACCCATCCGTCAAGGGCGCGCAAGCTGTGGGCCACTTTATCCAGAAAGGCCAGGTACTGTGCGTGACCCGCCGTGCTCTCCGCGAAAACCAAACGAATCTGAAGTCTCCCTTGGTCAAGTGACCGGCGCCGCGCATGCCCGGATTGCTGCGACCTCTCAGTCTGAAATCACGCGAAAAGCGGTGTATCTCAATGCCGCCCCCGTGACGCAGAGCCGATCGCCGTCGGTGGCCTTGACACTGGTAGCGTACCGGGTCGTTCCATGGCATACGAGCGCTCAACCCCGCTGCTGCAGGTAAACGACACGCTGATACGGGTCCAGCACAGTACGCTCGCTACCGACAATCCGCCAGTCCGGGTATTGCTTCTCCAGAAACGTCAGCGAGCAGGTGGCGTCTCCGTATGTCAGGTCGCCGTCCACCGCGATCACGTTGTGCGGGCGAAAGGCGAATCCGCTCGCCGCGTGCCTGCGCTTGAGTTCTGCCCGCTCCGCCTCCGGTATCTTGTAGTCATAGTCCCAGAATTCGGCGGGCCGAAGCGTGATGCACAACAGCCCCTGCGGCTTGAGAACCGCGGCGATCGCCTGCATTGCCGCGTCCGTAGCGCGCCTTGAGGTATGGGTGAAGACGGAGTAGGCGTAAACCAGATCGAAGCCACGGTCCGCGTACGGCAGGCGCAGCGGCAGGTAATCGGTCACCTTGAGGTCGCAGGCAAGGCCGGCATCCCGGCACAGGTCGATTGACTTGCTCCACGGGTCGCAACCAAACAGGCGCTGGGTATCAGCGAAATAAAGCATCAGGCGCAGCATGCGTCCATAGCCGCAGCCGTAGTCAAGGATCCTCGCTTCGCAAAGCGCCTGCCCTGTGCTTCGTTCATAGGTGTGCCACAAGGTGCGGACAAAATAAAGGCTTTCGCGCAACAGCTTGAATCCGCAAGCGCCGGTCCATGCTATTTGAACATCATCGCCTGCCATGCGCGGCAAAAGGCGCGACAAGGCCGGATAACCCGGGTTCGGAAAGCTGAACATGACCTCGCCGAATTCATCGAACGACAGCCGCCGCAACGCAGGCAATATCGCGTTCAGATCGGCAGCGCCGGCACGTTCCGCCGCCTCGAGCACCTGGCGCACCTCAGCAAACACCTGCACCTCCCGAATCAAGGCGGGGCTGCATGCTCAGGCGCTCCCCGGTGCGTGATCCGCAGTCCGGTCGGCATACGGATAGTCGGCCTGTGCTTCGCCGCCTGCGGCGATGGTCTCAAGCGCGACCGAATGTGCGCTGACCGCCATCAGGCGCTCGAGCGCATGCGCGAGGGTGCCATCCACCTGTCCGCGCTCTTCCTCGAAATCGTCTTCCCCCAGCGCCAGGTTCATGAGCGGCAGCAAAGCCTTGGCGCGCGCAAAAAACATGGTGCCTGCGACAAACTGCAGCCGGCCCAGGGCCGCCTGTTCGATGCCGAGCCGGCTCGCGACGCGCTCGACTGTCGCCGCATTCGACCCCCAATAGAAGCTCATCGGCACGACGTGGCCGGCCGGCCCGAGGATGCCGATGCCCGGCGAATTGCGCAGGCATGCGAGCGCCTCGCCGACGGCAACGTCGCCCAGCAACTTGTTGAACAGGTCGCTGCGCCAGACATCACCGTCGACCCGATGGGTGGATTTCTTGGTGTGCACCTTGATCAAGAACTCGTGCCCCGCGGCGACCACCTGTGGCAGGATCCGCAGGAAGGGCAGCACATCGCGGCCACGATTGGCCACCGGCAGCAGGCTGTAGCCATAGCCGCTGGCGGCCAGGCGGTCGCCCACGCTTTCCATCCGATCGGGAGGGCACGTCACATAGAGTCGGAAGCTGGCCGCGCGCAGTTGCCCCAGGTAGTCGAGGATTTCCTTGAACACTTCCTCGTAGAAGGCGTGGATCACGATCGCCAGCGGGCTCGCCGCCGCGCCAGCGGCAGGTGCGTCGATGATCTGCCGACGCAACAACGCCAGCCGCGTCGCCTCGAGGTAGGCATAGCCGTGACGCTGGTCCGGCTCCAGATAGGCGCCTTCGGCCCACTCGTTCCAGGCGTTGACGAACACCAGGCGCTGGTCCGCTGTGGCGAAGCGCCGACAGGTATCGCCGATGGCGTTGAGCAGCCATTCCTGGTAGCCGCGCGGCGAACTGTGCTGCAGCACCGAAGCGCCTCTCTTGCGCCTGGCGGAATTGTCCCAGGCGGGATTCACGCCGCGATACAGCGTGTAATCCGCATCCCGGTAGGCGCGACTGCGCTCGATGAAGATGCGCCAATCATAGACGCTGCTGGCGAACTCCGGCACCAGCGGCAGGACCTCGCCGGTGATGTTCGGCGGCCCCGCGTTGTTGGGCGGGAACTCGATGGCCGCATCAAACCCGAACTTGCCGGGGGGATCGAAACCGAAGGACTGCGTGCAAGCCAGATGGATCTCGCCGATGCCGTGGCTCACGCACCAGTCGCGCCAGCGGCGCGTGGTCGCCTGGCTGTCGGGCAAGAGGCTGGGGCGGTAGACGATCAGGAGCGGCTTGCCATCCACCCGGATGTAGCGCGGGTCCTTGAGGTATTGAGCGACATGGGCGATGAACGCGATGTCGTCCTCCGGCGAATACGCCTGCCCGATCAGGATTTCGCTTTCAAGGCCGTCCCAGCGACGAGTCCAGTTCTCGTTGGCCCAGCACAGGCAGAACGGCAGGTCGAGCGTTGCGTCCTCGAGGTATCGCAACAGCGGAGTTTCCAGCAGACGCTTGGCCGCAAACCAGTAGAAATAAAAACAGAATCCGCCGATGCCGTATTGCTGCGCCAATTCGACCTGGCGCTGCATGGTCTTGCGATCGAGCAGATCGTAGTAGCCCAGCTCGGCCGGGACGCGCGGCTGGTAATGCCCGACGAACTGCGGTTGCGCCTGACGTACATTGACCCACTCGGTAAAGCCTTTGCCCCACCAATCATCGTTCTCCGGAATCGGGTGAAATTGCGGCAGATAGAAGCACACGATTCGGGCGGGCCTGGCAGCCGGCGAGGTCGCCTGCAGCAGCGGAACATATTCCTCCCCCTTGGGCGTCGTTGGCGGCATCGGTGCCTGCACGATATCCGGCACTAGCGCTTGCACCGTGAACGGTTCGGCTGCCGGCGCCATCTGTGCGGTGAAGTCAAACCAGCTGCGGTAGGCCAGCGTTCGGCCGAACACAGACGGCAGGTTGCGAAACACGGCTCCTTTCAGGGCCTGCTTTTTCTCCGGCGCAAGCGGGAGACCATGCCAGCCAGAACGCGCACCGTCCGAAAGCCACTTGCGCGCATACCAGTTGGGGCGCGTCAGCAGAACCCTGCGCATGAATCGCAACGGCGCCGTGGCGCGCCACGAATTGCTCGACTCCATCCCTTCGACATGCGCGGCGAGCGTCGCGATTTGCCGTCCAAGTTGCGCGATCTGCGCCTCGCACGCAAGCCTGGCCTGGGTCAATTCTGCGATCGAACCCTCGCGATCGATCACCGTGCGGTCGAGCGCCTCGATCACGGCCGCGCGTTGCGCCAACGCCTGCGTCAAGCCGGCCACCTGTTCTTCGCGTGCCGCAAGGCTGGCCGAAAAGTCGGCGATCCGCGCCTGCTGTGCGACGGCGCCGCTTTCGAGTTGATCGGCTTGCGCCTGGTCGCGTCGGGCCGCCGCGCTCAGTTGCGCGATCAAGTCCTCGCGTTGGATCAGCGTGCGATCAAGTGCCGCCATCTCAAGGGCTCGTTGCGCGAGCGTCCGGGTCAAGCCGGCCACCTGTTCTTCGCGTGCCGCAAGGCTGGTCGAAAAGTCGGCGATCCGCGCGTCCTGCGCGGCGGCGCCGCGTTCGAGCCGGTCGATTTCAGCCTGGCTGTGCGCCGTCGCGGCAGTCAGTTGCGCGATCGAGGTCTCGCGTTCCAGCACGGTCCTGCCCAACGCTGCAATCGTCGCCTCGCGTTCGGCGACGGTATGTTTGAACAGTTCCGCCTGCGCCTCGCCTTGCCGCGCGGCAGCGCTCAGCATCGCAACCCGTGACTCGCGCTCGTGCGCGGAAAACTCCAGCTCCTCAATGTGCGTTCGGCAACTGGTGATGTCGCTCTCCTGCGCCGTGATTCTCCCGTCCCTGTCCGCGACGCTTGCAGCCAGCACGCCTTTCTCCCGCAGCGTTTCGTCGAGCACTCTCTCAAGGGTCGCAATCCGCCGTCGCTCGCTCGCCATCGAGGCCTCATCGCGAGCCCTGCCCACCTCGCGCTCGGCCAGGAGGCCGGAGAGTCTGTCACGCTCGTGCGAAAGCTCGGCGGCGCTTGCTGCAAGGCCCGCAACGCTTGCAGCGCGTTCAGCCAAGGCCTCCTCGAGAGTATCGATTCGCGCAAGCTGCATCCGGCTATCGGCTTCCAAGTGTTCGATCGCCGCGTTCGCAGGCGGCTCGAATTTCAAGGTATCCAGGATGTTCAGTGAGCGCGCGTTGACGTACTCATTGATCGATGCGAACTCGATATCCCCTGACCAGAGCTGAAACTCGCGCTCCTGCGCGGCATACCGTTCGATGTCGGATCCGCCAACTGCAATCCCGAGCGCCGCGGCAATTTGCGTGAAAAGATCGATTGCCTTGACCGCGGTGCCCGGCGCGGGGGGAGCGATCGCATCCATCGAAAGCAGTGTGTAGAGCAACACGCCGCGAAACAGCAGATAGCCGATTTCCACCGGCGCACGCAGATGCCACTCCTGGTCGATGAAGCGCGCGCCGCCTTCCGGGTCGACAATCAGGTTGCGAGGTATGGCATCGACAAAACGGCCCGGCAAAAGCGTGCGTACCGAGACTGGCTCATTGGCCACCGGTAGCCCCGCCTTGAGCAACAACGCCTCGAACCACACTGCCGCCCAGACCTGCAGGTCGCCTGCGCTCCAGCCGCGCCTGGTCATGATCTGGTTGATCCGCTGCTGCCATTGCTCACCGCGGACAAATGGCTCGGATTCGAGGTGCAGCGAGATCGGCGATCCCGCAGCCACCGGCGTAGCGGGATACAGGAGTTCCTGCCGCACCTCGATGTTTCCATCCGCGCCACGTGCGAACACCACCTGCTTGTTGAACTCCCTGCGGCGCTCCACCGCATAGTGATAGCCGATCGCGCGCTGCGGACCTGGCGGCGCATCAGCGTCACTGGCGACCACCAGGAAGGAGTTGGCCAGCGCCGGTCCGCAGCGGTTGCGCAACACCGGATACCAGGCGCGCTCCAGGCGAAAGCGCGGAGTGGCGGGCTTTTGCGGGTCGACCGCCAACGCGCTGCACAATACAGGCAGAAAATCGATCCGGCCAGCGTCGACCAGCGCCTCCTCGGCAAGCAGCAGCACCGGGGTCTTGTAGTCCGGAAACGGATACCACCATTGTTGGGTAGTCAATCCAGCGGTCGCCAGGCGGGCGGCAAGTTCATCGCGGCCGAAGGTGACGATGCCACCCGCCTCATAGTGGTCCTCGATGCCGTACATCGGCAATCCGAAGTGATCCTCACCGTAGCCGGCAAAATACTTGAGCCCGAGCTGGTTTTCGATCGCGACAATCAGAACACCGCCTGGCCGCAGGAAGCGCCGCGCATGGCGCAGCAAGGCGTCGACCGGATCGCCGCCGTCCGTCGGGAAGTACTTGCGCGCATACTCGAGCACGCCGATCAGGGTGACAGTATCGTATTGTGCGCACACCGGAAAGCGGTGAAACGCGTCGCTGACGACCCTGACATTTGCGAGATCGCGGCAGCGCAGGGCAGCGATCTCCGCGCGCCGCAGGCTGCCCTCCAACGCGTGCACTTCGCCGCCGCACTCGGCGATGAAGCGGGTGATCGCGCCGCAACCGGCGCCGATCTCAAGCGTGCACCCACGCAGCAGGTGTTCCAGTGGCCGCAGCAGGTTGCCGCGCGCGGGGCTCAGGTGATAGCGCGACGGCCAGTCCGAGATGTGTCGGCGCAATTCGGCCGACACCGCGCGCAGATCGGTGGCTGCCCGGATGATGTCAAGCAGTCGCGACTCGACCTCGTCGCCATCCGAATAATTGAACTCCGGGCGCGGCAGCAAGTGAAGCCAGCAAGCGGAAGCGGCATCGAACCGGTAAGCCTCCGGCAGTTCAAGCCGCGGCATGCCGTCACGCTCAGACATCGACCAACGCACCGTTTCGAAGAAGGATCACGACGCCGCCCCGCAGAACGCATGCGAATCCGGAGGGCGCCGGCACAGGCCCGTCCATGCGCCCGGCCACCTGGGGAACATTCCGTGCACTCTCATAGCGCTGCGCCTGCGGCCTGCCGAACCTGCCCGTCGGGCGCGGTGGCATCGGGCAGCACCTGCACCTCACACCAGGCGAAGCCCGTGGTCTTGTCGCCTTCAACCACGATGCGCCGATGGTCGACCCGACGATGGATCACCACCGTATTGCCTTCAGGGTCGAGGCAGGCAATGCCGACGGCCAGGAAACACTCCTGGGCAGGTACGGTGAGCACCATGCCGATCCTGTATCGATAGGAACCCGCCGCAAGTTCGGGCAAGGGCGTACCCAGCCGCGCGCTGTCGGTCGCAAATATCACACCGCGCTCGCCGTTGGATAGTGTGCATCCAAGTACCGGCCGCTCGATGAACCCGGCCAGGCGCAGTTCGAGCAGTATCTCCAGGCGGCTCCCGCAACGCACCACCAGTGGTGCACCATGGGCGACACCGATGATCTCAAGGCTGGTGATTTCCGCCACCGGTTGCTGCGCGCCAACGCCGCCGCTTTTCAGATGGTCGCAATAGGCCTCCTGCACCGGGCCCAGCAAACCCCACGGCAACTCGTTTTCCGTGTGCGCCTGGCTGATGAACCACGCGGCAAACGCCATGCGATCATGATCCACCGGATCCTTGTACGCGGCCTGCAAGTCGGGGCGCATCGTGTACACGGCCCACATCAGGTTGGTCAGCGTGCCGGGCGGGTAGCCGGTATTCATCCACGCCGCCACACTGGGCAAACGCAACCAGTTCCAGAAACTTTCGCCTTCAGTCAGCGTGGGATCCGGCCACCGCTCGCGCCCCCCTTCACGGTCACGCAGGTAGATCGCGGCGAGCGAGGCGCCTATGGGTTCGCCGTTGTCGAACCAGCGCCGACCGTGAAACGGATCGATGCTGTCGTAGTCGAATTCCACAGGTGCGGGCCCTGCAGCATCCCAATCGTAGGAATACATCCTGCATGCGCTCTTGTACGGCTCCAGACGTGCCATCGTCTCGACAACCTCCGCCGGCAGCTGCCTGGCCCAGCTGCGCGCGGTGTGCGTGCGCAAGTGGCGCGGGTCGACCAGTCCCGGACGGGTCAGGTATTCCGGCTTGCACAGCAAGGCCGCCATGGCGATGCGCGCTTCCTCGACCGGCGCGATGCGCGCCGTGACCACACGCAATTGCGCCAACGGATCCGCCAGCAGATCCTCGTAGCGCACCACGTGCGCGCCAAGCCTGGCCCATGCATGCGAAAGCGCGTAAATCTGCGGGAAGGGAAACTGCACATAGCGCAGCGCTTGCTTTCCGGGATGATCCGCGTCCTTGAGCAAAGCCTCGGCCGCCGCGTCCAGGTGCTCGCGGTTCCACTTGAGAAAATGAAACAGGGACAGGAACGTGTCGCCGGGGTGGCGCACCGTGGTCAGGACCACTACCCCGTTGCGCTGAAGCCAGCGCACCAGTGCCGGTTCCGGCGTCAGGTGCTGGTGGGTCACGAATCTTTTCGGCAAATGACTGGCTACCGTATCGCTCCACTCCATCGGCAACTCGACTATGGGCAGATCATATGCATAGTGCAACAACCAGCGCAGCCAGGTATTCCCCGTCTTCGGTGTCGACAGGATCATGATCTTGAGGCTTGCGGGCTCGGGCGGCGCAGGATTCAGTGCCATGCGGGGGTTCTCGATAGATCAAGGGACATCGCACGGACTCCCGGGCAAACCGATGCCGCTGATCCGTTCCACCACGTATTCGGTCAGGAACAATTGCGGATGCCAGGCGATCAACTCCTGCGGCAGCCAGCCCGGAATCGCGCCGGCCTCCATGAAGGCATCGTACTGCGCATGCCAGCCGTGCGTTGCATGTTCGCGTCGGGTGCGCGGAATACGGTCGCGAAATACCTTGCGCTGCGCCTGCTCGAACGAACGCAGCGGATAGTGCTTGGTCAGGAACTTGAGCGGATATATCCGCCGCTCCGGGAAAGCCGCAGCATGGCCACCGCTGTCGGCAAGCTTGACGCGGCAGCGATTCTTCCACGCCTTGATCTGGCTATAGTGCCCCGGCCGGCAGCCAAACTCGAAAAACGTCAACGCCCGCTCGAAGGATGCCGCCGCCTGCGCTCGCGACCGCAGGAAGCGGAAGTCGGCCACCGTGAAGTCGATCGCGTCATATCCAAGCCCGTCGGCTGCGGCGATGGCATCCACCAACCTCACGCCATGCCACGGGCTGCAGCGGATTTCGTCGGCGTCGTGGTGCATCACCCAATCGGCTTCGAGGCCGGCGCCGTACTCCTCGGTCTTGGCTAGCAGTCGCGCCCACTCGTATTCGCCGCTGGGTGCTGCGGGAAACCGCTCCACCAGTCGCGCCAGGCCTGCGGACAGCAGCGCGCCGGCGATTTCCCAGGAACCGTCAGACGACCAGTTGTCGAAAATGTGTACCTCGATACCCTCGGCAAACAGGTGCCGCACCACCTCTTCAAGAATGTCGGCCTCGTTGAACACGTGCATCACCGCCGCAACGCGCAACCCCGAATGGCGCGCCGGGCGCGCGGCATGTGCGCCCGTGACGACCAGCGTAGTGGTCTTCGCGCGTTGCAGGTCGGTGTTGACCGTATGCCCGTGGATATGCAGATCCCCGAACCCGGCGTCACCGAGAAAACGCAGGAATTCCGCAGCCGACCATTCAATGACATGGCTCGGGTTGGCAGGCGGCCCGCAATCGAGCCAGCCGCGCGCGCGGTCCCGATCCGGGGTGGAGATCAGCACGAACGGCGCCATGCCGGACACGCGTGCCAGCGCCCTTGCCAGCACTTCGGGATTGCGCAGATGCTCCATCACGTCAGCGCAGATGACCACCGCGCTGCCGAGGATTTCTTCGTCGATGACGGCAAGCCCCTCTTCGAGATCGCATTCGACGAACGTGGCGCCGCCGAGCGATTCCCGCGCCAATGCCAGCGCGGCAGCATGATCGATGCACATGAGCCGATAGGTTGCCGCGAAACGACGCAGCTTGCCAGCGGCGCCGCAACCAATGTCGACGATCCAGCGTGCGCCGCAGCGCTCCGCTAGAAAGCCGGCGAGGGCATAGACGTCGGGCTGGTAGACCATGTCTCCGGCGACATCCAGGTAGTCGACATGGTCGCGTCGCACAACATACCCGTGCGGAAGGCGATTCATCGCGCGCCTTCCGTCTGCGGCACGAACACCCTGGCCCCGCTGGTCTGCACGTAGCCTGACTGCACCAGTTCCGCCCGCGGCGATGCCACTTGAAACGTCCAGGCATCATAGACATGGAAAAGCAGGGAACTGGCGCCGGGGATGCCGTCATCGACGCCAAGCGCCACCAGGTATTCGCCCGGCCGCAGGGGCGGAATCCGGAACTCGACGCGATACACGATTTCCGATTCGCACCGCCCGGCGAGCGGCGCCTGCTCGATGTTGAAGGTATTGAAATGGATTACCGGTTCGTTCAACTGATTGAACAAGCCGACGCCCAGCAAGGGGCGCGCCACCTCATCGTCGAAGGCGACGCGCAGCTCGATCACCACTTCCGTCGCGACCGGATCGATGCGCAGCGCACCCTCGTCCCCGGCCAGAGACACACGGACTTCCTTGATGCGGGCGCCGCCGGACTTGCGCACGTTGTGCGACGCACCGATCGATACCCATGCCCAGGTTGAGTCGCCCGCCTGCCGCATCGGCTCCGGGGTCGGCATTGCTTCCTCAATGACCACCGGTACCGCGGTGGTCACGCCATGGGTCATGTAGTTCACGTAGTCGCGCACCACGCGCGCCGGCTCGCCGGTGACGCGAACCTGCCCCTCGTTGAGCCAGACCACCCGGTCGCAGAAGGCTTCCACCAGGCTCGGCATGTGCGAAACCAGGAGGATCGCGCAGCCCGCTTCACGAAATTCGTTGAGCTTGCGAAAGCACTTGTTCTGGAAACGGATATCGCCGACCGCCAGGGCCTCGTCGATCACCAGAATGGCCGGATCGACATGCATCGCGACCGAAAAAGCCAGCCGCATCATCATGCCGCTCGAGTAGGTCTTGACCGGTTGTTGCAGGTGCGCACCGATGTCGGCGAAGGCCACGATACTGTCATAGCGCTGCCTGATCTCGTCGGCGCTCAGACCCAGTACGCTGCCGTTGACAAAGACGTTCTCGGCCCCGGTGAACTCGGGATTGAACCCGGAGCCCAGCTCGAGCAGGGCCGCGATCCGGCCGCCGGTTCGTATCGTGCCACCCGAGGGGTTGAGTGTGCCGCAGATGAGCTGCAACAAAGTGGACTTGCCGCTGCCATTGCGGCCGATGATGCCAACGGTTTCGCCCCTGCCTACTGCCAGCGAAACGTCGCGCAGCGCCCAGAACTCGCGATAGAACTGCCTGCGGCTATGCACCAGCATCTGCAACAGGCGGTCGCGCGGATGCGCGTAGATCTGGTAGCACTTGGAAAGCCCCTCGACTTCGATGGCGAACTCAGATGACATCGGCGAAGCCTTTGCGAGTTTTCTGGAACCATGCGAAGCCGAGCCAGGCGACGAGCGCGGCGGCGACCAGTTGCAGCGCGTAGGACGCCGGATCCAGGGCACGCCCCCATAGAAGCACATCGCGCGCCTGCTCGATCGAGGGCGTCAGCGGATTCCAGGAGAGAATCGTGAGGTAGGGTTCTGGCAATGACGAAAGAGGGTAGAAGATCGGCAGCAGGAACATCAACGCGGTGGTCACGATGCCGACGATCTGCGAGACGTCGCGCAGATAAACCCCCAGGGATGCGAGCAGCCAGGAAACGCCAAGGGTCAGCAGCACCAGCGGCAAGAGCACAGCCGGAAGCAACAGCATGGTCGCCTTGGGCGCCCCGAGCAGCACGCAATGGAAGACCAGCCACACCAGAAGACTCACCGCAAGGTGAAACAGCGCCGCAATCAAGGTCACCCACGGCAGGATCTCCAGCGGAAAAACCACCTTCTTCACATAATTGATGTTGGACAGCACCAGCCCGGGCGCGCGATTGACGCACTCGGCGAAAACGTTGAACACCATGAGGCCGGCAAACAGCACCAACGCGAAGTCGGCTTTCGAGTCGCCGCCGGCATCCCAGCGCGCGCGAAACACCACGCTGAACACAAACGTGTAGACCGCCAGCATCAGCATCGGATGGAACAGCGACCAGAGGATCCCCAGCACCGAACCGCGATAGCGCCCGATCACTTCGCGCCGCGCCAGGGTCGCGACCAGGCCACGATGACGCCACAGCCCGCCCAGCATCGCGCGCGGGGATACAGCGAATGTCTGCATCACACGTAGGTCGCGCGTACCCGCAACTTCACAGCTCGCGCAGCAACCTGGCGACCTCGGCCTGGTCCGGGAATTTCTCGCCCAGCTTGGCAAGCTCCCCCAGCTCCAGCTTCGCCTCGGCTTTCTTGCCGGCCTTGGCCAGGGCGCGCGCATAGTTGAAGCGAATACCACTCATGCCGGGAGCCGACTTCGCCGCCTTGCCCAGCAGCTCGAGCGCTCGCGCAAAGTCTCCCTTGTCTACCAGCAGAACGCCCAGCGTGTCCATGAGTTCCGGTCGATTCGGAGCCAGCCTGTTTGCCTTCTCGGCCAATGCGATTGCATCGGGTTGCTTGAGCGCCCCGGCAACTGTTGCCAGATTGTTGAGCAGGGTCGGATTGTCCGGATCGCTTTCAAGCAGGGAGCGGAACTGAATCGACGCATTGGCGAAGTCGCCTGTGACCAGTGCATATTCGCCCATGTACTGTCGAAACGCACGGTCCCTGGGTTGCTCCTTGAACCATACCGCCGCGAACGCGGCAGCCTCCGATTTCTTTCCGCCTACCGCAAGCGCCTGATGCAGCTTCATCGCGAGCTCGGCCGACGTACTCTGCTTGAGTCCCGCTCGGTAAGCATCCGCGGCGGCACCCCATGACTTTCTAGAAGCGTTGATGTCGCCTTCCAGCAGATAGCCCACTCCTTCTTTCGGACGCTGCTTTTGCACTTCACGTGCAACCGCCAGCGCATCCCGATCCTTTCCATCCCCGAGGTCGAGCTGAATCAGGCCACGCTGCGCATTCACCAAATCGGGCTTGATCGCAAGAGCCTTGCGCAGACTTCGAGCCGCTGCCTCCAAATCCTTGTTGTCAGCATGCAACTGCGCCAGATACATATGCGGCTCCGCACTGTTCGGTAGCGCAGCCGCCATCTTGTTGTAGGTCGCCAGCGCCTGGTTGATCTCACCGGACGCGCGCTGCGCTTGGCCCAGCGCGTCGAAAAGCTCCGGCCGATCGGGGATCGCAGCCAGCGCATCCTGCCCTGCGGCGATCGCCTTTTTCGTGTCTTTCACGAAAATGTAATAGTTGACCAGGGCAACGCGCGGTGCGGGCTCGACCGCATCAGCGGCGATCGCCTTGTTGAGCAGCGCGATCACCTCGTCCCCCGGTGCCTTGGACTGAAACTTGAACTCGGCCATCGCCATCCAGCCCTGTACGCTCTTCGGGTCGGCAGCAACGACTTTCTCGAACCTGGCAAAAGCTGCTTCGGGCTTGGCATCACCAAGGTCCAGGTTCGCCAAACTCGCGGCGGCCTGATAATAACCGGCGTTCAGTTCAAGGGCACGCTCGAAACTTCTGCGCGCCCCGGCCAGGTCCTTTTTCGCCAGTTGCGTGCGCCCGCGCAGATTGAATGTCAGAGGGTTGTTCGGTTGCTTCTTGTCGAGGCTGTCGATGGCCCTGAGGGTCTTGTCGAACTCGCCACGCATCCAGTGTGCAGCGATCAGGGCCAGGTCGGCCCGCGTCCCCTTGTCAGCGCCCGAGATCTGCTCGAGTTCGGCCAGCGCGGCTTCGCCGTCACCCCTGCCCAGGCGTGCCAGCGCCAGCGCAGTCCGTCGGCCCGGGTCGTCCGGTTGCAGTTTTGCCGCCTTGACCAGAAATTCCTCGGCCTTTCTGATATCACCGCTCTGCATGTAGGCTTCGCCGGCCAAGCCAAGGAAATCCGCGTCACTCTCGATCTTGGCGAGTATCGGCTCCAGCACGCTAACCGCCTTGGATATCTGCCCCGCGGCCAGGTAGTTCATGGCTAGCCAGCGGCGATTCCCAAGTACATCCGGCGCCGCCTGCAGCGCTTTGGTCAGGTAAGCCTCGGCTTGCGCAAATGAACGCATGTTGAATTCGACGGCGCCGGCGAATTGCAGCGCTGCCGAGGCGTTCGGCGCGATCCGCAACAGTTTTTGCGCCGCTTCCCGCGCCGCCGGAAAGTCTTTCCTGGCAAACGCGATCTGGCCTTCGAGAGAGAGGGTTTGCGGATTATTTGCGGCCAAGGCCTTCATGGCAGAGAATTGCTTGACGGCTTCCTCGAACTGTTTGGAGCCTGCATCGAATTTGGAACTGGCGAGCAGGGCATAGACCAGCGACGCATGTGCCCCAACGAAATCCGGGCGCAATGCAATCACCTTGCGGAAGCTGGCAATTGCGGCGTCCGGCTTGTTTTGCGCGAACAGCAGATCACCCATGAACTTCAGTGCCTCAAAGTCCGCCGGTGCCTTTGCGATCACCTTCTCTACGACCTCGACCGCTCCATTCAAATCGCCTGCCGCCACCTTGAGACGCGCCTGCGCAAGTTGCGCCAAAGCATTGTCCGGCTGTGCGGCAAGTGCCGCATCGATCGACTGTTGCGCTGCCGCACGGTTGCCCAGAACAAAATGTGCCGAACCTAGAGTAGCCTGCACGGCTGCCTTGCCGGCGGCCGAAATCACCGCGGCTTTCTGCGCCTCTTCGATCACCTTGGCGTATTGACCGAGCATCAGGTACGAGCGCAGCAAGAGTGGCATCACATCGTCGGCCGAGTACCTGAGATCGCGCGCCCTGCGCAACTCGACCTCGGCGCCGGCGGGATCACCGGCTTCGAGCAATGCCTTGCCCAGCAGATAGCGGCCCTCGGCTGAATCCGGAGTCTTTTGCAGCGCATTCTTGAACTGCAGCGCTGCCGCCTTGAAATCACCCTTGGCGACATACTCCTTGCCGGAAGCGATCAGGGCTTGAGGATTGTCGCCACCGCCGCAGCCGGTCAGGACGAGAGTCCACAGCAGCGCGACGGCGGCGACAATGGCTTTCCCGGTTCGGTTACTCATGAGCTTCATACCTCTCTATCGGCTTTCGACCGTGCTTGAACGGCTGCTGCGTGACTCCTGGCGCAGTCGCTGCAAAACTGGCCAAAGACAGCGTGGCAGAGCTAGCAACGCTGCTTGATTTTACTCCCTCGAAGCGCATGCATGGCCGCGGCCTGAGCGGCCGGCAGCACCGTGACCGATGAAGTACGAACACCACAACAGCAACCAGAACA
>ENA-ORBV01006032-ORBV01006032.1-microbial-mat-metagenome-genome-assembly--contig:-NODE-6032-length-21679-cov-5.852375_pt1 | contig 21679 bp, 19 predicted proteins | sample MGYA00237777_ERZ505514 | MGnify/ENA primary metagenome ERZ505514 (study PRJEB26160, sample SAMN06269048) | microbial mat metagenome | isolation source: Oligotrophic lake microbial mat | place... | reverse complement strand
GGAAGACGCCTGCGCCGAACAGGCCGAGACCGTACACGAGGAGCAACAATGGGCCCCACGCGCCTCCGCGCTGGCCCCGAAGCGCCCGTCTCACGCCGACCGCGCCGGCCATCACCAGCACGGCTGTGATCAGAAAATTGACCACCTGAATCCACCCGTAGTCACCCTGGCTGAGCTGACTGAGGGCATGTCGGCGGACATCAAATCCGTCACGCAGGAACGCCTGCCCAAATCCGACGATCAGATACGACGGTCCGGCGATGACGCCTGCCAGGAGAAGGTGCCGAGTCATGACCGAAGGTGCCCAATCGACGGCGCCAGTGCCACCAGTTGGTCGAGCGCGCTGCCCCAGCCGTCATGAAACCCCATCGTGCGGTGTCGTGTGCACGCCTCTTCGTCGGCGTGTATCGCCAGCGCGGTGTATCGCGTGCCGGTCCCAACCGATTCGAGGGAGATGATCGCCGTGAATGGAAAGTCCACACCGCCACTGGCGCGGAGAATGGGGCGGTAGCCTGGCGCCATCGTGTTGGTGAACACGAACTTCTCCTGGTCGACGATTTCAAGGCAGCAGCCGACGTTGGGGAACTCCTGCCCTTCGGGAGACCGCATCACGGTGCGGAAGATGCCGCCCGGACGGAGGTCCAGTTCACACGCCACGGTGGACCATGGGGCCGGGGTAAACCAGCGCATCAGGATCTCCGGTGTGGTCCAGGCCTTCCAGACCAGCTCGCGGGGTACGTCGACCAGACGCTCAAGGACGAGGTCCAGCCGTGGATCGGGGTCATGTGTCAAGACGCGGGTCATCGGGCGGTGTCCTTCTTGGCGTGTCGATGGAGAGCGACAAGTTCGGTGTCGAGTTGATCCAGCCGGGCGTTCCAGTGGGCGCGTTGTCTGTTCAGCCACGCATCGGCCCGCGAGAGGGAGGCCGGCACCAGCTGATACGTGCGGACGCGGCCTACCTTCTGCGAGGTGACGAGTCCGCAGTCCTCCAGCACGCACAAATGCTGGGTGAACGACGGCAACGCCATCTCAAAGGGCTTCGCGAGTTCCGTGACCGGTGCCGGGCCACGACTCAGCCGCTCGATCACCGCGCGACGCGTGGGGTCGGCGAGTCCCCGGAAAACGGCGGTCAAGTCCACGGCTTGATAGTTAGGCACTTGCCTGACTATAGCACGATTGTAATACTGTCGCCCCTATGGCGCCGCTCACCGTGCAGTTGTGCTGGCTGTTTGTGCTGGCGTTGGTCGTGGCGTCCGTCGCGTGGACCGTCACGCACGAGGAAATCTTCCGGGAGGCTCGCGAACGGTGCGCGGCGAAGAGCCAAGCCGCCCAGTGGCTGCCCGTGCGCAAGTTTTTCTACGTCTGGACCTGCGAGTACTGCTTCAGCCACTACATGGTGGCCGGGGTGCTCATCCTGACGAAATACCAACTCCTGATGGACGATTGGCGCGGGTACGTCATCGCCTTCTTTGCGATGACTGCGGTGGCCAATGTGTACCTGAGCCTCTACGGACGCCTCAGGGTCGACATCAAGGCCGAGCGCGTGGAGATTGCGGTCAAAGAGCAGATGACCCAGGATCCCCCAGCGTGATCCGCACGCGGTGTGACTGACCGTCGAGCACCAGGGGTAATTCCGATGGACTGCCGGGCACGCCGTCGCACAACGCCTCGGCCACGCCTCCGGAGACGCGGTCGGGGTTCTGCACGACAATCTCGTATGTGGTGCCCTCCACCCGCCAGGTCACCGCGTACTCCGGCCATGAGGCGGGAATACACGGCGTGATGCTGAACGTGGCCCCTCGTCGTCTCAGGCCCAGGATCCGCTCAAGGCCCGCACGATACATCCACCCGGCCGACCCGGTGTACCAGGTCCAGCCGGCACGACCGGCATGCGGAGCCCGACTGTAGACATCGCCGGCCATGACGTACGGCTCGGCCTGGTATCGCACCACGTCCGCCATTGTCCGTGTGTGATTGATCGGATTCAGGAGGTGGAAGAGCTCCATCACCTCGTCGCCGACACCAAGTTTCGCCAGCGCCATGATCACCCATGTGGCGGCGTGGGAGTACTGGCCGCCGTTTTCGCGCACGCCCGGGGGATACCCTTTGATGTAGCCGGGATCCTGCGTTGATCGATCAAACGGCGGGGTCAGCAGGAGGATCACCCGTGATCCGCGATCGACCAACATCGATCGCACGGCGTCCATGGCCTGCTCCGCGCGTCGCTGCGGCACGGCCTCCGACAACACGGCCCACGTCTGTGCGATTGAGTCGATTCGACACTCGGTGTTGACTGACGATCCCAGCGGCGACCCATCGTCGTAGTAGCCACGGCGATACCAGGCGCCGTCCCACGCCTGCTCCAATGCCGTCGACAGCCGGCGTGCCTCGGCGCGATAGTCACGCGCGCGGGTCGCATCGCGCCTGGCGTCACACACCACCGAGAAGTTGTGCAGCACGGCAGAGAGGAAGAACCCGAGCCACGTACTTTCGCCGCGCCCTTCCGGGCCGACACGATTCATCCCGTCGTTCCAGTCACAACTGCCGATCAGTGGAAGACCGTGGTCCCCCGACGTCGTGCCACGCGCGATCGCGCGGGTGCAGTGTTCGTAGAGCGACCCGTCCTGGGCGGCCACGTCTGGGGCGCCGTACACCTCATGCTGATCGGGAGGCAACGGAGGCGCGTCGAGAAACGACACCCGTTCGTCGAGGATGGCGAGGTCTCCCGTGACGCGGATGTATTCGGCCGTGACAAACGGCAGCCACAACATGTCGTCAGAGCACCGGGTCCGAAGTCCGCGGCCCATGGGCTCGTGCCACCAATGCTGCACATCACCTTCGACGAATTGGCGGGAGGCGGCCCGCAGAATGTGGGCCCTGGCCACATCGGGTCGCGCCAGCAGGAGCGCCATCACATCCTGCAGCTGGTCGCGGAAGCCGAAGGCCCCACCTGGCTGGTAGTACCCACTTCTGGTCCAGACACGGCAGCTCAGGGTCTGATACAGGAGCCACTGATTCATCAACGTATCGAACGAGTCGTCCGGTGTTTTCACCTGAACGGTCGTGAGCACGTCGTGCCACGCGGCCTGCACCTGCGCCAGCGCACGCCGGGCAGCATCACAGGAGGTGTGCGCGGCCACGAGCGCCTCGGCGTGTGCACGATCGCGCCCCTCGCCAAGGACAAACAGGACCTCGTGGCGTTCGCCGGGTTCCAAATGCACCTCGATCTGCAACGCCGCACACGGGTCCAGGCCCGGCCCCGTGTCTCCCGACAAACGCGCCTCGCGCAGGGCGGCAGGGGAGCGGACGTCGCCGTGTCGTCCCAGGAACGCGCGCCGATCGCCCGTCCATGACGAGACCGGGTCTGAGCTCGCGGCAAACGCCACCCGATCCGCGAAATCGCGATTGAACGGATTTCTCGCGTAGATGGCGCCCGCGCGACCATCCGCATCGGTCACCACATGCAGGTGCTCACTCTCGCGCGGCGGTCCGAGCACCCATTCGTTGTAGGCCAGCACGCTCAGGCGTCGGCGACGGTCGCTCGTGTTGGTTAGCGTGAGCAGCGAGAACTTGATGGGGTCTTCGGCATGCACAAAGACCTCAAGCTGATGGGTGATGCCGAACGCGGCTCGCTCGAACCGGCTGAGCCCGCTTGAGTGTGTCGCCACACAGCGGCCGGAGTCAGCGGTGCGCGGCATCGGTCCGGGTGTAGGTGACCAGGCGTGCCCGGTCTCCTCGTCACGCACGTAGATCGCTTCCGATGTGGGATCAGCAATGGGGTCGTTGGCGAATGGCGTCAGCCGATTTTCTCGGCTGTTGCCCGACCAGGTCTGCGCGGCGCCCGCGGCGGTGATGATCGTGCCAAAGTGTGGATTCGCGATCACATTCGCCCAGGGCATCGGCGTCTCCGCGGCCCCGTCAAGCACCACGCCGTACCCGCGCCCATCCGGCGTGAAGCCGCCAACGCCGTTCCGCCGCTGGAACGCCACCACGGTCGGGACCACGGCATCGGCGGTGCCGGACGGAGTGTCGGTCGGCACGAATGGGACCGCAATCACCGCACCGGCATGGGGACGATCAAGTTGGCTGCGCAGATCCCCACGCAGCACCGCGGCCGCCACCGCATCAAGCAGCACGTGCTCGGCGCCACTGATCTGATCGCCACGCAACAAGAACGCACCGCCGGTCAGCATCGCCGAGAGGCGCCCGTGCACCTCATCGAGATAGCTGTGTGGATGTTCGTTGATGATCACGACATCCGCACGCAGCCCCTTGAGCCGCCAGTACTCCTGCGCGCGCAGCACCTGGTGCGCCGTGGCGATGTCGGTTTCGGTCTGCACGCGCACAAGGACGATCGGCAGGTCGCCGGAGATCGCATGTCTCCACAAGCCGGACTGTCCAAGGGTATTGGCCGCCCGGGCTTCCGGCGCCGCTCGAAGTGAGCCGTCCGTGCCCAGCACTCGCGACGCCAGTCGCTCAAACACCACCGCATCGTCTGCAGAAATATTCAGGTGATAACGACTGCTTTCCGCATGGGCGAGCGCCAGACCAAACACGCGCCCGCCGGCCTTCGGGTCCTGATACTTCCGAGCCAGGGCTTCAACGGTTTCGCGGTCGGTGGCCATGCCGGTGGCGAAGCTCAACCGGACCGATGCGCCCGACGCGAGACGGACCCGCTGACGAAGACTGACGATGGGGTCCAGCACAATGCCGGTCGTCCCGGACAATGCCCGGCCGTCGAGTGCCGCGGGACTCTCGGTCGTCCGGCCCCGGCCCACGAACAGGGCGCGATCGGTCTCCCACTCCAGCGGGCCCTGCGGCCGGCTTTCCATGCTCAGAGTATGAAAGGCCCAGGCCGGCATGTCCCTCGGATCACGTGGGCGCCGATGGCAGATGAGTGCGGACGTGTGGGGGTGGTACTCGGTCTCGACGAACAATTTTCCAAACGCCGGGTGCGCGAGATCGTTGGCGGCTGGCGTGAGCACCACCTCGGCGTAGCTGGTGATGTCGATCTCACGTGTGCGTGTGCCGTGATTGCGCACCGTGAGACGCCGAATCTCCACATCGTCTTCGGTGGCCACGGCCACGTCGAGCCGCGTGGAAATGTCATGGTCGCGCCGCTGGAAGGTGGCGCGGTCCGTGGAAAACGTCACGTCGTAGGATTCGGGCTCCAGACGGGTGGGCTGATAGGTCGCCGACCAGACCAGGCCACTCCGCACATCCCGAAGGTAGATGAACTGACCGTCCGCATCACGCGTCGCATCGCGGCGCCACCGGGTCACCGGCAGTCCGCGCCACACACTGGCGCCACCGCCGGCCTGCGTGATTGACGTCACATAGTGACCGTTGGACAAAAACTGCGTGTGCGGGTACCGCGTATGGGGCGTGCGGTACCGCCGCACGGGTCTGGCAGGCGCCTGCACCGATTCACGCGCATCGTCGGTGGGTCGTGGAACGACGGCTGAGCTGTCGCGTGGAATCCGCTCCTGGAGCAGCAGTTCGGTGGCCTGGATGCGGGGGTCGGCGTGAAACCGGTCCACCATCCGGTCCGCCAGCAGGGCGTTGGCGAGCGCCACCAGCGTCATGCCCTGGTGATGCGCCATGTACGTGGGCACCACGACACCGGTGTTGGGTGTGTTCTCCCCGGTCGTGGCCGGGTCGGTTTCTCTCGGTGTGTAGTCGATCGCATCCATGAACCCGAACGAACCCTCGAGCCCGGCCGACGCCAGGCGACGGAAGTTGGCGAGGCTGGCGGTGGGCGCCATGCCGACCGCAAGCGCCGTGGAGTACGGAGAGACGACGAGTTCATCACCGAGGCCACGCTTGAGGCCGAGGCCGGGAATCCCGAACGCCTTGTACTGATAGTCGCCATGACGGTCAACGAGGTTGTACGCACTTTCCGAGATGCCCCACGGCACACCGCGCTCGGAGGCGTAGTCGATCTGTCTGCGAATGACGAGATAACACGACTGGTCCAGCAACGTCTCGGGATAGGACCGCATGATGAGCAGCGGCATGAGGTACTCGAACAACGTCGCACTCCACGACAGCAGCACCGGAGTACTTCGCACGCTGGTGGTGGGCCGACCGAGCCGGAACCAGTGTCGCTCGGGCACATCCCCCTTGGCGATGGCGAGAAAACTCGCGAGTCGTGCCTCGGACGCCAGCAGATCGTAGTGGGCCACATCCCGGCGACCGGGAGCGTCGTCGTCGGCGAGCCGGAACCCAATCGCAAACAACTGGCGTGTCGGACTGAGCAGGAATCCGAAGTGCATGGCGTCAAAAAATGCCGTCATGCGGCGAGCAAGGTCCGGTGCGACGTCCTGGAGTCCGACCGACAGCGCGACAAGGGCGCCGGCGAGGTTGCCGCTGTCGACCGTCGAGATGTACCGGGGAGCCAGCGGTGCCAGGGTCGTGGTGTCGTACCAGTTCAGCAGGTGACCTTCGTGCTTCTCCAGCCGATCGAGCGTATCCATTGTCGCTTCGAGCCGTTGCACGAGTTCGTCGGTGGTGATGAAGCCGAGGTCGTGCGCAGACAAGGTCGAGAGCATGCCCAGACCGATATTGGTGGGTGAGGTGCGATGGGCAATCGTTTGGGTGAGCCCAATCTGCACGTTGTCGGGCGGCAGATGGTGGTCGTGGGCCGTGACGAATGTATCGAAGTACTTCCAGGTGCGTCTGGCCAACTGGATCAGATAGGTGCGGTCCGCCTCTGACAATGTGATCCGGCGACGGGGCATGGGTCGACTGAGACCCCACGCGACGACCGGCGCGACACACCACAGGACGAGGACGGCCCAGGCGGCTGACGTCGCGGAGGGGCGGACGACCAGGATCGTGATTGCCACCGCGATGCTCAGGAGGGGACTTGCCACCATCTCGCGAAAAAAATGTGTCGGGCCCAGCGCGCCAAACTTCGAGGCGCTCGCGGCGGCGGTTTCCCATTCCAGCAGGCGGCGCCGGGTCACGAGCAGGCGGATCAACGTGAGGCCGACGGCGTGCAGGCGCGCGACGGCGTCATGCGCGAGGAACGTGACCTGCAACGTGACACGGGCCACCGCGAGGTTGTAGTCCTCGGCGCGCGTTCGCAGAAATGGACCCCAGGCCTGCCCCAGACGCGGACCGCGCAGTAGTGCCGCCGCGCTTGAGACCATGGGGAACATCAGAGTGCCAAGCACCACAGCGGTCCACGCCCCGGACCGGCCCGGCAGCACGGTCCACGCCGCAATCAACGCGATAACCGTGGCCGGTGCCATGAGGCTTCGGCGCAGGTTGTCAAAAATTTTCCAACGTGCCAGCAGCGGCAAGCGGTTGCGGACGAGCCCCGCCCGGGACGGAACCCATGGGAACAGCCACCCGAGAATCTGCCAGTCACCGCGGACCCAGCGGTGTTCCCGCCGCGAGTGCGCGAGCACATTGGACGGATAGTCGTCCACGACCTCCACGTCCGTGACCAGGGCGGCACGCGCGAAGAGCCCCTCAAAGAGATCATGCGAGAGGAGCGCATTGTCCGGGACGCGTCCTTCAAGTGCCGCAATGAACGCGTCGACGTCGTACAGCCCCTTGCCGGTGAACAGTCCCTCGTCGAACAGATCCTGATACACGTCCGACACCGCCGTCGTGTAGGGATCGACACCGGTGTGCCCGGCGTACATGCGGGCAAACCATGAGCCGGCCGCACTGGCCATCGTGACGCTCACCCGCGGCTGCAGAATGCCGTAGCCCTCGGTCACGCGCCCGACACGGGGATCAAACTGCGGCTGGTTGAGCGGGTGCGCGATGATCCCGATCAGGCGCTTCGCGGCATCACGCGGCAGGTGGGTGTCGGAGTCGAGCGTCAGACAGTACCGCACGAGTGGCAGCACGTCGGTGTCGCCGACACACGTCGTGAAGCTGGTATCGGCCGCCTGTCGCAGAATGCGATTGAATTCTTCAATCTTGCCGCGTTTACGTTCCCAGCCCATCCAGGTGTGTTCGCGCTCGTTCCATTGCCTATCACGATGGAACAGGAAGAATCGATTCTCGTGACCAGTGCCCAGTTTCGCGTTGAGCGCGATGATGCCGTGGCACGCCTGCTCCAGAATTTCGGCATCCTCAGGTGTGACCTGGGTCGGCGAGTCCGGAAAATCGCTCAGGATCGCGAAGTGAATGCACGGATCAAGATTGCCGAGCGCCAGCACCTCCATGTGTTCGATGAGCGCGTCCACACCGTGACGACTCGTCAACATCGTCGGCACCACCACCATCGTACGGGCGGATTCGGGCACGCCGACGGTGGAGAAGTTCAGTCGAGGCAGTCGCGTGGGACCAAGTAGTCGTGGGATCAGTGCGTGCAGGGCCGTGATCACGACGTTGGCAAGAGGCCACGCGAGAACCAGGGCTACGACGACCTGGAGCGTGATCGACGCTTCCAGTTGGCGCGCGTACAGGACGGCTGACGCCAGCAGGAGCGTGGTTCCGACCGCGATGGCACCGAGATAGAGGGGCGTCGCGAACCGCCGGAGCAGACGCCGGCTCCGCGTCTTCAGCCCTGGGTGATGGGCGAGCGCGGCCTCAAGTGCCGGTCTGCCGCGATCAACCAGATGGAAGCCGACGTGTGCGCGGCGGTCATGTACGCCGAATGCGGTCGCCGCTTCCCGGGCCGTTTCGACGGCCTTGTGCGCGGCAAGGACCTGGTCTTCACCGCTGCGGGGCGCCATCGCCTCCACGGCGCGGCGCTGCGCATCGCGACTGAGAAAGTCCATCCGCGGGTAGGCGCCGGACGGATCGCGACGCAGCACCTCCTCGACGAGGCTCACGGCTTCAACGTAGTCCTGCCAGTCCATCGTGGTGCACAGGCGCAGGCTGGTGATGACGTTGGCCACCGAGACCTGCGCCACACCTTGTCGCTGCATCTCGCCACGGATGGTCTCGTCCGCGTTGGTCTGCCGAGCGTCGAGTACGTCGTCGATCGCCATGCGGAGTGACGGGTTGCCGACGCCGTATTCGCGCAGCCCGTGCAGCAGCTCCACCAGAAACGCCGGAGACGCATCCGGGGGCAGCGGCCGCACGGTGCCATGACGGTCGTGACCCGCCAGGTAGGTGTGTGCGGTCTTCCGGGAGTCTCTGGCCTCCATGAGTTCGTCGGCCAGACGACGGAGGTTTTCGACCAGCGCGAGCTTGATCATGCTGGGCCACGCCCAGAGTTCGCCAATCGTCAGCGGAGCAATGCGCTGGTAGCTGGCCAGAAATTCGATGAGACCTGGCTCGTCGAGCCGGCTGTCACGGTGGCGGATGAACTCGATCGCCATGACCGAGACCCGAGCGTGCCCGTGATGTTCGGGTGCGGCCACGACAGGCAGCGCGCGCGCATACGCACGTGGAAGGTTGCGCCGAATGTCGCTGAGTTCGGCCGAGATGAGTGGAAAATTGTCCAGCAGCCAGTCGGCGGCCGGCACCATGAATTGACCGGCGCGGGCGTCATCAGCCAACGCGCGGTACGCCGAACGCAGCACACGGACGTTGTCCTCGAATCGAGGAATGACGTCTGTGGCGCGTCGGCGTGGATTGGGATCAACCGGCAGACTGGCGGCGAGCGCCAGTGCCCGCTCGTCCAGTCTGTCGATGCTGAGCAGTTCCGCGCGGAGCGGGCTACTTCTTGATGGCTTTCCCGATGTCCTCAACGGCCTCGCCCACCTTACGAGTGGCGGTGCCGATCGTCGCCTGAGTCTTGCCGACGGTCTCGTCCACCTGGCCCTCGTCGACCAGTGCGGGGTCGTTCGTCGCTTTCCCAGCCACCTGCTTCGCTTTGCCCTTCAGTTCCTCAACTTTGCCGTCGCGTTCGTTTTTATTCCACATGCCGTGACTCTATCGATCGGAGGCGTTCCCGCGCTGTGCTCTATTGCATATCGCGACCCTGTGCCGGTCAGGTGAAATGGCACGTATCGTGAATGAGAAACTGAATATGAAGACAAACATGTCATTTCGTCGTGTCGTTACGGTGGCGCTTTTCGCCATCACCCTCGTGCCCGCGATCGCCGCGGCGCAAACCAGCACCTACCCAATGACGTTCGGCATCAAGGCCGGCGTCAACGCATCCACCCTCTCCACGCAAGACAACCAGCTCGATACCAGCAACATCTGGGGCGCTGTCGGCGGCATTTTCACGGGGCGCAACATCTCCGAGAACCTCGGCATCCAGCTGGAAGCGCTCTACAGCCAGCGCGGGGCCAAAGACATCAGCACGTCGGCGGAAACCCGCATTCGTCTGACGTACCTGGACCTGCCGCTGACGGCACGGTTTGGTTCCACCACTGCCAATGATGTGCACTTTCATGCCTTCACCGGTCCACAGCTCGGCATCAAGCTGAGTGCCAAGGCGGAGAACGACTTCCTCGGCGTCGAAGAGGACCTCGACGACGAGGTCAAGAGCTGGGACTTTGGCTGGACGTTGGGTGCCGGCGTCGAGATGAACAACGTCTCGCTGGATGCGCGCTACACATTGGGCCTGACCAATATTGATAACTCGGAGTCGTCCGACGGCTCGATCAAGAACCGCACGTTCACGGTGCTCGTCGGTTATCGCTTCCGCTGAACCACAGCCACGCGCATTAAAAACGGCCGGCGCAGGGAACACCTGCGCCGGCCGTTTTGTGTCTAGGCTTTCTGGATCTCCGGCGGTCCGTCTTCACTGCGTTCTTCCGCCGCCGCTTCCGCCTCATGTTTCGCGGCCGGGATCACGGGCGATCGACCCGGTCCCGCCGGGATCTCGGGACCCCGCACCTGACTCTCGGGCAGGTTGTCTTTGCGGAATTCCGCGTCCTTCTTCAAGCCGATTTCAAGATTGTCGCGTAACGTCATGACACTACCTCCGGTGAGTGGTTTAGAAGCGGAGCGAGAGACCCACGGTCCCACGCCAGAAGTTGAACTGTCCCAGGTCAAGGTCGACCCCGGACGAGGTGTCGTCATCCTTGATGCGACGGAAGTAGCGGATGTCCGCCCGCATGCCGACGTGTTCACTGAAAAAGCCCATCACGCCGGCGCCGACGTTCACGCCCCACGTATTCCGGTCCGCGTCGAAAAGGTCCAGCGGATCTTCAATGTTGATCCGCAGCAGTCCCGCACCTCCTGAGGCATACGGCCGAATCTTGCCGAGTGGCGCGCCGATGATGAGATTGGCCATCACGGTGCCCACACTGTTACTGCCAAGGTCCAAATCGAGGTCGTCGTCGTTGCTGAGCATATCGGGGGACACGGCCGCGTCGAGTTCAAAACCGAACACGCCGCCGCCCATGAAGGTCAGCGAACCCCCGTACGTCAGTGCTTCTTTGCGCGCTTCCCCTCCGAAACTCAGGCCAAGAAAAGGCGAAAAGATTACGTCGGCTCTCGCCGCCGCAGGTGTTGTTACCAGTGTCAGCAGCGCCGCCGCTGCAATTGCCATCAGTCGTTTTGTCATATTGGTCACTCCGGCAGGAAGGAGTTGCACAAACTGTTCCACGCATGGGGGTTCGTGGCATGATCGCCTGAACGTATGGCGACACCGTCCAAAGCCCGATTTAACTGGAACGACCCCTTCCTCCTCGATCAGCAATTGACCGCTGACGAACGCATGATTCGCGACACCGCCCGCGCGTATTGCACCGACAAGCTCGCGCCTCGTGCACTGGAGATGTTCCGTCACGAAGGGGTGGACCCGTCGATCTTCCGCGAGTTCGGGGCGCTCGACATGCTCGGTATCGTTATTCCCGAGCAGTACGGCGGCGCGGGACTGGGATACGTCGCGTATGGACTGGTGGCCCGCGAGGTCGAGCGCGTGGATTCAGGATTCCGCTCGATGATGAGCGTCCAGGGATCACTCGTGATGGTGCCCATCAATGAGTTCGGCACCGAAGCCCAGAAGCAGAAGTTTCTGCCCAAGCTGGCCACCGGTGAGTGGATCGGCTGTTTCGGTCTGACCGAACCCGGCTACGGGTCCGATCCCGGCGGCATGGTCACGCGCGCGAAGAAGGTCGACGGCGGATATCAGATCACCGGAGCCAAGACCTGGATCACCAACAGCCCCATCGCGGACGTCTTCATCATCTGGGCGAAGAACGATGCGGATGAAATCTGTGGGTTTGTACTTGAGAAGGGCATGAAAGGGCTGTCGGCGCCGCCCATTCATGGCAAGATCGGGCTTCGCACGAGCATCACCGGCGAGATCGTCATGGACAACGTGTTCTGTCCTGAGGAAAACGCGTTCCCGGCAGTGCGCGGGCTCAAGGGACCGTTTACGTGTCTCAACAGTGCGCGGTACGGCATCGCGTGGGGAACGCTTGGTGCGGCCGAGGACTGCTGGCTGCGGTCGCGGTCCTATGTGATGGAGCGCAAGCAATTCGGTCGTCCATTGGCGGCCAACCAACTCATCCAGAAAAAACTGGCCGACATGCAGACCGAGATCGCGTTGGGCCTGCAAGGCTGCCTGCGACTCGGACGCATGAAGGAAGAAGGCATCGACTCGGTGGAAATCACCTCGTTGCTCAAGCGCAATTCATGCGGCAAGGCCCTCGACATTGCGCGGATGGCGCGCGACATGATGGGCGGCAACGGCATCACGGACGAGTTCGGCGTGATGCGCCATATGGTGAACCTTGAAGTCGTGAATACCTACGAGGGCACACACGACATCCATGCGTTGATTCTGGGCCGTGCCCAGACGGGTATCCCCGCGTTCTCGAACTGATCGTTACCCGCAACACCCCTGCACGTCCGCCCCACGCAGGACCGTGAGCAATCGCTCGCGGTCCGCGTCCATACGGTCGCAATACTCCAGCACACTCAGGCCGACCACATCGGTGTGGCGATGGAGGTCGAACACGACGTCCGCCACTTCGGCCAGGCAGGGACCGCCCTCCGCACGCATCAGCGCGTTGCGGAAGTCTCCCGGGTTCACCACATCGACGTCGAAGTGGATGTAGACGTGCGTGAAGCCTCGCGCAGCGATGGCCGCAATCAGACGTGCTGGTGACGTGAACGCATCGTCGCGCATCCAGGTCACGGGGTGGCTGGTGATGTAGTCCTGCTCGGGCACATCAAGGTCGCGTGGGCCCACCAGAAACACCTGCTCGGGACGCAACGGTGTGGAGACGTGCGGCATCAGTGCGCAGGGGCCGTCCCCCAGCAGGGTGCGCAACACCATGCCGTGAAAATGTCCGCTGGGTGATGAGGCCGGCGTGTTCAGGTCGGCATGACCATCGATCCACACCACTGCGAGGTCCCCGCCGTAGTGTTCATTGAGGTGGACCACGGGCGCCACCTCCACACCACACGTGCCGCCAACCATCTGCACACGAGCCGGGTTGTCCGCCCGGAGCCGGGCCAGTGCCTCGCCCGCCCGCGGCGCCATCGAGGCCAGCCCCAACACCCCGCCCGAGACGGTCAGAACCTCGGTCTGCGGCGTCTCGATGGTCGTGACGACCTCGTCGCCCCACCAGGCCCGCGCCAACACCCGGGCGCCGTCCGCCACCTCGGAACTCAGGCCGTATCCCTGCCATTCAGGCAATAACAGTCGAAACATATCGACATTATCGGCTAACGACCTCAAACGACCTCAGAGGTCGTCTTCGATCGCCCGATGCTACGATTGCCCCAATGAAGGACGTCGTCGTCATCGGTGGGGGAGTCGTCGGGGTGGCCAGCGCGGTCGAGTTGGCTCGGCGTGGTGCGACGGTGACGGTGGTGGAGCGGGATCTGGTTGGGCAGGGGTGCTCCTACGGCAACGCCGGGTGGCTCACCCCGTCGCAGGCATTCCCCCTGGCGAACCCCGCCATGTTGTTGAAGTCCTTCAAGTGGATGCTCGATCCCGAGAGCCCGCTCTACATCCAGCCGCGTCTTGATCCCGCCTTCCTGCGCTGGCTGGTGGAGTTTGTGCTCGCGTCACGCAAGGCGAAGTTTGAACGCGGGGCGACGGCGCTTCTGGAGTTGTGCAAGATCAGCACGGATTTGTGGGCGGACGTCGCCAGGAGGTCCACGGTGGACTTTGGCTTTGAGCGCCACGGCCTGCTTGCGGTGTACGAAAAGCCCGGATCCATGGAAAGCGCCAAAGGCGTGATCGACATGCTCGCCAAGGCCGGCATTCCCGCCGAGCGGTGGACGGCCGACGATGTGCGCGAGAAGGAACCGGCCATTGTGGGCAAGACCGTCGGCGGGTATTTCTACCCGGACGACGCGCACTGTGAACCCTATCAGGCCGTCCGGGCACTGCGGGCGGAGGCGGAGTCTCTCGGTGTGACCTTCCTGGAACACACCGAGGTGTTTGACATCTCAAGTGACACCGGCCCGCGTCGCCTCAAAACGACGCGAGGGACGATGACGGCGCAACAGCTGGTGATCGCAACCGGTCCGTGGTCGGAAGCGATGGGCAAAATGCTCGGCTTCCGGCTGCCGGTGATTGGCGCCAAGGGGTATTCGCTGGTGTTGCCGCCGGCCAATCCGCACCCGAAGCGATCGATCTATCTGATCGAGCGCAAGGTGGCCGTCAATCCTCATCGCGACTCACTGCGCATCGCCGGCACGCTCGAACTGGTGCGCAACGACTTTTCAATCAACACCCGTCGCGTGGACGTGATCGTGCGCGGCGCCAAGGCGATGCTCAACATTGGTGAGGCACCGGTCGCACGCGAAATTTGGCGCGGTCTGCGTCCGTGCACGCCTGACGGCATGCCGGCGATTGGCCGTGCACGGGGTCGCGGCGACGTGTGGCTGGCGACCGGGCACCAGATGACCGGGCTCAAGACCGCGACGGGCACCGGACTGCTGCTCGCGCAGTTGATGGCCGGCGAAACACCCCGCTTCGACCCCGAACCCTTCCGCGCCGACCGCTACTGACGCAGGCCCTTAGTCGAAGATTTCGTGCCAGAACGATTTCTTCCGCTTCCCGTAGCGCCGATCGTCGTCGTCATCGTCACGGTCATACCGAACGCGGGGATCCGTTGACGGCGGCGGGATCGGTCGCTGCGTCTCGGTTGACCGATCGAGGATCTTGTCGAGTTCGCCGCGGTCAAGCCACACGCCCCGGCATTTTGGGCAGAAGTCGATTTCGATGCCCTGACGCTCGGTGACGGTCAGGGGGGTTGAGACACACACAGGACAATTCACGAGAGACCTCCAGAGTAAGAGCGCGGCTTCACCAGTGATGCCGCAATTGAAGCGAAGAGCAGTCCGGCAATGATCCCCAGCGACCATTCGATCGGGAATTTGCCGCCGAAGGCGTCGTTGAGCCAGACCATTTTCAGGCCGACGAAGATCAGGATGAGCGCGAGTCCGTAGTGCAGCAGGTGGAAACGCCCCACGGCGCCGGCAAGCATGAAATACATCGCGCGCAGACCGAGAATGGCACACACGTTCGAGGTGAACACCAGGAACGGTTCATCCGTGATCGCGAAGATGGCCGGCACGGAGTCGACGGCAAAAATGATGTCGGACAATTCCAGAAAAATCAGCGCGATCAGCAGCGGTGTCGCATGCCAGACGCCACCAAGCCGCACGAAAAACGACTGGCCATGCAGCGTATCGGTGACCGGCATCCATCGCCGGAACAACCGGATCAGAGGGTTTTTAGACGGGTCTACCTGTGCGGTGGGTTTGATCATCATCTTTACCCCCGACACGATGAGGATGACGCCAAAGGCCAGGACCACCGCGTGGTACTGCATGAGCACCGAGCCCAGGGCGATGAAGATGGCGCGGAAGACCAGCGCGCCAATGATGCCGTAAAACAGCACCCGATGCTGGTACTGGAGCGGCACGGCGAAATAGCTGAAGACCAGAACAAAGACAAAGACGTTGTCGACGGCCAGGGACTTCTCGATGAGGTACCCGGTGAGGAACTCCAGCCCGATCCGTTCCGCCACGTCGGGCGGAAACTGTGTGAGGGCGTACTGATAGAGACCGTAGTTGAAGACCAGCGCCAGCGTGACCCAGACGAGCGACCACGTCACCGACTCCCGGAACGACACGACATGCGCGGTTCGGTGGAAGACACCGAGGTCCACAGCCAGCACCACCAGGACGCCGGCGACAAACGCGGCGTACCAGGTCCAATATTCAGCGAATGGAAAGAGAATGACCTCTTGCACAGTCAACCAGCGTAGGGCTGTTGCGACAGTGAGACAATTACGAATATTGTTTGAGTTACATAGGTTTTTCCATGGAATGGCTCAACTACCACCACCTCCTCTATTTCTGGACCGTCGTGCGCGAGGGCAGCGTCGTCAAGGCGGCTGAGACGCTGCGGCTGTCCCAACCCACCGTCAGCAGCCAGGTCAGGGCGCTGGAGGCCAGTCTGGGGGAACGGCTGTTCACCAAGGTGGGACGTCGGCTGGTACCGACCGACGTCGGACAGGTGGTCTTCCGCTACGCAGACGAAATCTTTTCGCTTGGCCGCGAACTGATGACCACCGTGCGTTCGGGCGCCGGGGGCAAACCTGTCCGGTTTGTGGTCGGCGTGACCGACGCGCTCAGCAAACTGATTGCCTACCGTTTGTTGTCACCTGCGCTGCATCTGCCGGAGCCCGTGAGGATGATCTGCCGTGAGGACCGCGTGGAGCGGCTGCTCGCGGGGCTCGCCGTGCACGAGGTGGACCTGGTGTTGGCGGACACCCCTGTTCCGCCGACCGTGCGTGTGCAGGCGTACAGCCACCTGCTCGGCGAGTCCGACATCACGTTTTTCGCGTCACCGGCGCTTGCTGTCAAACTCCGCCGACGGTTTCCGGCGTCACTGCACGGCGTGCCTGCGTTGTGGCCGGGCGAAGGCACCGTGCTTCGCCGTCAGCTCGACGAATGGTGCCAGCGCCAGAAGATCCAACCGGCGGTGGTGGGGGAGTTTGATGACAGCGCGCTGATGAAAGCCTTCGGCGAACAGGGCGCCGGCGTGTTTGCCGCGCCCACGGTCCTGTCACGCGAGCTGCAACGGCAACACCGCGTCAAGGCGATCGCACGGGTCGAGGCGATTCGCGAGCGGTATTACGCCATCTCCGCCGAACGACGCATCACACATCCGGCCGTGGTCGCGATCGCCACGCAGGCACGGTCGGCAGTGTTCGGGGGGCACGGTGTCTCGTGAGCGTGATGATGACCAATGCGGCCTTTCTCGAGGCGATCGAAGCCTGCACTCTGCCTGGCAGCGAATTCACCCATCGCAACCATCTCCGCCTGGCGTGGCTCTACTTGACCCAGGACGCACCACGCGCCGCCGACCAGCGCATCGCGGACGCCATCCAGCGGTACGCCACGAGCCTCGGTGCCGCCCAAAAATACCATCACGAGATCACCCTGTTCTGGATGCGACGAGTCGAAGCCGCCATGCAGACCACGCCGAGCCGGGACTTCGAGACCTTTATCGCGGCGCACCCCGACCTGTTATCCTCCCGTCAATGACTGGCACGACCGGCCTGCACAACCTCCACGTCGAGTGCATCATCGGCATTCACCCCCATGAACGCGAGCGCGCACAGTCGGTGTGTGTCGACGTCGAACTCGACTCGGACTTCGGCCCCGCGGCGGCATCCGATGCCATCCACGATGCGATTGACTACACCGCGGTGGCGACGCTGGTGACCACGCTGCTGCAGAACCGCAAGTTTCAGCTCCTGGAATCGATGATTGAAGAAGTGGCGGCGCTGCTGCTCGAGCACGACCGTCGCGTCACCGCAGTCCGTCTCGAAATCAGAAAACCTGCGGCCGTGCCCGCAGCCGCCGATTCCTTCGTACGTATCGCACGGGTGCGCCGCGCATGACCCGCACCTGTGGTCGTGTGGCGGTGGTCACCGGTGGCGCTCGGCGGCTCGGTCGTCATCTGTGCGAGGCATTGTCGGGTCGCGGCTATCGCGTGGTGATCGTGTATCGCTCCTCTGACGCCGACGCCACGGCACTCGTCACCGATCTTGAGTCTCGGGGCGCCTCGGCCCGCACGATTCGTGCCGACATCGGTATCCATGACAACGTCCAGCGGGTGTTCGACGATGTGGCGGCAAATGAAGGGCAGGTGGATCTGCTCTTGAACAATGTCGGCAATTACAACCCGCAGGATGTGACGAAGCTCGATCCTGAGGTGTGGGACGCCACGCTGGCGGCGAATCTGTCCGGCGCCTATTATTGCTGTTACCACGCGCTGCGGATGATGCCGAACGGGGGGCAGATCATCAGCATCGGCATGGCTGGCCTCGAGGGCATTCGTGCGAATCGACGCGGGGCCGACTACTACGTCAGCAAGACCGGGTTGCTGTCGATCACGCGCTCACTGGCGGCCGGTTACGCCGACCGGCAGATTCGCGTGAACATGGTGTCGCCGGGGCAACTCGAGAACTCCATCGACCTGCCGCCGCCTGACGAAATCGGTCTGGAGGTCCCGCTGGGTCGGGCCGGCACCATGCGCGACATCAGCCAGGCCGTCGAGTATCTGCTCGACGCGCCGTACGTCACCGGCGTCAACATCGATGTCTCAGGCGGATACCGGCTCTAACCCCGGAACGCACGGCACCTCGGCCTCGGCCTTTGAGGTGTTGTGGTTCCGACAGGCGGAATGGCAGCGGCGCCTCACGATGGTCCATGCGGCCAGCCAGTTTCTGTATCTCTCGGTGTTTTACCTGGAGTACGACGCGTACGGGCGCGAGATGATTGCCGCACTCCTCGCCGCGCAGCAGCGCGGTGTGCGGGTGCAGCTCATCATCGACGCCTTTGGCCAGCGGCTCGGGGGCGTGTTGATGTCACGCGACGACCGTCGTGGGCTCCAGGCGGATCTCGACCGGCTGCGCGCGGCGGGCGGTCAGGTCCTGCTGTATCGCCCCCCCCGCTGGATTCAGCGTCGACTCGGCGGAGGGCACCACGTCAAGATCCAGGTCTCGGACGCAGGGGAGGCGTTGCTGGCCAGTGGCAACATCACGAAGTCCTCGTTTGAAGGGTGGAACGAATGCGCCGTCGCTGTGCGTGGCCGCATTGTGCCGGTGCTGCTCGCGAGTTGCCGTGACAGTGGCGGCCACGTTTGGGAGGAGGATCTCGCGACGTTGGAAGCACGCGCCACCACCGATCAGGCGACCGGCTACGGCATGGACGTCGACTATTGGTTCTGCAATCCGAATCTGCACCAGGGGCCACTCGGGGCGTTGGGCTGGCGCGGCCCCAACGCCCTGACCGATCACATGATCGAGATGGTGGACTCCGCACACGAGTCGCTGCAGATCACGAGTTTTTATTTCAAACCCACAGGTGTGCTGTTCGACGCCGTGCTCGCTGCGGCCCGCCGCGGCGTCACGGTCGAGGTGTTCCACTCCCATCGCGACGCCCTCCCCGCCACCGACCTGGCGTGGATCGCGGCCGCCGTCGGGTATGGCCGGCTGCTTGATGCGGGTGTGCGGATCTTCGAGAATCGACACGGCGAACACTCCAAGATCGTGCTGGTGGATGACACCTGGGTCGCGTACGGCAGCTACAATTTTGAGGACGCGGCCCACGACCGACTCGCCGAGGCGATGATCGCGAGTCGTGACCGGCGTGCGGTTGATCCAGCTCGCGAGATCGTCGCGCGGCTGCGCGCCGACGCGGACAGTACCCGCGTCACGCGTGAGACCGCCGCGCAGTGGCCCGACGCGCTCAAGACACGAATCGCACGGTACGGACGCTTTAAGCGGTGGATGTAACAACGATGACCAATCTGCGTTTCAAGGAAATCGAACACAAGTTTGTGGTGCCGGCCACGTTCGATCGTGAGTCCTTCAGCCAGGCGCTACAGGGGCTGGGTCCAACGCGCCACGACGTACTCCGCGTGCGCGATCGCTACTTCGTGACCGAGGGCGGCCAGGCCCGCGGCTATGTCCTTCGCCACCGCCACGACCGTGAGCTACACGAACTGACGCTCAAGACCGTCGTGGGGGACGCCGAGGTCCGCGATGAGGTGAACCTCGCCCTGCGTCCCGATGACCAGGATGCCGTGGTGGACGCCTTTGTGGGTGCGCTGCACGTGGTGTGGCAGGGCACGTTGTGGAAGGACCTCGAGGTCTGGCACTTCGCCGACTGTGAGGTGGTCCACTACGTGGCCACGACCGACGACCGGGAGATGTGCTGCGTCGAGTTTGAAGCCGTGCACCAGGCCACCCTCGATGAGGCGCTGGCCGTGGTGTCCCGGTACGAACGCGCGACCGGGTTTGCCGACGCCAGCCGGACCGGGGCGTCGCTGGTCGACTTGATGTGGCCCGGTGTGCTCGATCATCTCAGCCGCCCATAAGCATTAGACTGGGCGCATGACCCGCGTCGTATCCGACTACGAAGCCTACTTGTTCGGCGAAGGCACCTGGCTGCGCGCATGGGAGAAGCTTGGCGCTCGACCCGCCAACCAGGACGGGCAGGCCGGCTATGCGTTCGTGGTGTGGGCGCCCACCGCCCACCGTGTGTCGGTGGTGGGGGATTTTAATGCGTGGGACGGTCGCACCCATCCGATGCAGAGTCTGGGCGCGAGCGGTCTGTGGGAAACCTTTGTGCCTGGTGTCACTGCCGGGCAGCCCTACAAATTCGACATAGAGTCGTCGCTGGGTGGTCCGTCCTTCACCAAGGCGGACCCGTTTGCGCTGCGCGCGGAACATCCGCCCAAGACGGCCTCGCTGACCTCGGACCTCGGCCAGCACCAGTGGAGTGATCGCGAATGGATCGATGCGCGCACACAACGCGGCGTCGCGCTGGACGCGCCGATGTCGATCTACGAGGTGCATCCGGGGTCATGGCGTCGCAAACCCGACGACGGCGATCGCCCGCTGACCTGGGGTGAACTGACCGACGAACTGATTCCCTACGTCACGCGGCTGGGCTTCACACACATCGAGCTGATGCCCGTGATGGAGCATCCGTACGACCCGTCATGGGGCTATCAGGTGACCGGCTACTTCGCCCCGACAAGCCGCTTCGGATCTCCGGACGACTTCCGCGCCTTTGTCGATGCGTGTCATCGTGCCGGTATCGGCGTGTTGCTCGACTGGGTGCCGGGGCACTTTCCCAAGGACGCGCATGGCCTGGCCAGATTCGACGGCAGCGCGCTGTACGAACATGAGGATCCCCGCGAGGGTGAACACCAGGACTGGGGCACCCTCATCTTCAACTACGGCCGCCATGAGGTGCGCAATTTCCTCCTGAGCAATGCGCTGTACTGGCTGGAGTCATTCCATATCGACGGCCTGCGTGTGGATGCGGTGGCGTCGATGTTGTACCGCGACTATTCACGCGAGCAGGGACAGTGGGTGCCGAATCGGTTTGGCGGCCGCGAAAATCTCGAAGCCATCGACTTCCTCCGCGAGTTGAACACAGTCACGCACCAGGAACACCCCGGTACGGTCATCATCGCCGAGGAGTCCACCGCGTTTCCGGCCGTCAGCCGGCCGACGTGGGTCGGCGGGCTCGGCTTCACCTACAAGTGGAACATGGGGTGGATGCACGACATCCTCACGTACACGAGCAAGGATCCGTTGTTCCGCCGATGGGAACACCAGCACCTGACGTTCTCGATGTTGTACGCCTGGAACGAAAACTTCGTCCTGCCGCTGTCACATGACGAGGTGGTGCACGGCAAAGGCTCGCTCCTCACCAAGATGCCCGGCGACGAGTGGCAGAAGGCCGCCACGCTGCGTGCGCTGTACGCCTACATGTATGTCCATCCCGGCAAAAAGTTGCTCTTCATGGG
>ENA-ORBV01006030-ORBV01006030.1-microbial-mat-metagenome-genome-assembly--contig:-NODE-6030-length-21683-cov-9.687633_pt1 | contig 21683 bp, 19 predicted proteins | sample MGYA00237777_ERZ505514 | MGnify/ENA primary metagenome ERZ505514 (study PRJEB26160, sample SAMN06269048) | microbial mat metagenome | isolation source: Oligotrophic lake microbial mat | place... | reverse complement strand
TGCCGCTGCTGCCGCAGCGGCTCGACGATGCCGTCATGCAGCCTGAGCCATCCGAGCCCATCGGAGCGAAGGCATGATGATGGCGCGCTTCCTGGTCTCGGCCGCGCACAAGTCTTCCGGCAAGACCACGGTGACACTGGGCCTGTGCGCAGCCTTGCGCGCACAGGGCCTGGTGGTGCAGCCGTTCAAGAAGGGACCGGACTACATCGACCCGATGTGGCTGGGCCGGGCCAGCGGACGCGCCTGCTACAACCTTGACCCCTTCCTGATGACGCAGGAGCAGATCCGCGTCTGCTTCGCCCGCAATGTGGCCGGCGCCGATATCGGCATCGTCGAAGGCAACAAGGGCCTGTACGACGGACTGGCTCTGGACGGCAGCAACAGCAATGCCGCGCTTGCCCAGATGCTCGATCTGCCGGTCGTGCTGGTACTGGACGCGCGCGGCATGACACGCGGCATCGCGCCACTGATTCTGGGCTACCAGGCCTTCGATCCGCGCATCCGCATCGCCGGTGTCGTCCTGAACCGGCTCGGCGGTGCACGCCACGAGTCCAAGCTGCGCGCGGTCATTGAACACTACACCGATGTGAAGGTGCTCGGCGCCGTAGCCCAGGACCCGACGCTGGCCCTGGTCGAACGCCATCTGGGCCTGATGCCCGACCAGGAACAGGGCGACGCGGCGCATCGGGTGCAGATGATCGGCGAGCGTATCGCCGCCCAGGTCGACCTCGCTGCGGTGCTGCAAGTGGCGCGCGACGTGGCGCCACTGCCGACGCCCGAACGAACGGCCCAGAGCCCGCACATGCCCACATCCACAGCTCAGCCGCGCTTGCGCATCGGCCTTGCTCGCGACAAGGCCTTCGGCTTCCACTATCCCGACGACCTGCAGGCCTTGGTGCGCTCAGGCGCCGAGATCGTCCCCTTCGACACCTTGCAGGACCCGGCCCTGCCCGAGGTCGACGGACTGTTCCTGGGCGGCGGTTTCCCCGAAGTGTTCGCCGCCCCTTTGCAAGCCAATGCGTCGCTGCGCGCAGACATCCGCCGGGCCATCGACGCCGGCATGCCGGTGTATGCGGAATGCGGCGGGCTGATGTACCTGACGCGTCGCCTGCGCTGGAAGACGCAGAGCCACGACATGGTGGGCGCCCTGCCCGTGGACGCCGTCATGCACGAGCGCCCGGTCGGGCGCGGATATGTCGAACTGCAGCCCACGGGCGCAATGCCCTGGCCTGCGCTTTGCGGCCCGTCCGCCACGACGGTGCGTGGACACGAATTCCACTACTCCAGCCTGGAGAACATCGGGCCCGGCCTGCACTTTGCCTACAAGGTGCTGCGCGGACACGGAATTGACGGCGAGCGCGACGGCATAGTGCACCGCAATGTGCTGGCCTGCTATGCGCACCTGCGCAGCGGCGCCGGCTCGGACTGGGTCGCGGGATTCGTGGCTTTCGTGCGCGCCTGCAAAGCCACCAGGGCGCATGCGGCGAGCGCCACGACACCCGCACAGGTGCTGCTGGTCGAGGGCCTGCCGGTCGCGATCGACGTCGAGGGCTACCTGGCCAACCTGGACGACTGGTCCGAGGCCTTCGCACGCAGGCGCGCCGAGATGGAGAACCTGCAACTGTCCGACCTGCATTGGCAGGTGATCCGCTACCTGCGCGCCTATTTCGACGAGCACCAGGTGCAAGCCCAGGTGCGCGCGATGATCCGCCACTTCGCCCAGGTCTGGGGCCCGGAGCGCGGCAACAACCACTTCCTGCACGAACTGTTCCCGATCGGCGGGCCACAGAAACAGGGGAACCGGCTCGCCGGGTTGCTGCGCACCAAGGGCGAACACTAACCTTACAAACGGCACCAGGAGACCACGATGTTCAGCTTGACCAGCACCGCCGCAAGGCAGATTCAGCAGGCAGCCGCAAGCAGCGGCAATGGCTCCCTTGCATTGCGCATCGCCGCGCGCCGCGACGGCGACGGTGAACTGCAATGCGGCATGGGGTTCGACGAAGCGAAGGACGAAGACTCCCAACTCGACCTGTACGGGGTGTCGGTCGTCATCGCGCAGGAGCACCAGAACCTGCTCGTCGACACCGTGCTCGACTATGTCGAACTGCAGCCGGGCCAGTTCAACTTCATCTTCGGCGATAGCCGCCTGCTCGCTGACGACGACGCCGCCGCCTCGTCTGGCGGCGGCAGCTCCTGCGGCAGCGGCGGCAGCGGCGGCTGTGCCAGTGGTGGATGCGCAGGCAAGGCCCCGTCATGAACGCCCGCACCGACCATCCGCCGCGTGCCGTCGGCCGCGTACACCTGGTGGGCGCCGGACCCGGTGACCCGGAGCTGCTGACGCTGCGCGCGGTGCGGCTGCTGCAGCGCGCCGACGTCGTCGTCTACGACCACCTGGTCTCGGCCGCGGTGCTCGATTTCGTCGCTGGCACGGCGCAGCGCATCTATGCCGGCAAGCGGCGCAATGAACACAGCATGCGCCAGGAGCAGATCAACATGCTGCTTGTGCAACTGGCCCGCGCAGGCAAGCAGGTGGTGCGCCTCAAGGGTGGCGACCCCTTCATCTTCGGCCGTGGCGGCGAGGAGCTGCAAGCCCTGGCTGCCGAAGGCGTCGCCTTCGAGGTCGTGCCCGGTGTCACCGCGGCGTCCGGAGTCTCGGCCTTTGCCGGCATTCCGCTGACGCACCGCAACCATGCGCAAAGCTGCCTGTTCGTGACCGGCCACCTGAAAGATGGAAGCGCCAATCTCGACTGGCCCAGCCTGGTTCGCCCGCATCAGACCGTCGTGATCTACATGGGCCTGAGCGGATTACCCGACATCTGCCGCCAGATGCAGCTGCACGGCGCGGCGCCCGACCTGCCGGTGGCCGTGGTGCAGGACGCCAGCATATCGACACAGCAGGTCGTGACCGGCACGCTGGCCGACATCGCGGACAAGGTCGCGCGCGCCGGCCTGCGCTCGCCCAGCCTGACCATCATCGGTGAGGTGGTGTCGCTGCACGACACGCTGGCCTGGTTCCGGCCGGCTCCGGTGGACGCTGTCGCCTGAAGCCCCCCGCGGCCTTCAGCCGCGTGTCAGCGGCTGCGTGTCGTCGATCGGCCTGCCTCCATCCTGCTCGCTGCGGAACTCGAACGCAAACACGGCTGCCTCGACGCGCGAGCGCAGGTTGAGCTTGTCCATGATGTGGCGCACATGCAGCTTGACGGTGTTGTGGCTGATGTCCAGCGCCCGCGCGATCACCTTGTTGCTCTGGCCGCGCGCGACATGGTCGAGCACCTCGCGTTCGCGCTCGGTCAGCGACGCCACGAGTTCGCTCTTGACCGAGCCCTTGGGTCCGGACTGCAGCAATTGCGCCAGCTTGAGCGTCATCGCCGACGCAACAACCATCTCGCCGCGCGCTGCCCGCCCGATCGCCGCTATCACCTCTTCGGGATCCATGTCCTTGAGCAGGTAGCCACGCACCCCGGCACGCAGCGCCGCGGACAGGTCGTCCTCACTGTCGCTCATGGTCAGGATGACGACCGGCGTTTCGAGCCCTTGCGCACGCAGCTGGCGCAGCAGGCTCAGGCCATCGGTGCTGCCCAGTCGCAGGTCCAGCACCAAGAGATCGGGCCGATGTTCGTGCAGCAGCGACGGGACCTGGGCCGGATCGCCGGTGGCGGCCACGACGTGCATGGTTCCCTGGTGCTCCAGCAGTTCGGTCAATCCGCTGCGGCACAGGGAGTGGTCGTCGACCAGCATGATGCGGGTCTTGTCCGTCATGCCGGGCTTCCTTGCCGAGCCGGCGCCGGCACGAGCAGCAGGCGAACCCGGGTGCCGCCGTCGGCATGCGGTCCGACCTCGATGCTGGCTCCCAGGCGCTGCGCCCGCTGCCGCATGATGCCCAGGCCGAGGTGGCCGCCCGGCTGCGGTGTTTCGACCCCGGCCTCTGCCACCGATGCCGCAAGGCCTTTGCCGTCGTCCTCGATCAGGAACTCAAGCCCCTGTTCAGAGCGCTGGATGGAGATCAGCGCACGGCCCGCCATCGCGTGTTTCGCGATATTGGCCAGCGCCTCCTGGATGATGTGAAACACCTGCACCTCCTGCTCGTCGTCAAGGCCGAGTTGGGGAACGGTGTTGCGAATCTCCAGCGCGATGCCGGTGCGTTCGGGAAAGCTCTGCGCCTGGGCCTGCAATGCATGCAACAGGCCCAATGGGTCCATGCGTGTGCGAAAGTAGCTCATGACCTCGCGCAGGTTGTGGTGCACCTCGCCGATCGCCCGCTTGACGTCGTCAAAATACTTGACGGCCTTGGTGTCGTCGTGCGCCAGCATCGCCTTGTTCAGAAGCGGCAAGCGCATCTTGGCATAGGCCAGGGTCTGGGCAATCGCGTCGTGCACCTCGTTGACCATCTCCTGGCGCTCCCTGAGAACGGTCATGCGGGTGCGCTCGCGCTCGACGCGCGCATTGTGCAGCGCCAGTCCGAGCAACTGGCCGATCAGGCGCAGCATGTTCTCGGTGGATGGCTCCAGATGCGTGTGCGCGTCGAAGAACAGGTTGTAGGCGCCCAGGGCCTGGCCGCGATGCATGAGTGAAATCGCCAGCATGCGTCGGCACTGCAGGCCAAAGTAGTCGTGCTGGCTGTGCCGCGCGCAGGATGCCAGGTCATCGACCCAGACCAGGGTGTCACGCCCCGCGGCAACTCCACAGACGCCGCAGTCGCGGGCGACAGACCGTTCGGTCTTCAGCAGCTTGGCCGGCAATCCGATCTGGGCGACCAGGCGCAGGTTCTGCCCGTCGTCATCCAGCACGCGCACCGCGCCAGCCTGCGCTCCGGCCAGCGCCAGGATGGACACCAGGAAACGCTCAAGCAGGATCTCGATGTCATCGCCGGACGCCACGGCCGCGGAGAGGTCGGTCAAGGGCGTAAGCACGTGCCGCGCCGGCGCCTGCGCGTGATCCGGCGGGAAGACATTTGTCATCGTGTTGGCAGCCACATCGCCATGCTAATACATTACCGATCGCTGATATAGCAGAAATACCCGGGTCAGGTCAAGAAAACCTACCCGTCCGGGTAATGACCGACCACCCGAGGTGGTGATAGACGACGCAAGCTCGCAATGCCTTTAATAGAGCCACGCACCGTCAGGGGCCAACCGCACCGGCACAGGTGCGACCCCCCGTTGCAGTAGCCCAGGAGGTGAGTTCATGCGCTATTTCTTCTTGTCAGTGGCTCTTCTTGCCAGCCTCTCGGCGTCGGCCGACGAAACCCCGGGCCTGGAAGCCGCACGAAAGGTGGCCAGTTCGGTTCCACCCAAGTTGTTGCAGGTGCTCAGCACGGAAATCGCCAAGGGCGGTCCGGAGTCGGCCATCGGCGTATGCCGCGACAAGGCGCCCGAGATGGCTCGTAGCGCGTCGGAGCAGACCGGCTGGACGATTCGCCGGGTCAGCCTGCGCAACCGTAACCCGAAAGCGGTTCCCGATCCCTGGGAACGCGCGGCATTGGACGAGTTCGACCGCCGGGCTGCCGCTGGCGAAGACCCGGCGACGCTGGAAAAGGGAGAAATCGTCAGCCAGGGAGCGCAAAAGGAATACCGTTACATGAAAGCATTGCCGGTGCAGCAGATCTGCCTGGCATGCCATGGCCCGGCCGACAGCCTTTCGCCGGCTGTCAAGGCGCAGTTGAAGCAGCACTACCCCGACGACAAGGCGATCGGGTACTTGCCAGGCCAGATCCGCGGCGCCATGACCATCCGCAAGGCCATGTGATGGAGCGATTGGTCACCGCGGCAATTGCGCAAATGGCATCGACCAGGCTGCGATGAGCGAGGCGCTCGATTACCTGCTCAAGGCCCGGCCCGAGGCCTTGGGCCACTATTTCGCGTTCGTCAAGGATGCCGGAAAGCACCTGGACCCCAAGACGCGGAACCTGATCTCCGTCATCACCAAGGTCCATGCGCGGACCGAACGCGGGTTTCGCCAATACCTGGGCCGGGCCTTGCGCGAGGGCTGCACGCCGGTGGAGGTGCTCGACGCGCTGCTGATGGCGTTTCCGGCGCTGGGACTGGCCAAGATCATCTGGGCGGTCGACATCATCCTGGCGATGGATATCCCGGACTTTCGCCTTGACGCGCTGGCACAAACCGGCCAGTGGCACGACCTGATGGCCAGCGCCGACATCGCCAACGGCGCAACCGTGCGCATCGAATGCGACGGACGCGGACTCTTCATCCACTGCAGCAATAAGACCTACCAGGTCTACGACAGCCGCTGCCCGCATCAGAGCACCAACATCCCGCACCTGGCCCTGCAGGGCAACACGCTGACCTGCCCGAAGCACCAGTGGGCCTTCGACCTGTCCAGCGGCGAATGTATCGCCGAGGGCAATGCCGGTCTCAGGCGATACGAGTCCCGGCTGCTCAAGGGCCGGCTGCAGGCCTTCTGGTAGCAGAGGCCCGGGCAAAGCGCCACTTCCGCCACTTCCACCACGACCGCTCTCAGCCGATTCTCGTATCCCCTTCACCACAACCGACCGACCTACGGAGACATACCTTGAACACTTTGCACAAGACCATCGCACTGCCACTGGGCCTACTGCTGACCGCCGGCGCAGCGCAGGCCACGAACGGCTACTTCTCGCACGGCTACGGCTTGAAGGCCAGTGGCATGGGCGGCGCCGCCACGGCGCTGGCGCAAGACAGCTTCGGCGGCGCCAACAACCCTGCCAACATGGTCTGGGCCGGTTCGCGCATGGACATGGGCCTGACCTGGTTCCGGCCGACACGCGACGCCGAACGCAGTGGCGCCCTGATGCCCACGCTCAATGGCCGCGTCGAGAGCGACCGGGAAAACTGGTTGATGCCCGAATTGGGCTACAACAAGATGATCAACCCCGACCTGTCGCTGGGCGTCTCGGTCTACGGCAACGGCGGCATGAACACCACCTATCCGCAGGGCAGTTTCAATTGCGGCGGCGGCGCCGCCAACCTGCTGTGCGGCAGTGGAACCCTGGGCGTGAACATGATGCAACTGGTTGTTGCACCGACCGTTTCGTACAAGCTCAATGAACAGCATTCGGTAGGCGCATCGGCGCTGCTGGGTTACCAGCGCTTCAGCGTGCAGGGCATACAGTCGTTCGACAACGCGCCGGGCTTTCCCCCGTTCACTGGCGCGCCCGGCAGCGTCACCAACCGCGGCACCGACACCGCCTTCGGCGCCGGTGTGCGGGTCGGCTACATGGGGCGATTGAGCGACAAGGTATCGGTCGGCGCCTCTTATGCGAGCAAGATCCGCATGGGCAAGTTCGACAAGTACAAGGGCCTGTTTGCCGGTGCTGGCGACTTCGATATCCCGTCCAACTACAGCGTTGGTGTGGCCTTCACCCCCAACCCGGACTGGACCTTCGCACTGGACTACGGTCGCATCAACTACAGCGATGTCGCCTCGGTGGGCAACGCCAGCATGCCGTTGGCGCCGCTGGGCGCGCCCAACGGCCCCGGCTTCGGCTGGAGGGACATCAACGTCGTCAAGCTCGGCGTGGCCTGGAAGATGAACAACCAGTGGACGCTGCGCGCCGGCTACAACCGGGGCGACAACCCGATCCGACCCGCCGACGTGACCTTCAACATACTGGCGCCCGGCGTCGTGACGACCCACTACACCGCCGGATTCACCTACGCGATGGACAAGGACAGCGAGATAACCGGTGCGCTGATGGTCGCTCCGCGCCAGTCGGTGTCGGGGGCCTCGCTGTTCAACGGCTTCATGGGCGGCGCTGCCGGCAACGAAACGATCCGGATGCGCCAAATGTCCGTTGGCCTGGGCTACAGCATGAAGTTCTGATGGCAGGCATTGCGGTCGCAAACAGACCTGCAGCGCCAATGCGTCACGCCATCAGCGCGGACAGATCCGTGATCACACGATCCGGGGCGCAGGCTTCAATCGGCTGGCCCATGTTGTAGCCATAGGGCAGGGCCCAGACCGCGACGCCGGCGTTGCGCGCCGTTGCGACGTCGATTGACGAGTCGCCAACGAAGAGCGCACGTTCACGCTGCACGCCGAACACCGCGAGGCAATGCAGGATGCCTGCCGGGTCGGGCTTTCTGGTTGGCAGCGTGTCGCCGCTGATGACCCGGTGAAACGTCGGCGCGAGCTGGTGCGCCTCCAGCACCGTGGCGGTGTAGCGGCTTTCCTTGTTGGTGACGACGGCCAGCTTCACCCCTTGGGCGCGCAGCACGACCAGCGTGTCGCGCACCGCAGGATAGAGCACGCTGCGGGTGCCGCAGTGTCGCTGGTAGAAACCGTCATAGGCAGCGATGACCCGCGCCAACTGGCCACTGGCGCGCACGTCGGCGACGTCGGCCCCGCTGCTGTCGGCCAGCGCCTGGGCCAGCAATTCGCGCGTGCCGTGGCCGATCCAGTCGCTGACCTGCTGCCGGCTCACCGCTGGCAGGCCAATGCTGCGCAGCGTGTCGTTGACGGCCGCCTGGATTTCCGTCGCGGTCTCGATCAGGGTGCCATCGAGGTCGAACATCATCAACTCGAAGCGCCCGCGCATCGGCTGGCGGTGCGCGTTCATGGTCCGCCGCCTGCCGATAGGGTGCTGACCGGTGGCAGCGCCAGCGCGGGGCGAACCAGGGAGCGCACGGCATGGGCCACCCGATCGGCCGTGATGCCGAAGTGGGCATACAGGTCCCTCGCGGGCGCAGACTCTCCAAAGCCGTTCATGCCCACCACGATGCCCGAGCGACCGACATACTTGCGCCAGAAATCGGGCTGAGCCGCTTCCACCGCCACCGCCGGCAGCGACAGCGGAAACACCTGCTCTTGGTAAGCCGCGCTCTGGCGATCAAACACCGTGCTTGAAGGCATGGACACGACACGGGTCGCAATACCTTCGGTCGCGAGCAACTCCTGCGCCTGCATCGCCAGCATGGTCTCGGAACCGGTGGCGATGATGATTGCCTGGGCATCGCGCATGTCGGACAACACATAGGCGCCGCGACGGATGCCGTCCAGCATGCCGATGTCGGCCTGCCGCGGCAGATTCTGGCGCGACAGGCACAGCGCGCTGGGGCCATCATCGCGCTGCAGCGCGCTGGCCCAGGCCACTGCGGTCTCCAGTCCATCCGCCGGACGCCATACGTCCAGTCCCGGAATGATGCGCAGGCTCGGGATGTGCTCGACGCTCTGGTGCGTCGGGCCGTCTTCGCCCAGGCCGATGCTGTCGTGCGTGAAGACATGGATCACGCGCAACTTCATCAGCGCGGCCATCCGGATCGCGTTGCGGCTGTAGTCGCTGAAGGTCAGGAAGGTGCCGCCATAAGGGATCAACCCGCCATGCAGCGCCAGGCCGTTCATGATGGCGGCCATACCGAACTCGCGCACACCGTAACTCAGGTGGTTGCCCCGGCGGTCGCGCCCAGCCGTCACGCAGCCCTTGAAGTTGGTCAGGTTGGAGCCGGTGAGGTCGGCGCTGCCACCGAAGATCTCCGGCACCAGCGGCGCCAGCGCATCGAGCGCGCTCTGGCTGGCCTTGCGCGTCGCCAGCGCATCGGGACGCCCGGCAATGGTGTTGAGGATGTCCGGCAGCCTGTCGGCAAAATCGTCCGCAAGCGTACCCGCCATACGCCGTTCGAATTCGGCTGCCTGGGCCGGATGGCGCGCACGGTAGTGCTCGAACTTCGCGCGCCACCGGGCCTGCGCGGCCTGACCGCGCTCGACCGCGTTCCAGGCATCGGCGATGCTCACAGGAATTTCGAACGGCGCGGCGCTCCAGCCCAGTGCTTCCCGCGTGGCGCTCACCTCGGCCGCTCCCAGCGGAGCACCGTGTACCTCATGGCTTGCGGCCTTGTGCGGCGACCCCTGTCCGATCACGGTCTTGCAGCAGATCAGCGTCGGCCGACCGTCGGGCCGGTCGCCCTGGGCCCTGGCTGCGTGGATCGCGGCATCCACCGCCGCAGCGTCATGCCCATCGACTGCCGCAATCACGTGCCAGCCGTACGCCGCGAACCGAGCCGGCGTATCGTCGCTGAACCAGCCCGCGACATGGCCGTCGATCGAAATGCCGTTGTCATCGTACAGCGCCACCAGGCGCGACAGGCGCAGCGTGCCGGCCAGTGAACAGGCCTCGTGGCTGATGCCCTCCATCAGGCAGCCGTCGCCCATGAAGACATAGGTGAAATGGTCGACGATGCGCAGTTCGTCGCCATCGGCGGCATGGTTGAACTCCTGCGCCAGCAGCTTCTCGGCCAGCGCCATACCGACCGCATTGGCCAGACCCTGGCCGAGCGGGCCGGTCGTGGTCTCGACACCCGGCGTCAGGCCCACTTCGGGGTGGCCCGGCGTCAGGCTGCCGAGCTGACGGAAATTGCGCAGTTCGGACATCGGCAGTGCATAGCCGGTGAGGTGCAGCAGGGCATACAGCAGCATCGAACCATGGCCATTGCTCAGCACGAATCGGTCGCGGTCGGGCCAGTGCGGATTGGACGGGTTGTGGCGCAGGTGGCGGTTCCACAGAACCTCGGCCATCTCGGCCATACCCATAGGGGCGCCAGGATGCCCGGAGCCGGCCTGCTCGACCGCGTCGACCGCCAGCATGCGCAGGGCATTGGCCATTTGCCGGGCCATATCGGTGCCGGGCTCCATGCTCATTGCTCCCCCAGCGCACGCTTGCGCCGCTCCATCATGCGCCAGACAAAGGGTGTGAAGATCAGCTGCATCGCCAGCTCCATCTTGCCGCCCGGCACGACGATGGTATTGGCGCGCGACATGAAGCTGTCGTGCACCATGTTCAGCAGGTACTGGAAATCGATGCCCTTGGGCTTGGCGAAACGGATCACGACCATGCTCTCATCGGCCGCCGGGATGTCGCGCGCAGTGAACGGGTTGGAGGTGTCCACCATCGGCACACGCTGGAAGTTCACATGGGTGTGGGTGAACTGAGGGCAGATGTAGTTCACATAGTCGGGCATGCGCCGCAGGATGGTGTCGGTCACCGCCTCGGCACTGTAGCCACGCTGCGATTTGTCGCGGTACAGCTTCTGTATCCATTCCAGGTTGATCACCGGCACGACGCCCACCAGCAGGTCCGGATGGCGGGCGATGTCGACCTGTGGCGTCACGACGGCGCCATGCAGGCCTTCGTAGAACAGCAGGTCGGTGCCTTGCGGGATGTCTTCCCAGGGTGTGAAGGTGCCCGGGTCCTGCCGGTAGGGCTCAGCCTCCTTGTCGTTGTGCAGGTACTTGCGACAGCGTCCAGTTCCGCTGCCGCCGTATTCACGAAACAGGTCCTCCAGTTCGGCGAACAGGTTGTTCTCCGGGCCGAAATGGCTGAAGTTCTTATTGCCCGCCTGCTCCGCCTCCAGCAGCATGCGTTTCATCGCCATGCGGTCATGGCGATGGAAACTGTCGCCCTCGACGATGGCGGCATTCACGCCTTCGCGGCGAAAGATGTTGTCGAAGGTGCGCGTCACCGACGTGGTGCCTGCGCCAGAAGAGCCGGTGATGGCGATGATGGGAAAACGTTCGGACATGTGGGGCCTCTCGGGTTCGGAAAATCAGTTGCCGCGCGCCGTGGCCGGCCAGTCGCGGAACAGGCTGCGTTCGGCAAACAGCGGGTTGTCGATGTCACGGCCGACCGGCTCACGGTAGTAGCGCTCGATGCGCTCGACCTCGCTGCGCGAACCGAAGACCAGGCCGATGCGCTGGTGCAGCGAAGCCGGCACGACGTCGAGCATCGGCGCGCGACCGGTACTGGCACGCCCGCCAGCCTGCTCCATGATGAATCCGATCGGGTTGGCCTCGTAGAGCAGGCGCAGCCGGCCGGGTTTGGAGGGGTCCTTGTTGTCGCGCGGGTACAGGAAGACGCCGCCACGCATCAAAATGCGATGCGCCTCGGCCACCATGCTGGCGATCCAACGCATATTGAAATCCTTGCCGCGCGGCCCGGTCCGGCCCGCCAGGCATTCATCGACATACTGCTTGACCGGCGGTTCCCAGAAGCGGCTGTTCGATGCGTTGATCGCGAACTCCTGCGTCTCGGCCGGTACCCGAAGGTCGGGATGGGTCAGCATGAACTCGCCCAGGTCGGGGTCCAGCGTGAAGCCGGCCACGCCATTGCCGACACTGAGCACCAGCATGGTCGAGGGACCATACAGCGCATAACCCGCGGCAAGCTGCTGCGTCCCGCTTTGCAGGAAGTCGGCTTCGGTCACGTCGCGACCGCTGGCAATCACGTCATCGGTCGCGCGCAGGATGGAGAAGACGCTGCCGACCGATACGTTGACATCAAGGTTGCTGGAGCCGTCGAGCGGGTCGAACACCAGCAGGTACTTGCCACGCGGGTGCTGCGCCGGGATCTGCATCGGCTCGTCCATCTCCTCCGAGGCCATGCCCGCAAGATGCCCACCCCATTCGTTCATGCGCGCGAAGAACACGTTGCCGACGACGTCCAGCCGCTGTTGCGTCTCGCCCTGCACATTGACGGCCCCTGCGACCTGCGCGCCGACCTCGCCCAGCCTGTTGCCCAGTTCGCCGAGCGCCACCGCTCGGGCGATCGCCTTGCAAGCCAGCGCGACATCCAGGATCAGTGCGTTGAAGTCCCCGCCCGCGCCGGGGAAGCGCCGGCGCTCCTCGATCAGGTAGTGGGTGAGCGTGAAACGTTTGGACAATGGCATGGTGGCCCCTTGGTTTGGTGATGGCGGCGCAGACGATCAGGCACCGTGGCCGGCGCGGCGCAAGGTCTCGATCACGCTGCGGTAAAGGCCGTCGGCGTCGGGCGCTCCGAAGACCGCGCTGCCGGCCACGCAGGTGTCGGCACCAGCGGCCACGATGGCGCCGATGTTGTCGGCCTTGACACCGCCATCGACCTCGAGCCAGATCGGTGCTCCGCCCGCCTGGGTGTGGGCGTCGATGCGCCGGCGCGCCTCGCGCAGCTTGTCGATCGTGGACGGGATGAACTTCTGTCCGCCGAAGCCCGGGTTCACGCCCATCAGCAGCACGATGTCAAGCCGCTCCATCAGGTGGTCCATCCAGGACAGCGGCGAGGCTGGGTTGAGCACGATGCCGGCCTTGCAGCCATGGTCGCGGATCAGTTGCAGCGTGCGGTCGACATGGCGGCTCGCTTCGGGGTGGAAAGTGATCAGGTTGGCGCCGGCCTTGGCAAACATTGGAACCAGCGCGTCCACCGGCTCGACCATCAGGTGCACGTCGATCGGAATGCTGACCAGGGGCCGGATCGCCTCGCACACCAGCGGACCCATCGTGAGATTGGGTACATAGTGGTTGTCCATCACGTCGAAATGCACCAGGTCGGCACCGGAGCTCTCGATCGCGCGCACCTCCTCGCCCAGGCGCGCGAAGTCGGCCGACAGGATGGATGGCGCAATGCGCAGCGCGCGCGTCACGACAAGCTCCCCGCTACCATGCTGCCAGCCTTGCCGGGTGCAGCCCCGGCCCTCGTGGCGGCCGGTTGTGCATGCCAGGCGCGCAGGTCGTCGACCGTGGTGCCACTCAGGTCGTCGATGACTTGCAGCGCGCCGCAGAAATCGTGCGCGGCCGTAAAGCGGTTCGGCGTGACAAGGGTTGCCAGCCCGGCGGCGCGCGCCGCGCGCAGGCCATTGGCCGAGTCCTCCAGTGCCAGGCAGTCCTGCGCCGGCAGTTGCAACCGGCGCAGGGTCTGTTCGTAGACCTGGGGGTGCGGCTTCTTGCGCGGCGCGGTCGACGCGTCCTCGATCACCGTGAAATAGTGAGCCCAGTCCGGCCCGATCGCCGCGCGCAGCAGCGCCGCGATGTTGACCGGCGAGGTGGTCGTAGCGATGGCCAGGCGCAGACCCTCCCGATGCGCGGACTCGATCAGTTGCAGCACACCGGGGCGCAGGCCTACGGCGCCTTCGCGTACGGCGGCCTCGTATGCGGCGGTCTTGAGCCCGTGGATACGCTCGATCGTGTCGCGCACTCCGTCGCCGATATCGGTCAGCGCGGGTTCCTGCTGTTTCCAGTAGTGCAGGATACGTTCCTTGCCGCCCGAGATCTCCAGCAGCCGGGTATACAACGGCTCGTCCCAGTGCCAGTCGCGGCCAACCTCGGTAAAGGCCTGGTTGAAGGCGGCCCGGTGGGTGCTTTCGGTATCGGCCAGGGTGCCGTCCACATCGAAGATCAGTGCGCGCAACATCGGGAGCCTCCTGTGCGTCGGGTCGGATTCGAGGGTCGAATATCAGCCACGACGGATTTACTGTAGTCGCGTAAACGCATAAACTCCAATCACGTTGACTGGTAGAAACATCATTTTTTTCTGATGAGTAGACTCATGCGAAATTACACCCTCAAGCAGATCCAGACCTTCATCGAGGTGGCGCGCGAGCGCTCGGTCTCCAAAGCGGCGCAGCGCTTGTTCGTGACCCAGCCGGCGGTGTCGATGCAGCTGCGCCAGCTGGAGGACGCGTTCGGTCTGGCCCTGGTCGAGCCGGTGGGGCGCAACATCGGCCTGACCCCGGCCGGCGAGGACTTCCTGCAGTACGCGATCGCAGCCATGGGCCAGCTCAAGGACCTTGAGGCTGTGATGGCCGAACACGTGGGCATGCGCAAGGGCCACATCGACCTGGCCATCGTCAGCACCGCGAAGTACTTCATGCCCATGCTGCTGGTGCGTTTCGGCAAGCAGTTTCCCGGCCCCGACATCACGCTGCGCATCGACAACCGTGAGAACGTGCTCGGCATGCTGGCCCGCAACGAGGCCGACCTCGTGGTGATGGGGCGCGCGCCCAAGACACTCGATTGCGAGGCAGTGCCATTCGCGACCAATCCGCTGGCCATCATTGCGGCGCCAGATCACCCGCTGACGCGGCGCAAGCACCTGCCTTTCAGCGCGCTCGCCGACTACGGCTTCGTGGTGCGGGAACAGGGCTCGGGCACACGCGCCGCGATGGAGCGTCTGTTTGCGCAGAACGAGGTCCCGCTCAAGGCCGTCATGGAGATGCCGAGCAACGAGACCATCAAGCAGGCCGTGATGGCCGGCATGGGCCTGAGTTTCCTCTCGCTGCGCACGATCCGCCACGAACTGGCAAGCGGCCACATCGCGCTGCTCGACGTCAGCGGCCTGCCGATGATGGGCAACTGGTTCGTCACCCATCTGCGCCAGAAGAAACTCTCGCCAGCCACCCAGGCCTTCAAGAGCTTTCTGATCGAGCAGGGCGGACCGCTGATCGACGCCTGGGCCTGATAACTTGTGAACCGATCCGGCACGATCGGGCCCGGCAAGCAGGTCGGATCGACACCATTACAAATAAGTTTTTCCTTATTTGTATTTATTAATTATTTAGTATTCGTGATGCATTTGAATTCCTATAGTCGAGCCAGGACACCCGACATGCGGCGCTGAAGGCGGCAAGTTGCGGGTGCATCCGTCGCCCAACTACGGAGAACATGCATGGACCAATCGAACCGATATGCCGACCTGGACCTGAAGGAGGAAGACCTGATCCAGGGCGGCCGCCACATTCTGGTCGCCTACAAGATGAAGCCCAAGGCGGGCCACGGCTACCTGGAGGCGGCGGCGCACTTCGCCGCCGAATCGTCCACCGGCACCAATGTCGAGGTTTCCACCACCGACGACTTCACGCGCGGCGTGGACGCGCTGGTCTACCTGATCGACGAGGCCACCGAGGAAATGCGCATCGCCTATCCGATCGACCTGTTCGACCGCAACATCACCGACGGCCGCATGATGATCGTGTCTTTCCTGACCCTGGTGATCGGCAACAACCAGGGCATGGGCGACATCGAACACGCCAAGATCTACGACTTCTTCATGCCGCCGCGCGCGATCCAGCTGTTCGACGGCCCGTCCAAGGACATCTCGGACCTGTGGCGCATCCTGGGTCGGCCGCTCAAAAACGGCGGCTACATCGCCGGCACCATCATCAAGCCCAAGCTGGGCCTGCGCCCGGAGCCGTTCGCCCAAGCGGCCTACCAGTTCTGGCTCGGCGGTGACTTCATCAAGAACGACGAGCCCCAGGGCAACCAGGTTTTCGCGCCGATGGCCAAGACCATTCCGCTCGTTTATGACGCGATGAAACGGGCGATGGACGAAACCGGCGAGGCCAAGCTGTTCTCGGCCAACATCACCGCCGACGACCACTACGAGATGCTGGCGCGTGGCGAGTTCATCCTGCGCAGCTTCGGGCCGGACGCGGACAAGGTGGCGTTCCTGGTGGACGGCTACGTGGGTGGCCCCGGCATGGTGACAACGGCCCGGCGCCACTTCTCCAACCAGTACCTGCACTACCACCGCGCCGGCCATGGCGCCGTGACCAGCCCAAGCGCCAAACGGGGTTACACCGCCTATGTGCTGGCCAAGATGAGCCGCCTGCAGGGTGCCTCGGGCATCCATGTCGGCACCATGGGCTACGGCAAGATGGAGGGCGAGAAGGATGACCGCGCGATCGCCTACATCATCGAGCGCGACAGCTACACCGGGCCGGCCTACCACCAGGAGTGGTTCGGCATGAAGCCGACCACGCCCATCATCTCGGGCGGGATGAACGCGCTGCGCCTGCCGGGCTTCTTCGAGAACCTGGGCCATGGCAACGTCATCAATACCTCGGGCGGCGGCTCCTACGGACACATCGACAGTCCGGCCGCCGGCGCGACCTCGCTGCGCGAGGCTTATGAATGCTGGAAAGCCGGCGCCGACCCGATCGAGTGGGCGCGCGGGCACCACGCGTTTGCGCGGGCGTTCGAGTCGTTCCCGGGAGACGCAGACCGGTTGTACCCGGGCTGGCGCGACAAGCTCGGCGCGCACCGCTGAACGATGGCCTGCCCAAGCCAGACACCGATGTCGCCCTGCAGCGCAGGCGCCCGGGCGCCCTTCTACCAAAGCCAGGGCAATGAGGTGGAGTTGTTCGCCGCCGCGTATGCGGCCCGCCTGCCGGTGATGGTCAAGGGCCCGACCGGTTGCGGGAAATCGCGCTTCGTCGAATACATGGCGCACCGGCTCGGGCGCCCCCTTATCACCGTGGCCTGCAACGAGGACATGACGGCGTCCGACCTGGTGGGCCGGCACCTGCTCGACGCCAACGGCACGCGCTGGCAGGACGGACCACTGACCGTGGCCGCGCGCACCGGCGCGATCTGCTACCTCGACGAGATCGTCGAGGCGCGCCAGGACACCACGGTCGTGATCCACCCGCTGACCGACCACCGGCGCATGCTTGCGCTGGACAAGAAGGGCGAGACGCTGCACGCCCACCCCGATTTCCAGCTTGTGATCTCCTACAACCCCGGCTACCAGAGCCTGCTCAAGGACCTCAAGCCCTCCACCAAACAGCGTTTCGTCGCATTCGCGTTCGACTACCCCAACGCCGAACGCGAAGCCGCCATCGTGGGCCGTGAGACCGGGCTGGACTCTGCCCGCGCCGCACAGCTGGTGCAGATCGCCCATGCGGCGCGCCAGCTCAAGGGTCATGGCCTGACTGAGGGCATATCGACGCGCCTGCTGGTGTACGCGGCCACGCTGATGGTCGCGGGCGTAGACGCGGCCGACGCCTGCCGCATGGCGTTGGTGCGCCCGATCACCGACGACGCCGACATCCGCCAGGCCCTGGACCATGCCATCGACGCGGTGCTGGCCTAGGGCTAGCGTCCAGTTCCCATGACGCCGGCGATGCGCGTTGTGGATCCACACGCCAGTGAACCGGCCTGGCGCGCCGGCGTGAGCCCGACACCCGAACAACTGGCCCGCTGGCGCGCGCAGCTCGATTGCACGCTGGCGCCGGTACAGGCGGTGTTCGACGATTGTGTGCAGGAAGCGGCCGCAACGCTGAGCCCGGCGGGATTGCAGGCCTGGCTGGAAGCCGCCCGCAAGCTGGGCAAGATGGGCCGCGGCGCTGACCCGGTGCTGGCACTGCTGCAGCAATGGCCACAGGCCGCGCGCCATGTTGGCGAAGCGGTGTTGTCCGAGCTCATGTCGCTGCTGCACGCGATGCACAAGTCGCCCAATGCCCGCGCCATGACCCCGCTGCTGCGGTCACTGCCCGCGGTCGCGCGCATGCTGCAGGGTGAAGACCCGATGCGCCTTTACCTGGACGCCGTTCGCGACGTCATGGGGCGCACGACGGTCTCGCTGCACGGACAGCATGCAACCCAGGCCAGCCCCGGCCTGCCGGTGCTGCTCGAGCAGGCACCTCGTCTGCTGGCGCAGCTGACGGTCGCAGGCCTGGCGCGCTGGGCCGACTACGGTGTGCGCCACTACCAGCACCATCCACAGCGCCAGCGCGACTATTTCGCGCAGGCGCTGCCCGACAGCCGCGCAGTATTGCAGCGCGAGCGCCATGGAACGCTGCTGGCCGATGTCGAGCGGCCGCTCGAACTGGGCCTGCGTGCTTTGTGGCAGGACGCGCCGACCCTGCATGCCTATGCCAGCGGCATCGATGGCACACCGACACCGCCGCCGTGGGCCCTGCCCGCCGGCGCGCACGGCAGCAGCGCCGGCAGCTTCTGCCTGCCCGATGTCTACGACACGCTGCATGGGGTTGGCGGCCTGGTCCGCTACCGCCTGGCCATCGCCCACCTGGCTGGCCACCGGCTCTGGAGCAGTCCACTCGTGGCCGACAACCTCAGCCCGCTACAACGCTTGACCGTCGAGTGCCTGGAGGATGCCCGCATCGACCATCTGGTGCTGCGCCGCTACCCGGGCCTGCGCCGGCAGATGCTGGCGCTGCATCCACAACCCAGGCAGGACGCCTGCGATTCGTCCGTAAGTAGCTGCCTGCGCCATCGTCTGGTCATGTTGTCGCGTGCGCTGCTGGCGTGCGGCCACGCATACACCGACCCGGCACTGCTGGACTGCGTGGTCAGCTTCCATGCGCTGCTTGAACGCGGCGAGTCCAGCACACAGGCCATGCAGACGCTGGCGCTGGGGCACGCTGCGCGCACCCGGCGCCAAAGCGACCAGCTGGCTGCGGTGCATTTCGACAACACCGTCGTGAGCTACCGCGACGACAACCGCCAGCTATGGCGTTTCATCGAAGCGGGCGACGAGGAGGACAGTTTCACAGCGCCGCCGCGCCCGGCCCAGGACGAATTGGCGGCGCTGCCGCCACGCCACTATCCCGAGTGGGATGCGACCAGCGCGAGTTACCGGCCCGACTGGGCCAGTGTCTACGAGGCCCTGCACCCCAGCGGCGATGCCGGCCTGATCGACGCCGTGCTGCAGCACCACGCAGCGCTGGCACGCCAGCTGCAGCAGCTGCTCGATCGGCTGCAGCCGCAGGACCGGGTCCGCATCCGCTACCAGCACGAGGGCAGTGAACTCGACCTGGACGTGGCGATCCAGGCCCTGGTCGACTGGCGCGCCGGCGCCCAACCCGATCCGCGCATCCTGATGAGTCACCGCCCCAACCGGCGCAGCATCGCGGTACTGGTCTTGCTCGACCTGTCGCAGTCACTGGGTGACGTGGTGCCTGGAACCGGTCAGACACGGCTGCAACTGAGCCAGCAGGCCGTGGCCCTGCTGGGCTGGGCGATCGACCGGCTGGGCGATCCGTTTGCGCTGGCCGGCTTTCACTCCGATACCCGGCACAAGGTACGTTACTGGCACATCAAGGGCTTCGCCGAACGCTGGGACGGTGCGCCAAAAGCGCGCCTGGCCGCCTTGCGCGCCGAAGGCTCTACCCGCATGGGCGCCGCGATGCGCCACGCGGCCCATTACCTGGGCGCGCAAGCCAGCGACAAGAAACTGCTGCTGGTGCTCACCGACGGACGGCCCTCGGACGTCGATGTGCAGGACGACCAGGCCCTGGTGGCGGACGCCCGCCAGGCGGTGCAGGAGCTGGCCCAGCAAGGCATGCACAGCCACTGCATCAGCCTGGACCCGCTGGCCGACACCTATGTGCACGACATCTTCGGCCACCATGCCAGCGTGGTGGACCGGGTGGAACAGCTGCCCGAACGCCTGACCCGGCTTTTCCTCGACTTGACACGCTGAGCCGGCACGGCCCCGCCGGCACGCAGGCCGACCGGTGAAAATCGCGGGCATGCAATATTCAGATCTGGTGCAGCGTATCGGTGGCCGCGGTGTAGAGGCCTGGAAGATCCACTCCGAGGCCATGGCCATGGTCGCGCGGGGCGAGGACGTCATCGTGCTCAGCGTCGGCGACCCGGAATTCGCGGCGCCAACCGAGATCACCGAAGCGGCTGTCCAAGCTCTGCGCGGCGGCGACACGCACTACACCACCATCATCGGCCGCACAGCGCTGCGCGAACGCATCGCGCGCCTGCACGGCCGCCTGAGCGGGCAGCCGGTTGAGGCGCAGAACGTGGCCGTAGTCAGCGGCGCGCAGAACGGCCTGTTCTGCGCCAGCCTGTGCCTGTGCGGGCCCGGCGACGAAGTGCTGGTGCCCGAACCCCTGTACCTCACTTATGAGGCCACGATTCGCGCCAGCGGAGCCGCGCTGGTGCCGGTGCCGGTGCTTGCGGGCGGCGGTTTTCGCATCGACCTCGACGCCCTGCACGGAGCGATCACGCCGCGCACACGCGCGTTCTTTTTCGCGACGCCGTGCAACCCGACCGGCGTCGTCATGCGCCGGGACGAACTGCAGCGGATCGCCGAACTGGCCTGCGAGCACGACCTGTGGGTGGTGGCCGACGAGGTGTATGGCGCGCTGACCTTCGATGCCGAACACATCAGCATCGCCAGCCTGGACGGCATGGCCGCGCGCACGGTCACGGTCAGCAGCCTGTCGAAGTCGCATGCGATGGCCGGGTTCCGTATCGGCTGGGCGGTCGCACCGGCCGAGTTGATCCGCCACATGGGCAACCTGCTCCTGTGTATGCTATACGGCGCTCCCGGCGCCAACCAGGAGGCGGCCTGCCTGGCGCTCGACCAGTACGACGCGCTCACCAAGGACATACGCGCAATCTACCGGCGACGGCGCGACCTGGTCCACAGCCTTCTCGCCGCAGTGCCGGGCCTCTCTTGCCCCATCCCGCAGGCCGGCATGTTCATGATGGTCGACGTGCGAGGCACCGGCCTCATGTCGAACGACTTCGCCTGGGGCTTGCTGCGCCATGGCGGAGTGTCGGTGCTCGACGCCCAGGCCTTCGGGCCGTCAGCTGCCGGTCATGTGCGGCTGGGGCTGGTCGTCGACGATGTGCGGCTTGGCGAGGCCTGTCGGCGTATCCGATGTTATTGCGCCATGCTGCGCGCCTGATTGCGACCGGCAGTCGCTGATCGTCAGGCCATCCCCACCTGGGCCAGCGGGGCGACCGCGTCATCCGGCCGCTCGGCGATCATGTCGCACAACTCGCGCCGTATCGCCGCATAACCGGGATCGTCGAAACAATTGTGCATTTCGCCCGGGTCTTCCTGCAGGTCGTACATCTCGCCTACACCGCTGATCTGTTCCAGGCTGAGCTTGTGCCGGCGGGTCCGCACGGTCTGCAGGCGCAACTCGACGCCTGAGCGTGACGGCCGAAGATGCCATTCGGAACGTGCGAAGTCCCGTGTCGACCCATCGGCCTCGATCAGGCCGCGCAAACCGCGCCCGTGTGTGGCAACCGGCAGCGGGGCGCCAGCATAGTCGCACAAGGTGTTCGCCAGGTCCAATGTGGATACCGGCTCGTCGATGCGTCTGCCAGCAGTGATACCCGGCCCTTCGCACAGCAACGCGACGCGCAACAGGCCTTCGTAAGCCATCGGGCCCTTG
>ENA-ORBV01006029-ORBV01006029.1-microbial-mat-metagenome-genome-assembly--contig:-NODE-6029-length-21684-cov-5.704633_pt1 | contig 21684 bp, 12 predicted proteins | sample MGYA00237777_ERZ505514 | MGnify/ENA primary metagenome ERZ505514 (study PRJEB26160, sample SAMN06269048) | microbial mat metagenome | isolation source: Oligotrophic lake microbial mat | place... | reverse complement strand
TTTTCAAGCAGAAGACGGCATACGAGATTCGCCTTAGTCTCGTGGGCTCGGAGATGTGTATAAGAGACAGCCAGAAGCGACAGCGAGAAGCCACCAATCAAAACTGACCAAAACCCGAACCTACCCATCAAAGAAAACTTAGTTGCGACCCGATCAGTAACAAAAACAATCCGACATTCTTCATATTGAAGTACAAATCGGAGCGGCCAATCAAAAGGCTTACGGCGACCCGTCCTCTCCGACATGTTCCCATTTCTACCTTATAGTTTCCGAATATTTCAGTCTATATACTACCAGTTCTCAAAAAATGAGAAGCTATGGTCATTTCCTCACGAATCTTCTTATCCATCTACAGGAACATTCGGTTGTCTATAATCCAGAGTGCACTTATACACGACAAGATTTACACAAAGAATGCTTTTCCTTCTACCGGACTACTAGAAATTTGGGTCGATCGGCATTACTTTTTTGCTGAATGTTTGCGAATGACTCGTAGGATGCTACTAGCTATTCCTTCTAAGGAGACCTCTCAGGAGTAAATGATTCCTACTTGGACTACTATACGACTACGCAGAATAGCCTTAAAAGACTTTGATTATGGCAGAGTGGTACTCAGCGAGTACGAAAGTGCTTTTCCTAAAGCCGGAAGTACAGTACAACGAGTACGTTAGATCGCTTGCATCATTCAACTTTCGTTAGACGTAACCATCGGTAAAGATCGATTGAATTCCAATTTGCCGTTTGCCTCCCCGTACAAATTTTCCAACCGCCCTCTGTTTAGCCATCACCCATCAACTAAAAATATCAAAAAATCTGTTTTTCAAATCTCACACTATCTTCACATCAACGCTTCACCACACCACACTCCCACACTTCCATTCCATTAGCACTCTTCACTCGCTCCGAGCTGGTAGCAACTTTCACACACTCATCTCATCACAAACACTACAATCCTCTATTATCATCACTATCTTCACCTGCTACTACTAATTTATATCCCAGTAGAGTCCCGCTAACAACCAATTACTCCAAGAAGAAAATATCTTATTATCCATCATGACCCAGATCCAAAATCCAAATTATTTTTCTGCGGATGATCAGCCCTCTTCGTTATCGACCATGATGGACGATGATGCGTATCTCATGAGCATGGTGGTTGATACCGACTCGTTATTGCCTTCCAATTTGACCTTTTCGGGTCTTTTTGAAGGTGAGAGTGGACTCAACGCCGAGGAAATGACAGGTAGGTTTTTCTACGTGCTGTTCATCCAGATATTTGTTGTATTTTTGATTTGTTTTGTTGGCCATGGTGTGGATTGCATTCTGCTTGCTTGCTTGCTTGCACCAGCATCAACAAGGAGATTCGTCCCGTCTTCTCAACTAGCAAAGAAGCATTCGCTATCTAGAACCGCCATGGCGTCCTTAACTTGATGTCACCAAACCCTTTCTGAGGTGTTGATTGGCAGCTGTCCTCTAGGATCGTTTTCGCGCGTGCAACGCGCGTGTACTGTTTTCTCTATACTCCAATCAATAATGTCTTTTTGCGCGCCAAGGAATCTTGGATCCAAACGACTAACCGTGTTGTCAACCAATACGACTAACACTATCCTTTCTGTCCTCTCTTTTTTCATTGGTTGTCCATTCCTACCATTCATTCTTTCGTTCTTCGATATCTATCCATCCTTATCTTTGGACTGGCAATTAATATCTATTATATATACTAATAGATATCGCTAGTCTGTTGGCTCCCCAAGTCTCGGACGATGATGATACATCGGGTGCTGCTTCTGTCTCTTCCTCCTCCGAAGCTACCAGTAGCATGGCCATGACGGTCACGCCTACGACTACCGCAAGTACTAGCTCCACGGTCTCGTCGATTGCGAACGCGAAAATGTCAGAAATTCCGATTTTGCCCAAACTCTCCAAATCGAGTTTGGCCAAGCCTGGCAAACCATTGAGCCCCAAGAAGAAGCGCTCGTCTCCAACCAAGGCGACGTCACCTCCTGCCAAGAAGGCCAAGGCTGTGACATTAGCTGCTACTACCATGATCAAGAAGGAAACTGAAGCAACAGCTCCTCCTTCGACTGCCATTCCTGCCGTGGATAAGACCCCGGATCCTCTTATCAAGGCCAAGTCCGTGGAAAGCAAGCCCGCTACTACTACGGGTACCAACAAGGCCAATACGTCTGCTCCTGCTACGACTGTTCCTGAAGAAACGTCTTCTGCCAAAGCTGCTCCTACAACCGATGCTGTTTCCATTGCCAACACTGACGATGAAGATTGCAGCACGGCGACGGGCAGCCATGGCGGAAAGATGATGACGGACGAAGACCGCGCCAAACAATGTCGTGATCGCAATCGTCAACACGCCCGCAACACGCGTCTCCGTAAAAAGGCCTACGTCGAAGAACTCAAGAATCAATTGCGGGATATGGTCGATGCTCGTGATTTGGCGGCCCTCGAGGACGCCCAGAAAACCAAAATTGCCGAACAGCAACGCGAAGTACGATTTCAAGTCATGCAAGATTTTCTTCAGCTACGAGGCCGGAACGAAGGGAATCCTCATCGATGGGCGGCCATTTTGGAAGAAGGTTTTACGTTGACCATGCCCATGACGCATTTCCAAAACATGGTGAACCAAGATGACGAGACCAATGTCTTTGAACAGACGGAACAAGTCCTTCATGGAGTTCCCGATATCATGTCCGATTCGACGTACTTTGCCTCCTTTTTGCAAACATTGGGAAGTGACGACCACCATCACCACACTGCTACTACTACTAATTCACCACACACTACTGCCGGTGGTGGGGATGACACCAACATCCCCTCCATCACATTCACTTATCACTGCGACCGAAAGAACTTTTTGATGGATGGCTGCAATGCCATTCTCAGTTGGAATGCCAACTCGACGGGGGCTGTCCGTCAGGTACGTCACTATGAGCAAGCACTACAAATTGATTTTTTTAAATGTTCCACTTGGTCCTTGCTCACGCCTTGTTTCAAAATCATTGTCCTCTCCAACGTCAGGGTGCCAAACAAGAATTGGAACTCTCTGGATCGATGCGGGCACAATTCTGCGCCGAAACCAATCGCTTGGAACACGCCAAGATTCAATTCGATACTGGCATCATTCAAAGCCAGATTCGTTATGCGTAAACGCGCAAAGCAAGGCATGCCATGCCAGCCACAGGAAGGAGCACCATGATTTGGATGTAATTATGGGCTCTCTTTTTTGTGGTAAAGCGAATACATCAGGACTGGGCTAGCTAGCTAGGAGGCTTCGACGAATGGGCCTAGAAGGATCACATACATCATACCACCAGGAGAATGACACAAGCTAGAGGCTACGACTAGGCTCTCGAATAATCATGATTGGCTTCGAAGGAGCCACGTACCACTAATAAAAACCAAGACCACACCACACCGCATCTCGGGTCCAAGTCGACTCAAAAACTACTGCGTGAAGGATATTCATTTTTACTTTTTATACATACATGAATGCATGCCATGATTGTCATCGAATTATGATACAATTCATTGCCTTGCATTGTGCATGATTTGCATCCATTCAAGAACAGAAAAAAAATACACACACACACAAACATCATCACAAAAACACAACAAAAATACATACCTCGCTTCACATGCTGCATTCGCATATCATTCATTCACCATACTTATTATTTGTGAGCCTTCGGGCTAAAGCTATATCTAAATTACTTCTCTTTTATGAAATACTCTAGTTGCCTTTTGTTTTTTAGTGTGGTACCCGATGAAAAATTAATAAATACAGTCGTTCGGGGTGTACCAGACCACGAGCCAGCTGGATAGAGTTCAGCAGCAGGTTGGTACAATCTGGCGGAACATGGACTTCCCAGCAACTCCGTCATGCCAACTAACTGGCTTGCTTTGTCCCGCCAGCAATTAAAAATCCTAGATATGCAAGTAGCATTATTCACTAGCTATTAGATCTACACAGGACGTAAAAATTCTACTCTTACAGAAAATAGCCAAGTCGGTGCTGCTAGTCTATTATCTAGGCCGGCTGGGGTTGGTTGCCTTGTTGCAACTGTGGCACAAGGTGGCTATTACTAACAAATACCTAGCTAGTAGTAGCTACTGGAGTAGTCTAGCTAGCTAGCTACTATTAGAGTATTGAAACGGTGTACTGTAAAGTTGTGCATCGTCAAGTCACCAGGCAGCGCTATCGAGACGGCACGTGTACTTTCCCTGCTTTGGCCTGCTGTTGGAGCGCTGGTGGGGTGCGCTACTAGCTAGCTAGTACCGGTACAAGATACCGTACGACGTACTGTTCAGTAAAAATGTACTGAACGCCTCCCCTTCGTCCTCTATGTCGTCCTCTTCGGTTCACGTCCATCTGCGAATCTTCCTTCTGCAGAGAAGACCAGCAGGTTTGTTCGCGGCAGGCACCGCAGTCCATCTGCGCCTTCCATTTGCCTCCATTTGGTTTGATGGCATCCTTCTCCGAAGCAGAATCCGAATGGCCGGCTTTAGTTTGCACGCAAGCTCGTAGTACTATTGTCTCATGTGTGGCTCTCGAACAGAATGAAATCCTGTTTTGCCGGAGTGGCAGACGGAACGAACGTCTAAGAACTTCTTCTTCCTCTTTCACTTCCGCTGTCACTTGTGAATAAGAGTATCACATTCGCTGTCAGTTCACTCGACTGGTACTCGTGAATGTTTACTGACACAAATGAACAAGTTCGAGCGGCATAAGGCACTGTGGTAGTTCTGTACTCAACCACAGCAGAAAGCATGGAATGTGTTGAAGGATCAGAATGACGACCATGTTTCTTGGTTCTTGGCACTTAAGTGTACCAACAAGAAGTCGATTCTTGTTGGTACTAACAGCTGTACTAACCTATCTGTTCCGTAGTTTTCGACCCTTGTGAGGCTTCGGGAGGCTTCGTGGATCAAATGCGTCAGGTAACTTGCAATTATGTCAGTTTATATTTAGCAACTGTTACTTAATTGATATTTCATACGCAACTTTGCATCAGAGGTGTTATTTAATGAATCTCCAGAAATCGAAACCTGACGAATTCTGATACCGGTGACTATAACCAATGCGCGCAATAAGTTGTTTCAATTCCACTAGCTAGCAGTTACCAGCAAGTTCTGCATTTGATGCGAAGGAGCTTTTTTCACTTGCCGGAAATTCTCGATTCCGAGTAGAACAGTACAGTACTTTAGTACAAGGGCAAGCGGAAGATAGAGGAAAGTGATCCCCTCTATGGTGCTTCGCGTTCTAACTATCCAGTGTAAATCCACTGATGGTAATGCATTGGTTGCTCCCGAAGTAAGATAGATGTCAAAGTTCTACAGAGATCAAAATGGTCCTATCTATGGCCTCGACCGTACAATGCTACAAGGATATCCACGATAAAAGGATTTCGCTTGTTTCTACAGTATTTTCGCTTTTGCACCGGCAAGGATTCGTTCGCCTCTACCCACAAAAAACACCCTTTACTCGAGCTACTAGCTAGTCCTCATAAAAATAATACAACCATAAAACAAAACGAAACGAGAAGCACAAACCAGCAGGAAAAAGCAGCTTCCCCTTCTCTTCCTAAAATCTGCCCAACTTCTACTAGATCACTTGTCTACTACTTGAAGCAACACCATTACTTTCAGGCTTCACTATTTTTCCAACAACAAGCACAGCAACAATGATTGCTGCTTCTCAGAATCCCAATATGCGGTCCCGCACAGTAAATAGCAACATGGGGACCATGAACAATAACATGATGATGAGTTCCTGTTCTTCTTCTTCCCAGTATCACAATCGTAACTGCCAGAATCCATCGGTGGTTTCGGCCACCAATGATATCTTCGAGGCTGGCCTTGCTGCCTATGCTGGCGTAGAACAATTTGGTAGCAGTGGTGGTGTCCCTACGACCATGTCAGATCTCTTTGATGGAGCTTTGTTTGATGACGAATTGGACGGTACGTTTTGCGTTGCGATTACTGTATGGATTGTCCTTCATTTGATTGGTTTCATGATCCAACGCCAGCAACACAAGTTCTCACCTTTTTTTGTGTACCGACTCCCCTCTCTCTTTCATATCCTCTTAGATATTCCATCCATGTCCACAAACTTTGCTCCTCTGATGGCAGAGCAAATACCAATGATCCTTCCTGTACCTCAAGCTGCTCAAGCACAAACAGCTCAGACTTCTCCTTCAAGAACTTTTATCGACATTCTCCCTGCTGGTCCTTCGGTTGTGAGTGTCAGCAATCCTCCAAGTCCTCCTGCAGGACACAACAGCAACCACAGTGCTTTTGTACCTCTGGTACACCCCACTATTATGAATCATCAAGACACCAAGAAACGAGGACATGAACAGCAGTGGCAGCAACTGCAAGTTCCTGATCATCACAAGCGCTCCAAGTTCTCTGCCACAGTATCTATCGCATCCAGTGGTAATGGAAGTGCTGGTGCCAATCCTATGGCCTTTCAATATGCGCCTCCCATGAAACAACTCCCGTCTACCTTTCAAGTCAATGGCATTGGTAGCATGCCATCCTCGGCCCATCACAGCAGCAGTCCCAACAAGCAGCGCAACAATTCTGCCAAAAACAACAATGGCATTGATACCAGTACCAATCACATCAAAGCTTTGACGGGTGCCAATGGCCCTGCCGTTTGTTTTGATGTCATTGAAAAAGCCCTTCAACAGCATACGGGCAGTGGCGGGAAAGATGCTTCTTCCTCGACCGTCAGTTCCTTGTCCAATGATGCGTCGGCGGCGGAAGCCGCCCTGGCCGCACTCTCTCCGGAAGAAAAGGCCAAACAAAGTCGCGACCGAAATCGTCAGCACGCTCGCAATACGCGCGTCCGCAAAAAGGCCTACGTGGAAGAGCTCAAGCGGACTTTGAATCAATGTAAGTTGTCAAAAAGGGCTTGTCAATCGTAGTCGTTTTGCCTTCTGTGCCGGATTCAGCAGCTGTGTCTCACACATCCTTCTCTATTCCTATCTTAATTTTGGCAGTGGTCGAAGAACGAGATTCGGTCGTGTACGAACAACGCATGGAACAAAATGGCATTCAAGAACAAAAGGATGTTCGCTTTCGTGTCATGGAAGAATTTTTGAACCTACGAGGACGCAATGAAGTCGATCCTCATCGTTGGGCCGTCATTCTCGAAGACGATTTCTCCCTTCGTTTGCCACGAACGGATATTCCCGGAGTGGTTTGTTCTTCGGGTGGTGACACGAGTCCTGCTGTCAATAATGATACGAATGGATCCGGTCCCAATATGTGCTATCCCTTGGGAACCGCCAAAAAAGTTCTCACCGGCCTCAAGGACGTCATGGAAGATTCCAATCGAGTCGCGACGCTTCTGCACTCCCTCACGGGTGGATCATCCGACTTGTCCATCTCGTACCAATGCCATCGTGGATCCTTCCTCATGGATGGTGCTACTGCGGTCCTTCGTTGGACGGCGATATCGGCAGGAGCCATGACCAAGGGAGCGACTTCCGAGTTTTCCATCGAAGGTATGGTCAACGTGACCTTCAACCCACTTTCGAACAAACTTGTATCTATGGAATTCATGTTTTAAAAAAAGTCCACACACAATGGAAAAAACTCTATGTTGTGAATTGATTGTGGAGATTGGGTGCCGACGCCCCTGACAGATACACGCCACATGCTGAAAAAACAAAACAAAGAAAAAGCACAAGAGCGAGACGGGAACGTTCCGAGGGGATACATACACGAGAAACTCATCACCTCAAGCCTCGACCCTTATTGTCATAAATCATTCCTCGCTCTTGTACAGAAAACAGCGGGACGACAAGTTCGCAAACATACATATACACAGACGAATGTCGAACGGTCCACTTTGTACAAAAAATGACACGTGTTTTGCCAATCACAATCAATCAAGCAGACGAGCTGTTACTTGGGCCCTATGTAAATACATCAACCAGGGACATAACATGTAGTTAAAAAGAACGTATAAGTAACAGCTTTTGCAAAACGTTGTTGTAAAGCTTTTATGTAGCTTGATTTGTATAAATAGTTTCCAAGGTTGAGCTAAGGTCAGGTGAACAGTAATGAAAGGATATGTCTGTAGATTGATTGTCAAGCAATGTGGATCTGGCTTATGATACCGGTGATATTGGAGGCAAGCTCCGACAGACGGATCAAAGGTCAAATCATCTTTGAAGGACGGATATTTGCCGATGCACAAATCATAAGGGTCAAGAACATCGAGGCATGATAAGTAAGATCATCGGAGGTGGTATTATCGCAACATCGCCCCCCACTCACCGGGCACTCCTGTGGAAATGCAGGTTCTATCTAGCCTCAAGGAGGCTTGGTAGTCATCCTCGAAGCAATGAGCCTGGGTGACGTTGGTGGCATATGTGGTCACTTTGATCTCAAAAACCGAGACTGCTACTTATCCCCTTGCATGGAACCTCTCAAAATACCACAAGTGTCATCAATAACCCTACTACTAGTATAGTTCACTTGCTGCACTTCTGAGAGGATCAAGATGTTTCCAACTTGTCAAACTGATAGGCATGTTTTGGCCTCCACCATAAGGCTAGTGGATCAATGTGACTCAGCAAACAATATCACAGTGCTGGGGTGAGAATTCCTTGGAATTTCTTAAGAATTCCAAGGTGTTCCTTTGTTCTTACAGGATCATAGAAAATGCTCCAACAAGGAAGAGACTGACAAGAGAGGAATGCAAGTTCCTTCAAGAAATTTGGAACAGACGCACTGCAAGCATGACTGAGAACTTGATCAGGCATGCGACTGCTAATCTTCTTTATCAATTTTGACCAGATCACCACTGTAGCAATTGCTTAATATAAATGTTGCCAAGATCAGCTATGGCAGCACAACACTGTAGCCACAAAAGCATGTATTTCATTTGTGCTCGCACTGTTGGGAGAAGATTAGTCTTGGTGAGAATCTGGATGATGGGGCTTGCTCTAAATGCAGCTACAGAATTGCAATACCCTAATTTGCCTACAATTGGCTATGCATAGAGCATCCTCATACGGGACTCACAGGGTCGTGACTCATTCACGGAAGATGCACTTCTCAGCGCATGGGACTAGTTGTGTTACTAGCCCTACCCTTTGCAGCAGTAAAGAAGCTTGCTCAGAAGAGTAAGGAACCATTGTCAGCAGACGCTGGTTATGTAATCGTAACGGCTGCATCTTTTAGACCGTTACAACAATGCATGTGGTTCAGAACACGTTTTGTTCTGGATCGTTCGAACTGTGTCTGAGGACCAAACCTGTGCTTGGATGAACGCCCTTCGTTTCATTGTTCTCTGCTGACTGTCTGGGGTTCGAATCGAGTTTTTTCAGAAGAATGGCGTTCGCAGAAAGTAGCGATTATGCTGGCTTAGGATCTTGCACTCAAGTCACACTGTGTTGATGGCTGACTACTATTAAGAAGATTAGGAGCAAGCTAGCTAAATCGAGAAGCTATGACTCCAACTTCCTAGCCATTGGATAAACACCCTTGTCAAACGTCAGTTTTTCTTTTGTGACCTTTCGAGACGCACTTCTACTAGATCCCGAACCACAGATCCACGCTAACGGTGACATACCAAGGGGCATCCAAAATCGGTTGTGGCTGGATTTCGGTGCGTGAGTAGGATCATACTGTAGTCACCGGGACGGGGGTCTGCAAAGGTTTCCGATTGCTCGCTGTCCCGAGAGCCAACTGAAAGCCCAGTAGCGGGCCAGCTCTCCATCGTCTAATCCGGCTGGCTAAGACAGTAATGGCTCCCCATTCAAAAAGTCAGAAAGGGTTTCCACTGATCTCGTAGGCTGGTGGTAGCATCGGGGGCCGCCACTGCGTCGTTCGGTGGGGGCAACGTTGTATTCAGTTGTGGAGAGAAAGTTCGAACATACCCCGTCCAAGTTGCATCACCTCCGGGAGCTGATTCATGGAACGCTGAAGTGAACTCGTGCACAAAGACGTTCATACTGGCAAACTTGACCAAGGCAGGTAGTTAGAGTCGCCTTACCCACGTCGCAAACGATCTTTCAGGGCAAACTCGTTTTCCGCCTCTGCGCATGAGCGCCAGAGGATCTCCTGACAGCATCTCCGGATACGAGCACAGGCTTGGTCGGGGACTTTTTGCAATGTGCAACCATGATTGAAAGGTTTCGAGGTCAATCTGTTCCGACACGATTTGACTGCGAAGTCAAGGGAACCGGCGGAGTCAACAAATGAACATCGGTGCGCGAAGTTGGCTGGAGATCGATTTGGGTAATATTTCTTGAGACTCACCGTTGTTCTTAACTTCTCGGGTGGTTCTAGAAAATGAAGTACTAGTAATATCAAGAGCACATCAACCTAAACTACACCCAACTCCCCACCTTTCTCCCTATGCTACTAACCAGCTAGAAATGTTGGGCAGCCTATCGTGGCCGTGAATGCTGTGTTGTGACAAGGTCAACGAAGAAAAAAGTACGCAGGTATGATGGTGGACTCGGGACTTGGTTCTGGACATGCGCCATCCAATATTTTGCCTAATAATTCATGCAGTCATTCAATCAATCACTTTTGCTTATTAGTTGTTCCAGACAACTGCTGGTCATAATTATGCAGGCAGGCGTACAGTACAAATCAGCCAATAACAGCCTTGGTCGAATCACCGAGAGAATACATGCATCGTACATCCTTTTGATCGAATCATGGAGATACCTGCATCGTACAACCGTCCTCCTTTCGAGGTTCTCTCTATTCTGTTCTACCGCACAGGGCCGTGGCAGTTCCTGTATAGCCCTTTCAAAGGGCGTCATCATCACCGCGGCGGCCGTTGCTGGTTTCGATCATCAAACATGTGCAGCATATGCGCAAAGCTACCCATGCTCATATTGTCCTCTTCCATTAGCTGGTCCAGGTTTCGCAATCTTCCATCTCCAGCGACGGAATTGGGAGGGCGATCCACACTGTCATTATCTTCAAAGAGATCTTCTTCAATGGCCAAATTGATGGAGGCCATGGAAAAGGAGGATTCTCCCGACAGCGTACTGTCGCAGTGACTTCCATGACCACGGTCCGAGTCCACGACACTCCGAGTCCCAGCGGTGCGGACACTGCGGGTCGTACCGCCGCCAAGACCGGTATGGTTGCTCCCCCGTATCGGTATAGAACCATCATGGGATTTGGCACGCCGTGGGGTGGCCACCGATCGTTTTCGCGGATTGGAGCCGGTCGGCGCCGGGCCATGTCGAAACATCATGTTTTTGAATTCGGCAAAGGAAATGCGGCCGTCACGATCCAGATCCACTTGCCGTACAATGACATTGAGAATGTATCCTTCCATGTCATCGTCCAAAGACAAGACCTCTTTGAGATTGTCCACGGAAATGAAACCCTTATTTTCCTTGTCAAATATTTTAAAGGCGGCCATGAGTTTGAAGTCGTCAATCAAATTCTTTTGCAGCAAGGTGGCGACGGCAAATTCCGAATACTCAATGGCACCGGACCCACTCATGTTGACTTGCGCAAACATGGAATCCAACTCGTCTTTCGACAGCATCCGTCCAAAACATTCCTTGTACGACGTCAGCACATCTTGTCGTGTCAATTTTCCATCACAATCATGATCCAACGATCGAAAGACGGAATCGATTTCTTCCTTTTCATGCTTCTTGAGTAGTTGCGAAGCAATGAGGGAACATACGCACTGCTTTAACTTGGAATTGGCTTCAAAGTTTTGCAAATTGCCCAACGAGGATCGTTTCGAGGCACGTCGTTTGGCACAAGATGAATTTTGCTGTCTTCGGACATGTTGGAGCCAGGGATGCTGTAGGGCTTCTTCGGCGGTCGGACGATTTTCTTCTTCGTATGTCATCAAGTAACTGATAAAATCCATGGCTTCTTCACTAATATCATCCCATACCGGATCTTCAAAATCGACGCGTCCACACAAGATGGCTTGTACGACATCTTCTTCTTGTTCTCCATCAAAGGGCGCAAAACCACTCAAACAGACATAACAAATCACTCCGGAACTCCAAATATCACATTTATGATTGTATTTTCCTTCAATGACTTGGGGTGACATGTAATAGGTCGATCCCTCCAATTCCGTAAAGACATCTCCAAATTTGGCCAATCCAAAATCAATAATCTTGACATCTTCAAAATTGCGGGTTTCTTCCAACAATATATTCTCGGGTTTTAAATCGCGATGGGCCAATTTTTTCTTGTGACAATGATTCAGACAACTCAACATGTGATTCAAGAGCAGTGCGGCGTCCTGTTCCGAAAAGCGTCCACACTCCTCGAGGACGTCGTACAATTCGCCACCGGCGTACAAATCCGTCACGAGAAAAAAGTGCGTTTCGCTTTCGTACAAGGCATGCAATCGTAGGACGTTGGGATGATCCAAATTCTTGACAATGTCAAATTCGGCAATCACCTTGCAATTGTCTTCGTCGTTATCGTGTTTGGCAATGACTTTGACGGCCCGTTGTTCACCACTCGACAGGTGCGTACATTGATAGACTTCCCCAAACCCTCCTTCTCCTAATAGATCATCGACACGGTAATGCGATTCGAGTGAGTCATTGACATTGCTGACCACAAAGTGGTTGGCTCGAAATTTGACCGATTGTTGTCCCCATCGCGAAATATTGGAGGACAACGAGTGAACGGTCATGTGGGCCGTGGACTGCAAATCCGTAAAGGAAGCATCTTGGAAATTTTGTTGTTGTTGTTGATTTGGCAATGGGTATTGTGGTTGATAGTTCGATTCCTGCGACTGCGCTTGTGACGGCATGGCCAGTGGTTGACTGTTGTGATTATTGTTGGACACACTAATGGAAGCGGCGGTTCCAAATTCTTCGCGGGCCGATTGGGCATCGGCCGCGCTCAAAAAATCGGTAATTTGAATGGAATTTCCAAAATCGGGAATGGACGTCATGCCGCTCATTTTGCTAATGCTGGAATTGTGCCACGACGAGGAGGCGGACATGCTCCCATTCAGCAGTCGTTGTCTCGAGGATGTATTCCGGGGGACCCGAAACAATCCCGAACTGCCCATACTTCGGGCACTGCGTTGGAGTAAATGGCCTCCGCCGGCTCCAGCTCCGGTGGCATAGTTGAAATTTTGATGTGGATTATTGGGATGATTGTTGTTCAAGGAAAAACTCATACTGTTCTCGCCATTCAACAAGAAGGAATTTTGAGAGGCCGCCGTGTTGGCACTCGTATACAATTGGGGTAAGCCTTGGGAGGATTCCGTCTTGCCATGGCGTCCAATCAATTGTTGGACGCGAAAGGACGTTTGCGTATTTTGAAGCATTTTTTGACGACGTTCAATCAGGCCTTTGGCAGTGGTGGAGGGGACAAGGGGTGATAATCGAATGCTGGCTTCATCATCAAAGGTGGGAGCAGCAGCAGCTGCAGCGTTGAGAGAATGGTCCATAATGTCTTTCATGTGGTTTCAGTGTGATTGTACAGTAGGAGTGTTTTGGTGGTTGCTGTCTCTTGTGTTTGCTGTTGGTTGTGTTGTGTTGGTTGTCTTCCTCTGTTTTCAGTGCAGCAGTGCAGCGTAGTGAATCGTCAACCAGTCGAGTCGAGTGGACAGACAGCGCCAACAAAAAACAACAACAAATGCAACAAGTCTTGGAGATCGGCTGACGAAGAGAGACTCCTGGAAGTGAAACAAACTGAAACAAACAACTGGTGTCTTCTCGGGAGAGAAAGCTGCGGACTCTCGTGCTTTTGGTTTTCCGTATTACTTGCAAGCTAGCTATAGCTCTAGCTTGTTGTGTGCCACAGAAGGCAGTTCTGGAGGGAGGTAACCAACAGAGAGAGAGAATGCCAAAAGACTACTCGAGTACTAGCTAGTACACTAGGTAGTTGTGACTTGTTTGGATTCAGGTGGTTCAGGGTACTCGTAATGCTTGTTGTTGCTGTTGTTGTTGTCGTGGATGTACTACTGAACTGCTGTATGTTACGGAGTCGTACTGAAAACGCGTGTGGGGTGAACTAAGATCCCGCTATTGATAGACTTAGCGGTGCCATTCCGATTGCTTTAGGAGGTATTCATGATCCAGTCCAGGGTTCCTTTACCTAATTAGGTGCGTAGTCGTCACTGTAGGATTGATTACTAACGGGTGGGTCATTTGTAAACTCGCTCGATTGCTATTCCGAGAATTATGATCTACTCCAGTACTCGGAATACTTACTAATATTATCATAAATCATACTACACCTTTTAAACGAAGCACGGCAACAATGCGATGCCTGGGTCATTTTTTGTGTTTCATAAATAATAATGGCTACCTAGTAGGCAGTAAAGTTCTCTGGCTGCGGAGTAAGACTAGGGTCGAATATCGTATTCTCGAAGAATGACCCACATGATAAGCGACAGAATTTACGTGTAGACTCATTCGTGATTCGGGCATGTTTTGGATCAAAGGTCCCACTTGGTTATTTCGTTCGTGAGACGGATGCATTGATTAGTCATGTCTGGTCGTGACTGGGTATTAGAGTGGGTCGCACCCTTCTTTTCCAAAGCAAGCGCGCGTCTAGCTACTAGACAACAGTTGTGGAACCAACAACCTGTGGTCAGAAGAAAGCCTTGCCAGCAAACCCCTTGCTTGCCACAGCACAGAGAGAAAAATTGAGCACATGCAAATTTCAGTTGCAGGGAAATGAATGATGAGACCATTGGATGCTCCAGGTTCAAACAAAAAATGTTTCGTTGGCAGTCGTGTCTGACAGGGACAACACAATCTGTGTCAGCGTGCGGAATCAGACAGACCGTCAAACCGTCATTGTCATGTGTGTGATCAACAGAGCTCAAGAGGCTTGATTGCAACAACTGAAGGGCTGTCTAAAATGCATGTGCAAGTCTAAATGATTTGACAGTGGGCAAATCACACACATTGTCATGTCTCAATGTTCTGCTTGCTGGTGGTGACATTCATGCTCACTCTCACAACACATTGGTGGCTGGCTTTAGCCCAGCAGAAATTTTTGGGGGAATGAAATGTTTTTGCTGTCTTGCCCCACAATGTGGAGTCCCCATGAAGTGTGCCCATTCTGCTCAGTTCCAAAGACATGAGAAGTCTGCTTTCACTCTTGACACACTTTGCATGACAGACTGAGCAGGTCATGATTGAGAACAACACAACTGATCTTGATTAGAAATTGCAATGGCACTTTGAAACTGGTTCCTAAGCTTCTATGTGACAACTCAACACAACATTTCTGAGAAAGCAGCAAAATTGTGGAGATGTTGTTTCCAAGAAAGCGAAATGAGGAATCCAGCAACAGGAGAGATTGTCCACAAATGTTGTTTTGAATGACTCCACAATCATAGCTAGCACAGCCTTGACTCTCAAAAGTGAATTGCTAGTTTTTGCTCATTCATGGCATGTGCCTTTGCTATGGTCTTTGTAGAACATTTCAACTGTGCAACAACAAGTGGTTTGTCATGCTCCTTGGAATCTGCCATCCAAATCAAAAGGCTTGATTTCAACTCAAGTGATAAGAACATGGTGCATAGGAAATGCATAGGAAATGACTAACACAAGTTCGAAGCCAGAATGAAACAGCACTCCAGTGAAGTCAAGATGCTCCCATGATGCATTGCATGTTGCTGCATTTTTCAGACAAAAGAAGGAAAGTTCATAGTGCAATCACTAAATACAAGTTGCGGTGGAAACACTTCTTTCAACACATTTATGCATCTTTTTGGTTATTGTCATCTCTCTGATTTCGCATGCAAATCTAAAAAAAGACACACACACGATTGGGTTTTTATTGTTGCTCCCTACTTTCGTTCCAGTAAGATTGACTTCACAGACGCAGGCGGTTCCAATTTTGTCTACCATTGGCTAGCCAAATAGCTGTTGGCATGAAAACTATAATGAGCAAGCAAAAAATATGCTTGCTGACATGCTACACAGTGCAACAGCTGGTTCGTTCAGCGATCCCCGTGAGCGACCATTAGCACTTGGGAAAGCTTTGGCTGTAAAACAACGGCTACAAAACATCAGGACAACCGTTCGTCGCCACTACCAAGACGAATTCATCCCGTACCCCAGGCACTAAACATTGAAAGTCATTGGTCGGTTAGCATAGCATGGACGGTGAGTGTCAGATGGTGTCGCATAACAAGAGTCCTGAGACTCCAAGCACTGGCTGAAAACTTCCACTCCTTGCAGATTCAAGAAAATGCAGTCGCCTTGTCCCGCATCAATAGAAACTTTTACTCTTTGAGCAACGACACCATCAAAAGGGACAACGAGAATAGGATTGATGGGGCCATTCGCTGGGTCATCTAGAAAAAATAAAAAACACAGCATCCGTAGAATGGGTTAGAACAGGACATAAATTTAGAGCAAATACGCACCCAATTTTTGACAGACTTACGCTGAAAGGATTCCACAACTTGGCCAGTTCCATCCAAAAGCTCGACCATTAAGCCGTTGAGCCATTCGAAGCAACAATCCTGTCGATTTTTGATCACAACATTGTCTATAGCTCGGGGCGAAAGCAAATCCACTTCCCACCACGGGGCTTGCTCACAGGTGGTATGGGACAGCGCCGGGGTGCCATCATTCGCATAAGAAGACAAACCAGGGGTGAAGTCATTCCCAACCGGGCCAATAGTTGTGCTCTGGTCAGTGGGTTTGCAGAGCGCAACTGGAAAAATCAGGAGAAAATAAGGGGTTAAAGGCATTCCTCGCACCCAATGATTTTGCCAATCTTCATTTTGAATTTGCACCCAGAAATTCTCCACAGTTTGCTTACCATCACCGTAGTCGCACCCTTGTCGCTCCTTGCAAGTATCCTTGGACGTACAGGTCCCAATTACTTCAACCGCCGCCAAATTGAGGAACTCAAGCTTGCCCTCTGGCCACGCAGTCGATACACGGACCTTTCTTGCGCTCTGATTATCAAAAGCGACCGTCCACTCGTTCCCCATAGGTCCCTCCTGTTCTGGGTTATGCTGTTTGCTCGCAACTGTTTGACCTTCTGCGTTTAGCAACTCCACCTTCACGCCGTCGAGCCGCTCCTGGCAACAATCTTGTCGGTTCACTATCAAAACACTTTCAATCAGGTGGTCGTCCAAAAGGTCAACCATCCACCAGGGAGAATTTTCGCGGTCTGTATGAGCAAGTGTCACCCGATCTCCAGTGATAGCTTGGGACGCCACAGCACCTTCAATGGTTGTACTCTGAAGGGCAGTTTTACATGTTGCAAGATTGCCATTCGCCGTTAGGTCAGTCTTTCTTTGCGATCCATCGTCAGCCAGTCGAAAAGCGTGGAAATCTCTCTCTTCGCCATCGTGCCCAGTGGCCTCCATTTCCAACACAACCGATGATGCACCGATCGTTTCCTGCGTAGCCAAATCTGACATGGAGTCAACATGCAGAGGCGTATCTTCTGACCATCGAAGAACTCTCCCTGTTTTGCCACCCACAATTTCTGTTACTTCCTTTCCTAAAATTTTGCCCCGCATTGGAAGAATAGGAGTCACAAAGCCACCTTTCTCAGGCATAATTTCTTCGGGAAAACATACGTCCTCGAATATGCCCGGAGCTGTCATTTTTTTACGGCAAAGATCCGAAAAAAGCGTGAAAGACTCCTTTCCAGTTTCCCTGTCCAAATGGAACTCAAGGTGGCCTTTTATGCCACCAAGGCTTTTTGCCTCTTCAATACTTTTTGAGTTGAACACCAGCGAGTCTTTGACAGCATTATTGGCATCAAAATATATGACATCGATATTTTTGGTCTTCTCTGGGTCCATAGAGCCCTCGACAAATATGGGCTGGGAAGTGGCATCCGCATCCTTGGCTTCCATTATCACATAAAATTTTCGATTCCACGTCGCTGAAAAATCGTACTCGAGGACTTCAGAAGGGTCGAAGTTCCCTGGGATTGTTCCTCCGTACATGATGAGAATCTCCTCTTCCGGTGCTGCTGCTTGTGCCTCTAGATCCCTCAATCGGAGATGTCTGCGGCGAGACGGAGGTGCTGCAACCTCGGTGACATCGAGCCCATATCTGGCTTTGATAGCTACAACAGAGGGGGCAACAGCCGTTGTAATCTCGATTTCTTCATCATTGACGTGAATCCGGGGATCGATGAACTTTGCCTCAGAACCAAGTTTCTGTGTATTTATAGGTTGGCGCAACTGGCCACGGCAGACGCTTTCACCTGTGATCTCCTCGTCACGAGGTCCGGCTACGTAGGTGGTCCAGAACGTTTGGTAGTTGGGAATGTCCTGACGAATGCTATTGGGAAACAGAACGGTATCCCAGTACTCCTTGTCATCATTATATTCATCCAGAAATGGGATAGTCACATACATTCCTGTTCCTTCAACCGTGCTTGGTCCAAACACCCGTTCCAGAAAGATCGAGTCAAAAGCTGCCATTAGCTGTACTGATTTCTGGGCAAGTTCACTTTGGGGATCTGGATCGCAAAGTGAACCGACTTCGCGGAAGAGGCTGCCCATGTCCACAAAATGCTTTTGCTGGTTGTATATGACAACGTTGTCTTGATACCGCGCTCGGTGAAGCAAGGTAAACAAGTCCGTATTTTTGCCACCGCTAAGGAGTTCAATCAGAAGGCCCAAGTATGCATCCAAAGCTTGGACAAGAATGGGGAACTTGCTTTCCGTATCAATCAGGGATAGAGTTTTGGTGTTTTCATGCTCTCCGCTTGGATTCTGAGGGTCTTCGACATACTTCTTGGCAATCTGCTTCGCCAGAGCCACAGCAGAGGATGTTTCCGTAAGGGTTCTAAAAGACCATCCTTCGAAGTGGTTGCGGATGGTGTGAGATAATTGAGTTCACATTCAAAATAGTTCTACGAAATGGAGAAGGTACTTACCATGTTCAGGAACCAAAGACTGGCTACCGAGAAGATTCGTTGCGATAGTTTTGAGCCCGTTGACGTTGATGAACCCTTGATTGAATGGTTTATCGAATCCAAGCACAGAAAGTTTCTTATGGCCACCCTCGGGCTGCTTTTGAAGCACTTCCGACAATCTTGAAACGAGCTCTGCAGCGGCAGTGGAGTTGGGTGGATTGACGTTAACCTCTTTGTCATTTTCAAAAAAATCAAGCTTACCCCCCTCCGTCATTTGGAGCTTCTGCAAGCGACGACGACCGTTGTGGTTGTTGTCGGGCCTGATATCTGTTCCGTAAGTATTGACGGTTAAAAATGTATCTGTCGAGCCTTTGGCCATGCAGTCTTCCAAGGCATGCTCTACAAAATCATGGAGTGCAACCGCGTTGTTCGGCGGCTCCTCCAGTTCCTGATAAACTTTCATCTTTTGATCGGCATGATCATAGAACATATACATTCCGCCCTCATGTTTCTGGGAACTGGCTTCGACCAAGAGCTTACTGCCATCCGTGGTCCAAACGTCTTCGAGAGGTGTCCTAATGTAGCCACACAGAGGACCTGTTGGGATTTTGGGTGAATCCGGGTCCGGCTCACTGATAAAGGCATTAAAGTACACCCAGGTGGTCACAGAAGGGTCCTTTATTGCTTCCGATGCAATCCAATCCTTTAGGTTTTCACGATGGCTTCTTTCCCCACAACCGTCGGCATTCTGGTAGAGCATAAAGCAAATGTTGGCGTCGACGAATGTAGCCACTGCGCAAATTTTAAGGAGGGCGAGCCAGATCATGCTATTGCCTCGCAAGAGCATCCGCCGTTGTGGCTTGAGCATTGCCATGGCGCTTCTTCTTGTTACTGGCAAACACGGGAAATGTGCAAGCTGCTGAAAAATTAGTTGTGTTGAGAAAATGCTTCAACAACAAGGCATTGTTGTCTGACTGTTTGCCAGACGAAAGACGAAAGGTTCTGTACATATTTCAACCATTTTAGCTTGCAACAACTACTTAACTACCTAGCTAGTATCAAGCATCTGGCAAAACAGAAGAAATTATCTTTCGCATCTGGTGAACTCGTTTTTTGACGACAGAAGCACGACTCACAAGTCTCCCAGTGCTTGCCAGTTCGGCTGCCAATGGGGTCAGCAATCAAAGTCTTTTTCTGACAGGACACACTTTGGTGTTTGCCTTTCTTTGTTCAGGTGATTATTTATGCTTAGACACTGATGAAAGTCTATCCAGTGAGGTTCTAGCTTTTCATGTTTTGTTTTGCTGACCCAGCGCCACAAAACAGACAACCCAACAACTGACAACAAAAGGATTTGGAACTCACTGCTTTGCTTGACTTCTGATCCACAAAAAATTGAAAATTCATGTGTTTCTCTTTTCCATGCACACATGCAAAATCAAAATGCAACAATGAGAGACTGCACTGAATCATCAAATCTCAGGGTTTCGTTGATGTCAGATTTTCACACATGCTTGTTGAGCGTTTGTGCTGAACAGCGCATTGTCAGGTCTGAGCTGCATGACAACAAATTGATCTGATTTTTTCATGTCATTGTGCTGCTCTTCATTGACACTTTTTGGGACAATGAAATCTGCATCCATTGTCCTGACCATTGTCTGTTTTGTCACGTGCATGTGCATTTTTTCATCTGTTTGTGTCTTTTGTGTTTCAGTTTCCCAGCAGGGGGTGACCACAAGATTGACGAACTGCAGATTGCACTGCTAAAAACAACTTGAAAAAGCTTGACAAAAACATTGAATGATGAATCTTGACAGATGCGATGATTTTCTTCTGGAGCGTTTGCATTGCAGATTCAGGTTGAAGCAAGAAATGCAATTGTTTTTGCACTCTCAACATGATTGATGCCAAAGCAGACAAAATGTGACCAGTCAGTGCATCATCATGATTGCAACATGCTCAGGTGTCAACATTTTTGACATTGTTCTTGTTGTTCAACATCGACAATGAGAATCAAACAACATGCATTGATGCTGTTGTTTTGATTTTGAAAATTAGAACAATCAGCTGAAACCAACCAAACAAAAACGATTGTGGAGACAGTTGTCTTCTCTTGCAAGACATGCACGAAGCCAAAATGTTTGGATTGAGGGTGAGAGAATGTCTCCCTGGGTCAACCCCAACCCTAACAAAACTTGTGCTAACTGGCGACCTCAATCGTGCCAACCGGTGCTGACCGGTGCTAACCGGTGCTAACTGGTGCTAACTGGTGCCCTCATTTGCAACAGTCACATGGCTGATTCGCACAGCAAAACAGCACGTTGATGCAACTTTTTTTCTTGTGATTCGCTCCGTTGGATGTCTGAGTGGCATGCAAATTCGCGGGACTGAACTTGCTTCCCAATTGCCAACGAGCCAGCCAACACGATTCTCTGAATGTGGAAACGCAACCGTGAATGCACGAGCGCTGTTTCACTCACAGCAAATCACCGGGTTTTCATTTGAATTTCACTCTCAAACTCTCTTGCTCAGCTGTCTCCGTAGGGAGACAGAATCTTTTGTGTGGAAGCAAGATTGTCTTGATGTCAGAAATGAATTTTTGCAGTCCAAAAAATGCAACCTGGGTAATTTTTGCTGATTCAATCCTTCTTCATGGGAGTGAAATTAAATTCCCAGTTGCATGATTGTGGTTTCTTTCAATTTGGGCTGCAATGGGTGAAAATGCCAACATGTGGAGGGAAAATCACATTCTTGACTTGCTGTTAGCTGCTCCACACGCACTGGTCAGTTCAGAGTCTTGGATGGAACGCAAGTCATCAGCAAGAGGAATCT
>ENA-ORBV01006028-ORBV01006028.1-microbial-mat-metagenome-genome-assembly--contig:-NODE-6028-length-21688-cov-12.142936_pt1 | contig 21688 bp, 14 predicted proteins | sample MGYA00237777_ERZ505514 | MGnify/ENA primary metagenome ERZ505514 (study PRJEB26160, sample SAMN06269048) | microbial mat metagenome | isolation source: Oligotrophic lake microbial mat | place... | reverse complement strand
TCGATCTTGACCTTGATATCATCCTGCTCGGCATTGTCCTTAAAAAACTGCCATGATGCCGTCCCCGGAATGACGAATGTGTTGCGCGACTTGTACTCGTCCTCATCCTCCAGCACGTATTTAATATCCTTTGCCTTGGTGGTATAGTATTCCGACTGTGGGTCCTTCATCAGCCCGGACAGCTCCTCCCGCACCATATCATATCGTTCGCTCAGGTGCTTGACAAAGACCAGGGGGAGGATGTAGTTTTTATAATTGTTCTCAGAGACGGCGCCTCTTAGTTCATTGGCGGCGTCCCAGAGTTCTTTTTCGAAGTCTATGTCGGGTTTGGGCATTGGGTGGGTCTAATGGTGTTGGTATGTGTTGGATGGTGAGGGGAAGATAGGGAAAAGGGGGGAGGTCAAAAGGTATTCAATCAACAATGGCCGAAATTGATCCGAATACTGGAAAATGAAAGGGTAGAGTGGTATAAAAATCTGATCGAAAATAAAATCAAAACATTGACTCTTGGTCGAAAAAATTATCTCTTTGCCGGTTCGCATGATGAGGCATAACGAATTGCAATGATGCGATGCCCTGAGCGGTTTCGAAGGGTTTCACACTCAAAATAATTTATTGGCAGCAAGTCATTAGTCAACATGTAGCGTTCTAAATCAATTTTAGTTAGGCCAGCTCCACTGTCAGACATTTGACTATCTCGATTGGCAAGATAAGTCATAGCATCGACTCGTGGTATCCTAGCTTGAGACTTACGAGCCTTCAATTCGTTAGTAAAATATACGAAGTAGTCAGAAGTTAAATTTTGCAGTAATTATATTTTTAGAGTGTTTCAAATAATTGTCATTTAATTATTCTGCTGTTTGTAATAAAGTAACAAACAATTGAAATTATATTGCAGGCAGAGGTGTATATAAGAGCACCCTATGTTTCTGTTCAATACAGCTATCACTTTGATGATAACATCGTTCCTATTTATCAAATTTAAATTGTCGTGCTTAATTCTGTTTTAAGAAAAATATCTTGCCCAAAGCGCAAGAATAACTTTTTTGTTCCCGAAAAACCATATGAATTAATATAGTGGTAGATTGCATTTCTAACATCGGGTTCTATTTTACTTGAAATTGCTTCAATCCAATAATTGAGATAAGGCTCTAATTCTTTTGCTGAAAGAAGTCCTGCCTCAATAAACTGATTATATCTTTCAAAGTAAGACAGAAAGTGATCGAAAGCGTCTCTTATTGCAATTTCAGTTCGCGTGAATCGTTCCTTGTTATTCTCTTTTATCCGCAATTCATGATATTGCAATGCTTTCTTCAAAATTTCTCTATCCACCTTTTCAAATCTGTCATCATATTTTTCCTTTTCAGGAAATAACTCAATATACCTCGCGCCCCAATCTAAAATAAACATGGCATTTCTTACCATCTTGTCAGAAAAACCCTTATCTCATTTGCAACGAATTCATTTAATTTCCAGGTTTGCTCTTTAATGTATCGGTGAACAGCAATAAAAAATATTATCAGTCCACCAGCTCCTCCTATTAGGTTTAATAGGAATTCAAGTGTAACAATAAAGTACGGACTTTGTGAATCAAATATGTACATATTGATTTGTAAATTTAGTAGTAAAATTATTGAGATCACATAAGGAATATCCTTTCCTAAGTTCAGCCCATCCCTCAAACCATTCGATTACAAGAAGATAAATTGTACAAATGATCACCCGCCGTATTCAATTGTTGATCAGAATTTGACAAATGTAAAACCAAAAGGTACTTTGTCATTGTTCGAAATATTGAATGACTTATTGGACTTCCAATCAATAGTCGTACCTGCTGAAAGCCTTATGTTTTGCTCAATTTCGGCCCTCAAGTTTACTCCAGTCTGCGTTTCAAACGTAGCAGTGAAGATTGTAGCATAGAAAGTCTTATCAATGGCTAACTTGTCTTTATACTTTTTATATGTAGCCTTATTTTTTTTTATTGTTTCGATAGCGGTTTCGATATCAGCGCGGGTTTTCTTTTTGAGCCCCATCGCTTTAACCCCGGTGATAGAAAAAGTGACACTGGACGATCTGGATAATCCACCTTCAATATCCACACCAAACTCGTGGAGAGAGCCTTTTCCTTTAAGACTCAGTGTGCGAACTATGTTGCCGGTCACAATATTTGCCTCTTGCACTTTGGTATCCCAGTCAATAGCTGGTTGCTGAAAAGCATTGCTAAGAGTGTCATACGTGGCATAACCTTTTTTCACTTTTTCGGCGGCGATCCCTGGTACAAAATCATCCAGCTGAACGGGTAAGAGCCTCATTCCATATTGTCTGAGGAATTGTATAAAATCTACATTTGGCATAACAGAATATTTAAGTAGTGAATGAATTAAGTATAAACCGTCTTATATCACCTGATGTGATGAAGTACAATGGTTCTTTGTTTTTTCCCAAAATAATGGTCAGGTTGGCACCTTTTTCGGTCATAGCATTATTCATCTCTGCTATTGTACTCTCCAGGGTTGCAGTTACGTAGATATCGATCAGGCGTTTCTTAAGATTGGGATCTTCTTTAACGAACTGGATCAAATCTTTAACCTTACTTTTTTCTTGAACCACCGGATGGGACTGAGCTGTTGTTTTATCTTCTGGAATGGAAGTGCTATTTTGTGCTGTCGATGAAATATGCACCAGAAAGCGCCAAATTGCTTCTTCATTTAGAACGGTAAGTATGGGCCGGGATGGATCCTTTTGCACCACAGGTATAAACCATCTTTCTGGATGTTCATTTAAAACGGATTGCACTTCCTCAACAGTTGTTTCTTCGGTTACCGTCCATCTTACTGGTTTCATTTCGGTTTCCGTAACTTTAGTCCGGGCAAGAATTTGTTGAGGAGTTTCCTGACGCATAGCCAAAATACCTTGGGTAGCTGTTTGAAGATTCTCTCTCCCAAAAAAGTAGGCTGCTCCTGCGCCAACCCATGCACCAAATACGGTCAATACAATGGCCAGGATGTCTTTAGTGAATTCTTTTGATTGTTTATCCAATTCAAGAACCACATTATTGGGTAAAACTATTTTTGTCAAATCTGGATTTTTAACAGAAAGAAGAATGCCTATTACAATAATAGTCAGTGAACCAAACATTATTAGGAGTAGAAGGAATTCTGCTTTTCTGGAACTAGGCGTTGGTTGTGGTGCAGTGTTCATGATAGTTGATCTTGATTAGAAAACTAGAATTAACTATAAAATTCATGCAGATACACCATGCGTGATATATAACTTTTGTTATAAGTCAATTAGCCCTCCGTAGCAATATGTCCTGATTTTATATTAAATAATTATACTAACATTCACATTCAATTTCTTAACCCACCGTAAGATTATTTTATTAAAAACGGTATATCAAAGTCGCGGTTCTCATTACCTCCATTATGGTCATCCAAACACTCTTACTTAAAATACTTTTTTTTTTCAAAACATACATCCACACCTCCCTCTACAGCAGCCCAAAAACAACTAATAAATTACCTATATCGGTTGCTCGCATTGAGATCAAAAATGATCCGACCATACCAATATTATAACACGACACCGTGAATTAAAATAATATCTAATTAAATCAATTGGAAAATGTGCGCCTATCGATTTTTAACTAGGTTCGTAAAACTATTGTAAATAAAAAATATTACTTATTCCCTTATTCAGTAATAATGAGATCGAAAATTGCAATCATTTTCAAATAAACAAATATTTTAAGTTTTTTTTGAAAATTAAATTTTGAAACTAAATTGAATTCGCGATTGTGTTTAATGAGCGCAATACTAAAATAGGCCACTTCCTGGCATATCCGGGGATCACTTTTGTCCCTATCCAAAGGAAATTTACCCTTTACGATATTCTCAATCTGATGATTAACCATCCCCCTTTCGAGTTGGCGTCTGCCATTCCGCGCTACTGTCCCTTTTCCAGATAACTTTAAAGTGGCAAGCTATTTTAGGAAGAGAAATAGTAACCCTTGAATAGTATACAGGAATCATAAACCGTTCAGGTGTAAAATTCAGCAGTATCCACTAAACGGGAAATATAACTTTTGTTATATGCTGCTGCTGATTCCTGGTTTTTAGAAGTAATATTCCCGGTACCGATTTAATACAGAATTCGTTAGAAATAAACCCTGGCCAATAGTCACGATCCGATGCACCTCAATCCCCCTTTTTGAGTTGGAGTCGGCTATTCCAGGATACTGTCCTTCTTCTATATAGCTTCTAGAATGACAAGCTATTTGAGGACGAGAAATAGTAGGCCTTGAATAATATGAGAAAGGTTACAAACTGAGAAAGTCTTCAAATTATTGAATTGCTATCAGAGCAGTTCCGCCAAAACGTATATCTACGCATCCAAGCAAAACACCTTTCCTCTAATTATCTTAGTATTTGTATGGCACTTTTCAATAGCAACAATGCGAGAATCTAAAGCGTCGTGCTGAGCGGATGCACAAGGATGGTTTCAGACAGCCAAATCAGTTTACTTGTTTATGATCATTTTGCCTTTACATATGCAGACAGCTATATACGCTTAAGGAGGAGTTTTAAAGGACGGTTTAAACGGTAAATGGTAAATGGTAAACGGTAAATGGTAAATGGTAAATGTGAAGTGGTAAATGGTAAATGGTAAATGTGAAGTGGTAAATGGTAAATGGTAAATGTGAAGTGGTAAATGGTAAAGGGTAAAGGGTAAATGGTAAAAGAGTTAATGTGAAGTGGTCAGTGGGCGTCTACTTCACCACATCCGGAAAATCCGTAATCCCCCCATCAACACCCCATCCTTTCAGCCTGTCCATATCAGCCTGGGCATTAATAGTCCAAGGGATGATCCTGATGCCCTGTGTATGACAATCCGTCACCGTGGTGGCGGTCACCAAGGTGTATAACGGACTATAGATGTCGGGTTTAAAGGTGAGCTTGGCCAGATTCTTCTTTAACTTTTTCCCTTTTTCAACCAGGTAGGCAATAGTATATTTATGGGCCGGACGCTTATGCAGTTCTTCGAGCACATTGACATCAAAGGACTGTATCGTCGTGATGTTTTCGATGCCAAGTCGCTTGATCTCTGTCACCACCATGGCTACAAATTTTGCAGGCTCCGGCTGATAGATGTTATACGCACTGGGCGCTGATTTGATTTCAATGTTATAGCGCGGCTGTGCATATTTATTGTCTTCCGCAAAACTCCTGACCATCCTCACCACCATCTTGAGCGTAGGCTTCGCCGCAGTGAACTTCAACTGATTCGGAAATTTCGGATTCAATTTCAACCCACAGTCATAACCCTGTATCTGCGCATAGTTCATCTTGTACAGATTCAGTGTTTTCTCCTCCGCCTTCTCTATCGCAATACCCCCCGGACGCGTACAGATTTCGCTGGACATCCACGGCTCATGCGACACGACGATCTGGCTATCAGCCGATATCACCACGTCCATCTCCAGGGTCGTCACCCCCAGCTCAACCGCCTTGATAAAACCAGGTAATGTATTCTCCGGCATCAGCCCCCGGCATCCCCGGTGCCCCTGCAGGTCAAAGGTGGTCTGCGCCATAACCGGTAGGTGGGTTAGTACTGTCAAGGTCACTGTATAAAATAGGAAAATTGAAGATCTCAATGGATGGGTTGGTTTATCTGAATAATGTGCCGTAAAATAGGGAATTTCCTATTAATCTATGACTGTAGGGTCGTGTTGCACCCGACCGCTGATAACCAGTATTGCGCAGCAATACCCAAATTGGAATTTCATTTAATGTAATACAGATACATAGGGTCTTGTTGCACCCGACCGTATTGCACCCGACCGTGCCGCCCTTATCCCTACTACATCCTCACCACCTTCTTCACCATCACTTCCCCATCACTCACTATCTGACAAATCAACATCCCAGTATAATAGCCCACATCCTCCGCAGTCACTTGTAACGTGTGCTCACCTGATGGACTCACTTTTTCTATTGCATGTACCAAACGGCCGGAAGCATCATAGACATTGATCCTTACATGACTGTCATGCGTGAGCGCATACCGTAGGGTGGTATGGTCATTAAATGGATTGGGCATGACATTGAAATAGGCAATGTTGGATGGATGAGTTTTCTGCGGCTGTAGGATATCCAGATTGATCTGCTGTGTCTGCGTTTCAGTATAGACTTCTGAAGCTAGTATGTCATCAGCTACGATGATATTGCCGGCAAGGGATTCTGTTGATGCAGGTACTAAGGTAAGGCTGAACAATACATCACCCTTGCTGATGTGCGTGGCTTGTCCGCTATGCCAACTCATACGGAATGCGCCGTCTTGTTGGAATGAAACATTATCCTCTGAAACAGGAATGCTGTGACCAAGCACACCAGCGAGTGAAAAGCCATTAAATATCCATCCAAGCTGAAGGCCCTCTATAGTCATGTCTTCCATGGCCCTGATGTCTATTGTAAAAGGAACGCCTGGGACCATGGGTACATCTTCAATGGCTACATCAAAGATATCACCACTGCGGATTTCAATCGGTTGGTTGCCTAGAAATGAAGCAAGTTCACCATTTAAATCACCCACCTTGATCCCTAAGAAATCAGCATGGGTCGTGCCTCCTTGCAATACCTCTATATACTGTGTCTCCTGAAAGGTCGACAGATCATCACTAGCCAGCGATTGCGGCCACACCCCAAATCTCCAGCTCGTATTGCCGGGAAATGATTCATGTATACCAAGCAATGTTCTCCTGAAGGCAACGATGTCCATCACATTGACCGCATCATCATGATTGGCATCAGCCGCGACATATTGCGCCAGCGAAGTGAAAGGCCGTTTTCCAAGTATATGTCGTTGAATGGCAATCAGATCAAGCGTATTGACACCGGCTAGAACACCACTGTTATTATACCCTTCGACATAATAAGTTGAGCCCAAGACCATGTCATGAAAGGTATAGGTACCATCAATCCCCGCCTCATCCACATCGTATGGATTGAAGGCTGCAGATTTTGAAAGCTGAACTTCCGTACCTGCCACCGGATTCCCTTTGATGGTCAATACGTTTCCCATCAGTACAGGAATTTTACCCGGTTGTATCACACAGCCTCCACGGATCACTATGTCTTCCAGATCCCATGCAGCCACCGCCGCACCATTGCCGACAGGGCAGTAGGGTAGTAACTCAAATCGGAATAACGTCGGTTCATCTATTTCAAATAAAGTATCGTCTGTAAAGGAGAAATCATGCAGTGACCACGCAGTCGTGGTAGGAATTGCTATTTCCCTGTAGATTTCTGTTCCGTTTTTCAGGATGCGGAGGCCAAATAAAGTTGGATAATTATTAGGCCCGCTGTCGCCATCAATCCAGGCATAGGTAAGTGGTGCTTTTTCCTGAAACTCTAAATTGGTGATTTCAAAAACAGAGTTGGCATCCGGTGTCATGGTGACCTCCATGATCACAGAAGCCTGATGACCGGGCACATAGTTGCATCCGCTCAAAGCACTCACGCACATCGCTATGGAATTGTTGAGCCCCGGTGTGCAGGAATGTTTGTTTTCCTGCGGAGGTGATCTGTAGAGGATACCGGCTGTAACAGAAGCGCAGGTAGATGTCTCGGGAAAGAATGGGGTGAATTCGGAATAGTCCATGTTCGATCCATCGCTCATATACGACGTGCAATCATCCAGGTCATAGACGACCAATGGAACACAAGCCACCAGACGAAGGCTCAGGATGCGAATGCTGTCACAGCCATTGATCAGCGCAAACGTGTCTGCATAGATGCCTGCCTGGTCATACCCTTCGTAGGTTTCACCGATGCAGACAGCTGCTTCAATGGAGGTCACAGGTCCGCCGGAACCACCACAGGTATTCTCGATTTGTAATGAAGTTGCAGCAGGTGATGCCTCTACATTTTTGACTTCAGGAATAAAAGTGAAGATGGTCGGATCGACGGAATAGAAAACCACATCTTCAATTTGGTTCACATTGACGTCAATCGATTTTACTACAGTACATTCTTCATCCAGTCTTCCTTCAAGATCTGTTTTGACCAGGATCATATCCCGCCTGCCTGACTCTTCGGCAAAGGCAGTGAAGTACAGCGCGTCGCCCATTTTAACTAATTGGGTGGAGACGCCACCACCGAAATAGGTGTTGTCATTCGGAGAAAAGTCATACGTCTTTGCCCAAAGCACATCGCCATCATGGTTGATTTTGAAAAGAAAAATATCACTGGGTCCTTTGCTTCTGCCCATGACCACAAAGCCATCACCAGTGGCGATGATCTCATCAGATACATCATCCGGTGTTGGCAGTTGGTATCGTTTTACCCACTCTGTTTGACCGGTCAATGTGGTTTTTTGAATAAACAATTCTTCGTTGCCCAGGTCGGTACCATTCGGATCGCCATGCGATACGGAATAAATTCTATCCTGATCAATTGCCAGATCTACACCATACAATCTTGCAGTCACATTACCGGGCCGATGTCCAAGTTTGATCCAGGTGGCAGTGCCATCGGAAGGGTCAAGTCTGATCAGTGTATTCCGCATGTTGGCTGTTGTAGCGCCATCAGAAAATCTGCCTGTCGAATATAATCCGCCATCGTACAGTACCATTTCATGGAGCGTTTCTGAACTCCCTAAATGATAATGTTTAGAAAACGCCGGATTGATTAGTCCTGTCGAACGTTCGACTTCGATCAGCTCCGCATCATTGGGAGCAGATACGTTATTGCATATCAGATAATTCCCTCCCGGGCCTTTCTCAATCAGAAACTGGCCATAGTTGCTGCTAGTGCTTGTATATTGTTTAGCATAAATGACCGTATTCTGATCAGGATCATATTTTAATAAGTATGTAATCCCGCCTGTGGAGGCGTCTGTCATCCCGGAGATGCAGATCATGCCATCCGAATCAATGATGACCCCGCATACTCTTTCATCGGATTCTCTCAGGATGTCAAAAGTCCTGGCCCAGAGGATCTCTCCGTCCGTTTTCATTTTTATCAACAACGTGCTGTCACTGACGGAACCCCCTACATAAAGTATATTATGCACAGAATCAGTCGCTATGCTATACCCGACCTCATTAGAAAGCTGTGAGCCGATGGTTTTAGCAAAAGTGGATGAACAAGATGTCTGAGATGTCATCTTTATGGTCAGGCTGCATACCAGCACTGGTATCAGGAGCAGTGTTTTTATCATGACAGGATGGTTATATTGGTTTTGAAAATGTGTTCTGTTCCCAAAGTATAAAAAATTTTCGTATTCGATATTGGTGTATATGTTGAGAGGCGTGAAACGTGGGACGTGAGTCGAGAGGTGTGAGTCGTGAGGCGAAGGGTGAGGCTTGAGTCGAAGGTCATTCATGGCAAGCGGATAATGAACTCTCCCTGCAGCCAGGAGGCTGCAACGACAGACCGACAGCTGGTCCGGCATTTCAATGTCCTTGCACCCGTAGGCTACTCCAAGCGATTATTTTTTTTCATAAAAAAATAATCGCTTGGAAATATAAGACATGCCCTTGCCCCTTTGCTCCTTGCCCCTTGCTCCTTGCCATATGCAACGCAAAGGTTGATTTGAACTATCTTAGCCCCGACTAAAACGAAGCGATGAAAAAGATCTATGGTGGCAAACTCATCCAGCCGCTCATGGCTGCCGGGGTGTTTCTCTTACTGAGCGTGATGTATTTCCTCCCCCAGTTACAGGGTAAAGTGATCCAGCAGTCGGACATATTGTCCGTGCGGGGCATGAACCACGAAGCCCTCGTCTGGAAAGAGAAAACAGGAGATGTCATCTTATGGACCAACTCCATGTTTGCCGGGATGCCCACATACCAACTGAGTGCCCCCCAAAAAAACAATATGGTCAAGGTGATCCATAGCTTTCATCAGGCTTTTATCGAACGGCCTATCGGGTACTTTTTCGCTGCCATGTTGGGGATTTATATTGTCCTCCTTTGCTTGGGCGCCGGCCACTGGGCCGCGATGGTAGGGGCTGTTGCCTTTGGGTTTACAACAAACCAGATCAGCCTGTATGAGACCGGGCATATGAGCAAGTTTATGACCATTGTCTATAGTGCATATCTCTTCGGCGGTGTCATCCTTGCTTACCAGAAGAAATATACGGCCGGAGGCGTCCTTTTCGCGCTCGGCATGGCCCTCAGCCTGTATAACAACCATATTCAGATGACCTATTACCTGGGTCTGTTCCTCATCCTGTATGTGCTGATAGCCTTTGGTTTTGCGATCAAACAAAAGGAAATCCCTGCTTTTATCCGTGGATCAGCGGTCTTATTGATCGGGCTTATCCTCTCCGTCGGTGCTTCCGCTTCCAAATTATGGACTACGCTTGAGTTCAGCCACGATACCATGCGCGGCAAGCCCATCCTGGAGACTCCGCTCAACAATGCTGACCCGGCTTCCGCCAATGTGGGTGGACTGGACTGGGAATATGCGATGCAGTGGAGCAATGGCGTAAAGGACATCATCGCTATGTTTATTCCACGTGGTGCAGGAGGAAGTGGGTCAGAGAAACTCTCCGCCAATGCCAACGTGATCAAAGATCTCCGTACCAAAGGGGTCACCCAGGAAGTGCCGGTACCACTTTACTATGGATCATTGCCATTTACGGCCGGCCCTGCTTATGTTGGGGCATCTGTGCTATTCCTGTTTGTCTTCGGACTCTTTTATATACGCCGATCCATTCGCTTCTGGTTGATTGGGATCGTATTGCTGACGGTGCTCCTTTCGATGGGTAAGCATTTTGAAGTGCTCAATAAGTTGTTGTTTGATTACCTGCCGCTCTACAACAAATTCAGGGCCCCTAGTTCCATCCTGAGTGTTACGGCGTTGCTGATACCATTAGGCGCCGCATTGGGTCTTGGTGGATTCATGCGGGGACACGAAAAATCATTTCAGCGACCGATTTGGATCGCCCTGGGTACCGTTGGAGGCGTATGTCTCCTGATCGCTTTATTGGGACCATCCCTCATGACCTTTAACGGCGCAGGGGATGCGCGTCTCGGTGAATCAGGCTGGAATATCGATGCGCTCATCAAGGATCGTAAATCGGCGCTCGTCGCTGATGCCTGGAGATCCTTTATCTGGGTGCTCCTTTGTTCAGCCGTCATCTGGGTGTACCATCAGGGTAAAATCAAACAATGGCTTTTGCTCTCCGGTCTGGGCTTGTTTATCATCGCTGACCTCTGGGCCATAGCTCGCAGATATATATCTCCTGACGATTTTGTGCCGGAGCGCAGTGTGGAAGCGATCTTCGAGCCACGTCCTGTAGATAAGCAGATCCTCCAGGATCCGGATATCCACTACAGGGTTCATGATATCACGTCCAATCCGTTTATTACCTCGATGGCCTCCTATCATCACCGCACCATTGGTGGATATAGTCCTGTCAAATTCCAACGCTTCCAGGATCTCATTGACCGCTACATTCAGCAAGGCAATATGAATGTATTGGGTATGCTCAATACCAAATATTTTATTCTCAATAATGCAGAGAATCAACCGGTGGTGCAAATAAATCCAAATGCACTGGGCAATGCCTGGTTTATTGAAACCATCAAGACGGTCAACACCAACCGTGAGGAGCTCGATGCCATTGATTCCGTAGACCTCCGCCTCACCGCATTTGTGCATAAGGAATTTGATGCCGATATCAAAGGTTTCGATCCGATCAAGAACGGGACCATCACCCTTACTTCCTATGCGCCTGATGAAATGGTGTACCGTAGTTCAGCACCTTCGGACCAGATTGCTGTTTTCTCTGAAATGTACTACGGCCCCGACAAAGGCTGGCAAGCCTATATCGATGGGGTAAAAGCTCCGCACTTCCGGGCCGATTATGCCCTTCGCGCTATGAACGTACCAGAGGGAGATCATGAAATCAAGTTCAGGTTTATACCTAAATCCTATAAGATCGGTGAGATCCTATCCCTTGTCTTCTCCATCCTGATTATCCTGATCCTGATATTCGGATTATACAAATGGCTGACGAAAGCGGAGCCTACAGCCCCTGTGGCGATTGCTGACTTAGGCCATAAGCAAACTACTGGGGCGAGTACCACCGACCGAAAACTGTTGCGTAAAAAGAAGAAATAGTGAGCAGTGATAAAAGAAATTTATGGTTTCCTTTCACCCCGGGGATGCGCAGCACACAGGAAGAGAAATTGCTGTAAGCAATTTTGAAGGGGTGCAGAATGAGATGAACAGAGATAAAATAAATTTAAGGTTTCTTTTCACCCCAGGGTTGTGCAGCACACAGGAGAGAGAAATTGCCGTAAGCAATTTTGAAGGGGTGCAGATTGAAATGGACAGAGATAAAGAAATTTATGGTTTCTTTTCACCCCGGGGATGCGCAGCACACGGGGGTTAAAAATTGCCGTAAGCAATTTTGAAGGGGTGCAGATTGAAATGGACAGAGATAAAAGAAATTTATGGTTTCTTTTCACCCCGGGGATGCGCAGCACTCAGGGGAGAGAAATTACCGTAAGCAATTTTGAAGGGGGCAGATTGAAATGGACAGAGATAAAGAAATTTATGGTTTCTTTTCACCCCGGGGATGCGCAGCACACAGGGGTGAAAAATTGCCGTAAGCAATTTTGAAGGGGCTGAAGAAGGATATCAAGACAAAGTAAATTTGAAATAGGATGATCTTAAAAGACGACCACCTCGAATAGACAAGAACCGAGTCCCGAAATCGAAATTAGGAAATCGTTCTTTTAAAAGTCACCTCGAAAGTAAGATTTAGGGGTAAAAGAGAAGTTATGATAACATTTGGACTCATAGGATACGGCAAAATCGGCGAACGCCACGTCGAACATATCATAGCCCATCCGGAAGCACAGCTTCACAGCATCTTTGATGTCAAGGCTGACCGTCTCAACCTGTTCCGTAATAAGTATAGAGGCATACAGACCTATGATTCGTTGAAAGGGATTCTCAATGAACCTGCCATCGATATCATCACCATCTGTACTCCCAATTCGACGCATGCAGACCTGGCCATCGCAGCCATGAAAGCAGGTAAGCATGTGCTGGTTGAAAAACCAATGGCGATCAGTAAAGTCGATTGTGAAGGGATGATCCACATTGCCCTGAAGACAGGCAAATCGCTTTTTGTGGTGAAGCAAAACAGGTTTAATCCACCTGTGCAGGCCGTGAAGAAGTTAGTGGACGAGAAAAAGCTCGGTAAGATCCTTTCTGTTTCGGTCAATTGTTACTGGAACAGGAATCAATGGTATTACAAATCATCTGACTGGAAAGGGAAGAAGGCATTTGATGGCGGCACCCTGTTTACGCAGTTCAGCCACTTTATTGATGTGATCTATTATCTCCTCGGCGATCTGCAGATCCTGCATGCGCAGATGGCCAATGTCAGTCATAAAGGCATGATTGAGTTTGAAGATACGGGCATTGTTTCTTTTTTGTTGAAAGATAGCCATGCGCCCGGCGTACTGCACTATACCACTTCAGCGTTTCAGAAAAACATGGAAGGTAGCATCACTATTTTTGCAGAACACGCGACCATCAAGATAGGTGGTAAATACCTCAATATCATCGAGTATCAGGCGACGGACGGGTTTGATATCACAGACCTTCCTGCAGGTGCCGTATCCAATCATTATGGAGACTATGAAGGGTCCATGTCCAATCATGATAAGGTGATTGACAATGTGATCCAATCCCTGAATGGCAAAGTCGAAATTATGACCAATGCCTACGATGGCCTCAAAACGGTTGAAATCATCGAAAATATCTATCAGGTCGCCGTACATACCGGATCATAAGCAGATGGGGAATACGATACATCCTACAGCCATTCTTGATGGGAATATTGAATTAGGTACCGGCAATAAGATCGGACCATACGTAGTAATGCGTGGTCATATCAGGATCGGAGATAATAATGTCATTGGTTCTGCCGCCCAGTTTAAAAACAACCTCTCTATAGGCAATGAAAACCGAATTTACTCCGGCGCCTCTATCGGTGCTGTGGGTGAAATGGGTTTGAAAGGCGATCGCCTGATTGATGAAGGTAAAGTGGTCATTGGCGACCAGGTAACCATTCGTGAATTTGTATGCATTCATTCGCCGGTCTATACCCTTGAAACCCGGATACATAACCAGGTCTATCTGATGAATAAGAGTTATGTAGCCCATGATTGTGTGATCGGGCAGGGGAGTGTGCTGAGTGCCGGTGTGCTGCTCGGCGGTCGCGTGGTGCTGGAGGAAGGGGTCACGATCGGAATGGGCACTACAGTACATCAGCGATGTCATATCGGAGCCTATGCGATGATCGGCATGCAGACTCCGGTCAACAGAGATATACTTCCTTTTGCAACCGTGGCAGGAAGCCCTGTCCGCATCATAGGTTTCAACCGCATGGGCGCAGAGCGAAATGCGTATGATGAAATCTGGATGCAGGAAATGGAGGCTTTCTTTAAGCAGGATGTTCAGAGGGTAGTCTCCACTGACAATCCAATGTTGCTTTTGCTAAATAATTTTCTGTCAGCACATCCTGAGGCGCTGATACGCGTGAGGAGTGCTTTGGATTAAAGGAAAAGGGAGAATTGTATGAGGTTGTTCCTAGCCGGCGGCGAAAACGCCATCCAGCGGCCAATCCAGCGGCCCATCAAGGGAAAATACCTTTGGATGGCGTTCTCGCCGCCAACCAACGAGATACCATAGAACATACTCCTCCGAGATACCATAGAGCATACTCACCGCAATACCAATACCGTTTTCCCTCCTGCAACCACCGAGTATTCCTACCTTTACTCCTTCGAAAATCGCATAAATGAGTTCCTACCCCCCTCATATTCCACTGGTAGACCTGGTAGCTCAATACCAGTCCATCAAACCTGAAATAGATGCTGCTATCAGTGGCATACTTGGGCATGGGCATTTCATTGGAGGGGAACCTCTGAGCGAATTTGCGACTGCGTTTGCTACTTATACAGAAGTACCTTATTGTGTCCCCTGTGCCAATGGGACGGATGCCATTGAGATCGCCCTCCGTGTATTAGGGATCGGACCGGGTGATGAAGTCATCATACCATCTTTCACCTTCGTTGCTACTCTTGAAGCTGTATGCAATGTAGGCGCCACACCAGTCCTGTGCGATATTGATCCACAACGGTACACGATCGATCCATTCAAGGCTATTTCGCTGGTGACCGCCGCCACCAAAGCATTTATTCCTGTTCATCTGTTCGGGCAGATGGCAGATATGGATCCTTTAGTCGCATTTGCTGCTGATCATCATCTCTTTATTATTGAAGATGCGGCTCAGGCCCATGGTGCTTTGTATAAGGGGAGAAAAGCGGGAAGCATAGGCGATGTCAATACCTTCAGTTTTTATCCGGGTAAAAATCTTGGAGCCTATGGAGATGCAGGGGCTATAACCACACGGAGTGAATGGCTTTACAATAACGTTTTTAAAGTAGTCAATCATGGACGGGTCTCCAAATATGATCATGAGATCGTCGGACGCAATAGCCGTATGGACACGTTGCAGGCAGCTGTGCTCTCTGTCAAGCTTCGCCATCTGGAAGCATGGACAGCACAACGTCAACAAATAGCAGCCCGTTACCGGTCCTTGCTGAGTAAGCTGAGTAGTATCCAAATGTCCGGGGAATATGCGGACAGTCCGGGCGTATATCATCTCTTTGTGGTGCGCGTAGAAAAGGGAATCCGTGATGATTTCAGAGCATATCTAAAGGCAAAAGGTATTGAGACCGGAATACATTACCCGATCTCCTTATCCAAACTCAAAGTAACTACGGATCAACTGAAGATCAATGTCCAGTGCCCAGAAGCAGAAAAGGCCAGTGAAGAAGTAGTTTCTTTGCCGATCTATCCGGAGCTGACAAACCAACTGCAGGATTACATTTGTGAACATATCAAAACCTATTTCCACAAGTAAAATTAAATTGAATAGCCCCCACCTTCAGGTGGTAGGGTAAAGAAGTATATGGGAATCATACAACGACAAGGTCTCAAGTCAAGCATCATCAGCTACTTTGGCATAGCCCTGGGGGTGCTGAGTACCATGTACATCTATCCGCATGCACTAGAGATCTTAGGTTTATTCAGGTCCCTCGTTGATGCATCTATTCTGATCGGAATTGTAGTCATGATGGGCAGCAGTGTATCCGCTGTGCGTTTCTTTCCTAAGTACCAGGATGCAACTACAGGGCATGGTGGTTTACTGACCTGGTTACTCATAGTCTCGGGAATTGGTTTTATCATTTTTCTGCTTGTCTATCCCTTGCTGGACTCCTGGATGGTCGATTATATCTTTCATGAAGAAAACAGAAAGTATGCTGACCTGATAATCTACATCATTCCCCTCACGCTGTTTCTGGCCCTGATCAATTTATTGTCCAGGTATATCTCCAACTTCAGACTGATTACGATACCTGCTGCGCTTGAGCAACTGAGTATCAAGCTGGCTCTTCCGGTGATCGTCATTATTTACATTCAGGGTTGGTTGTCTGTCGAAGGCGTGGTGATATGTGTGGTGGCTTCCTTTGGATTCGCGACATTAGGGATGATCTACTACCTCTTGCATATAGGGCAATTGAAGCTTACCAAACCTGTGATCATAAAAGACAAACTTGGATTAAAGGAATATTACCGGTATGCCTGGTATGGAATTTTATCAGGCGTGGGAAGCCAGGTTGCCTTCAGGATTGATCAGCTGATGGTTTTTAGTTTGATAAAATCTGAGGCAGCAGGGGTGTACTCTATTTCCTGGGCTTTATCTGAAATCATTGTCAAGCCTATGCGCATGCTTGGCAATATTGCTGGCCCGTTGCTGGCCCAAAAGATTGAGGATAATAAACTGGATGAAGTAAAATCGATCTATCAGAAATCCTCACTGACTATGACGATCATTGGGGCCGGATTGTTTTTTCTCATTTGGACCGTACTGCCTTATATTTTCATATTGATGCCCAATACAGCCGTGATGCAACAAGGCGCTTACGTTGTATTTTTCCTGGGCTTGGCACAGATGTGGGATATGATGACCGGTGTCAACAATGAAATCATCTCCTATTCAAAGCATTATAGGTTCATTCTATATCTGACACTACTACTCGGTGTCATCAATGTGGTAGCTAACTTTCTATTTATTCCGATGTATGGTTTAGCAGGCTCTGCGTTGGCCACTTGTATATCCCTGTTTCTGTTTAATTTGATCAAACTCGTTTTTATTCAGGTTAAGTTTGGCTTTCATCCGTTCACCGCCCGTATTTTTCCGGTGGTGGGTTTTTGTATCGGTGCCTGGCTCCTCACCAGGGTGTTACCTGAGTCAGGAAGCAACATCATCAACTTGTTTTATAAGAGCGCAGTCTTCACGATCCTGTATGGAGGAGCTATCTGGAAGTTTAATATCTCACCAGACATCAACCATTGGATTGACCTGGTCATAGCAAAGGCGACGACAATCTTCAAAAAGTCGAAGATGTAAAAAGGTAAGTCTCCTTCGCGCCTTGAAAGGAATGTCATTCCCTTTCAAGGGCTTCGGCGACCAAAGGAGATTAAGAGAGTAAGAGTAAGAGAGTAAGAGAGTAAGAGTAGATAGTTCGCATTAACATCGTATTTTTATACTCCATTCACCGAATACCGAATACCGCTTACCATTTACCGCTTACCATTTAACATTTAACATTTACCGCTTACCATTTACCATTTACCGCTTACCATTTACCGCTTACCATTTACCGCTTACCATTTACCGCTTACCATTTACCATTTACCGCTTACCGCTTACCGCTTACCATTTACCGCTTACCATTTACCGCTTACCGAATACCATTTACCATTTACAGCTTACCACTCTTCACTTAAAATGTCTTTCGATCAACTTAAACGAGATATCAAAGGTGGCCTCACCTATCCGCTCTATCTGCTGCATGGAGAAGAGTCGTATCTGATCGACGAGGCTGCTGATTTTCTGGAGCGCCATCTGCTCCAGGAGCATGAAAAGGCATTTGACCAACAGATCCTGTATGGGATGGATTGCAATGCACGCTTTGTAGTCGAACAATTGCAACTATTTCCGATGCTGGCCTCACGACGTGTTGTGTTTGTGCGGGAAGCGCAGCAGATGGAAGATCTCAAGGACCTCGAAGGTTATTTTAACAGACCTGCACCTGGAAGTATCCTGGTGCTTTGTTACAAAGGAAAGTCGATGGACAAGCGTTTGAAGGTCTATGATGCCATCAAGAAAAATGGGTTTGTGTTTGCGGCAGACAAGATGAAAGGAAAGGAGGTGCTACCCTGGTTAATGAAAGCAGCAACTGATCTCAAACTCAAGATCGATCCTGATGCCGGAGAAGCAATGATTGAATTGATCGGAGAAGAAATCTCGCTGTTGTATCCGGAACTTACAAAGCTTGCTCTCAGCCATGCAGGGGGAAGCGCCATCTCTAAAACGGATATCCTCGACGTGATCGGTTTGAGCAGAGAGTATAATGTCTTTGAACTCCAGAATGCCCTTGAATCAGGCAATGTCACCAAGACCTTAAGTATAGGCGCTCGTATGGCCGAGCAAAAAGGATACAGTATCATTCCACTGATCGCCTTACTGGCAGGCTTCTATTCCAGAATCTACATAGTCAAATCGCTTGGACCTACTAGTGACAATGCGATAGGGGAGGCGATAGGCAATAAGTCGCCGTTTTTTATCAATAAAAATAAAGAAGCGGCCAGGAAATATTCACTGGACACCATTGAAAAATGCATCGGATGGCTGCATACCTATGATATGAAATCAAAAGGCTGGCAATATAGTGGTGGAGATGATCGGGCCCTGACGATTGAGTTACTCGATCGCCTTCTGTTCCCGGATAGCTATCCCGTGTTTACAGAAAATTAGGCGCATCCTACCTGGGTACATCCCAAATTATATTTAATATCCGGCCCGTGCGCGTGCTCGTGCGCCGGCCAGTGCGCGCAATCGCGCGCCGGCCAGCGCTTACTCGTGCGCCGGCCAGCGCGCGCACTCGTGCGCCGGCCAGCGCTTACTCGTGCGCCGGCCCGTGCGCGCAATCGCGCGCCGGCCGTTGCAGGAGTTTGCTCCTGCAACTTCATGCACTAGTGTAAGCACTACCGAAACAGAATAATCCTTATTTGGTATCTGCACCATCAACCACTACAGAATATGCTCCTGCTCAATGATTGTTGGAGCAAACTCCAACAATGGCCATTCTGCCGTAGCAGAAGATGGCTCCGTGGCCGTTGTATGGTTTAGCTTTCTGGCCTGTGCGCGCCGACCCATGCGCGCACTCGCGCGCCGGCCGTTGCAGGAGTTTGCTCCTGCAACCTCGCGGAATTCAAGTCCCCTTTAGGGGATTTAGGGGTAAATGGGGCTAAAAAGGGCTAAATCGGAATTTCCTCCAAAAACTTAAACCCTCTTTTCTCATCATCAATGATAAAGCAATAATGATGACTGCCATTGCTCACCAATGCATAAGGCACCCGCAATTCCATGTTGTAATGCCCGATCTGGTCAAAGGTCAGTTGTGTAACCTGAACGCCGGGCGCTTTAAATTCAGCTAGCAAAACCGGTTTTGTGGTTTTGTCAAAGATGGCCAAATCAAATCTCCGCTGCATACCATGTATCGGGAACGAACGTTCTACAGCAATCAGCTTTGGATTCAACTTCAATTTTTCAAGAAAATAAATAATCCATAGTTGCCGCACGATCTCCTCCGGAGTAGCACGCACGTTCTTTCGACGCACAGGATCGAATACAACAGCCCCCCCTTTATCATCTGTACTAATCCGTATTCCAGATTGCAAGGATAAAAGATCTATATGCTGAAGCGAAATCATTCTTGTTAAATGGTAAACGGTAAACGGTAAATGGTAAATGGTAAATGGTAAACGGTAAACGGTAAATTGTTAGGAGTGTGAAAGCAAGTCCCATTTAGGGGATTTAGGGGTTTTAGATTCGTGTCTCACTCTCTCACTTTTTCATAACTCGCACCTCACACGTCTTCAATAAACTGGTATTTTTTCTACATGGATTTCCCCTTGCGCTGTCCTGATCATCAGGAAATATAAACCTGGTGGAATGGACGTCATATCAAATTGGCAATTGAGGATGCCATTGACAGGTTTCTCCCATCTGTGTGCTACAAGAGCTCCCGTCTGCTGAAAGATAGAGAGTGATACTGTTTTTGAATCCTCCAGTTCTAATGCTAACCAAAGGATATCATCAACCGGTTTAGGGTATACGTTTATATCCTTTATCGATTTCACATTAGCAGTTGATGATAGCGGACTCACGACTACGGTTATAGAGTCCACTTCAGTGCATCCATTACCACCGGTGGCTGTTACGGTATAGGTGGTCGTGGTCAGTGGGTGTACTTCGATGGTCCTAGTGATTTCTCCGGTACTCCACAGAAAGGAGATACTTCCCGCTCCGGTTACATTAAGCAGGGAGGGGCTTCCGATGTCAATAGTATCAGGCGTAGCGGTGATTGAGAAATTTGGTTTGGAAAGTACACTCACCATTACAGTTGCTATGGCTCCTCCGCCTGTCCCATCCGTGATGGTGACTGAATAGGTGGTTGTTACTGCAGGGAAGACCTGGATAGAGGCACCGGTCTGCCCTGTACTCCATAGAAATTGTGAACCTCCACTGGCTGTCAATGTTGTAAAATCTCCTTTGCATATGGACGCATCGGAAGCATCCGCTGATACATCAGGGAGCAGATATCGTTGAATGCATTTTGCTGACAAGGCGATATCAAATATTTCTTGCGGTATCGTTCCGCAACCACTGCATGCAGGTGGCGTATAATCTTCGTCAATGATAAAAAAGCACATATCTGTAGCAAGGGGATCATTGTCACCGCTGGTATAATCTAAGCTCCACTGCCCGTTGCAAAACACCGGCACGGCCGGCATGCCAAACGTAGGTTTAGTCCACCATACGCCTCCTATTTTGATATAGGCAGCAACAGTATAGTCACAGGTATTGAGATCGTTGATATGCCCCTTGATATTGTCTGAACTACCGAGGACCGGTATGTAATCCAGGATCAGGATGTCAGAGCCCGCATCAGGAGCTTCACGACATATCCAGGTTTGTTCTATAGGTTCAATGGGTAGAAACAACGAATCCATGCCAGGTTTGAGCGTTGCATCATTGAAGAAAATTCCCCAGCCGTCATCATTAAGTGGAATTTTCCAGGGTTCATCAAAGGCTTCAAAAAAAGTAACGTCCACACCTGTAGCCTGGCTCCAGTCCAGTAGCTCGCGATGATACCGCAGTGCATTTTCAAACGAGGGAACGGCTTCGCCTACTACAGGTCCGGCTGTTTTCCAACCTGTTTCTGAAATGATAATCTCCTTTCCATTGGCGACAGGCAGCAAGGACTGGTATGCCTGGTCAAGCCACTGCAGCGCGCACGCTACCGGCTGCCCTTCATAGTACGGATAGATATTGGGGAAAACAAAGTCGCACGCATCCACGACCTCAGGGTGATCGATCAACATCCTGTGCACATCAGCGGTTGTCACCGGGATGGTTGGGCAGGCAGCTTTTACCTGGTTGATATAATTGATGCTGTCTCTTATACACATCTCCGAGCCCACGAGACTAAGGCGAATCTCGTATGCCGTCTTCTGCTTGA